>Ga0079306_1000065_pt1 | contig 150076 bp, 153 predicted proteins | sample Methanotroph_Enr_FD_79181 | JGI IMG/M metagenome (GOLD analysis project Ga0079306, IMG submission 79181) | Enriched soil microbial communities from Old Woman Creek wetland in Ohio, USA - Methanotroph_Enrichment_5 | ecosystem: Environmental > Terrestrial > Soil > Wetlands | place: USA: Ohio... | reverse complement strand
AGGCGCTGGCCTCAGCCGGCGCGGTGAAGCTCGAGCGGCGCAGGCGTATGCGCCTGCCCCATATCCCGGAGCGCCCGGCGCCGCGTCATGCGAACCTGACCCAGGGACAGAGCGAGGCGCTGTCAGCGTTGAGTTCGGCCGCGCCCGGCTCGTGCATCCTGCTGGACGGCGTGACCGGGTCGGGGAAGACGGAAGTGTACCTGCGAGCGATCGAGGATGTGGTCGCTTCCGGCGGGTCGGCCGTGGTTCTCGTCCCCGAGATCTCCCTCACGCCGCAGACGGTCGGCCGCTTCCGCAGCAGGTTCGGCGATCTGGTCGCGGTCCTGCATAGCCGGCTGTCGGCGGGGGAGCGCTACGACCAGTGGGACCGCGTCCGCGCCGGTGACGCACGCGTCATCGTGGGGCCGCGCTCGGCCCTCTTCGCTCCGGCGCACGATCTCAGACTCATCGTCGTCGACGAGGAGCACGACGGCTCCTACAAGCAAGGGTCCGCGCCGCGCTACCAGGCGCGCTCGGTCGCTGCCCGCCTCGCCATGGTCACCGGAGCGGTCCTCGTGCTCGGAAGCGCCACGCCCTCCTTCGAGAGCCGCTACGCGGCAGAGGCGGGACGGATCGCTCTGGTGAAGCTCCCCGACCGGGTAGCCGGGGCCCACATGCCCTCCGTCGAGGTCGTCGACATGGCGGAGGAGTTCCGCGAGGGGCACCGGTCGATGTTCTCGCGCCCGCTCGTTGAGGCCTTGCAACAGGTTGCGGAACGCCACGAGAAGGCGGTGCTCTTCATCAACCGGCGTGGGTTCGCGTCCTTCGTCCTGTGCCGGGAGTGCGGGTACGTGCCGCGATGCGACAACTGCTCCGTGGCACTCACGTATCACGATGTCGGGAAGCGGCTCGTGTGCCACCACTGCGGCGCCACCCGCCCGTTGCCTGCGCGCTGCCCGAAGTGCGACAGTCCCTATCTCCGCCAGTTCGGCACAGGGACGCAGCGGGTGGAGGCGGAGATCGAGGCGCTCGTGCCCGGCATGCCCGTCGTCCGGATGGACGCCGACACCACAGGAGGGAAGGGCGGACACGAGCGGCGGCTGGCCGAGTTCGAGGCCCTCAAGAGCGGTGTGCTGCTCGGCACGCAGATGGTCGCCAAAGGACTCGACTATCCCGAGGTCGTGCTGGTCGGAGTGGTCAACGCCGACACGACGATCCACATGCCCGACTTCCGCGCGTCGGAGCGTACCTACCAGCTCCTCGAGCAGGTGTCGGGTCGCGCCGGTCGCGGCGAGGCGCCGGGGCGCGTGATCATCCAGACCTACTGGCCGGACCATCCGGCGATCGTTGCCGCAGCCACGCACGACGCGGATCACTTCTACCGGGAAGAGCTCGCCGCCCGTACCACGCTGGGCTATCCGCCGGCAGGGCGACTCGCGCGGATCGTCGTTGCCGGACGCTCGCAGACCGCGGTCCGGCGCCAAGCGGACGCGTGCGCCGCTGCGCTGAAGGCCGTCGCGCCGGAGGGAACCGCGGTGCTCGGGCCTGGTCCCGCCCCGCTCGCGCGGGTCAAGGAGTCGTACCGGTGGCATGTGCTCGTGAAGGCGCCGCACCGGACGCACATCGCCGACGTGGTGTGGCGCGCGATGGAGACGATCTCTCCGATCGAGGGAGTGTCGGTCGCACCGGACATCGACCCGATGGACATGATGTAGGGGAGCGAGCCGGTGTAGAATCATTCAGCGCGTCGGCAGGTCGCTTGCTACTCTGTGGGCCGCCAGACCGCCCTCACGAACACACCGAGCTTGGAAACCATGGACATCCTCGAACACCCGAACCCTGCCCTCAAGCAGCACGCCGCTGTCGTCGATCCGCTTACGGACCGCGAGATCCCGCGCCTCGTTCAGGCGATGGCGAAGGCCATGTACGACGCGCCCGGCGTCGGACTCGCCGCGACCCAGGTGGGCGTGCAGAAGCGGCTGATCGTCATCGACGTCGACGACGAGCTCATGGCGCTGTGCAATCCCGAGATCGTGTCGGTCTCCGAGGAGACCGAGCTGGAAGATGAGGGATGCCTCTCGCTCCCCGGTATCACGGTTCCGGTGGAGCGTCCGATCCGCTGCGTGTGCACGGCACTCAGCATCAAGGGAACGCCGGTCACGCTCGAGGCGGAGGGATTCCTCGCGCGCGTCCTGCAGCACGAGACGGACCACTTGGACGGCCTGCTCATCATCGACCGCGCCACGCCTGAAGAGCGTCGCGCGGCGATCCGACGCTACCGCGAAGCCAACGAACGCCGGTAGGCGATCGCGCCTGGAGGGGGAGCCATGCGGGTCGTGTTCATGGGCACACCGGAGTTCGCGGTGCCCTCTCTCGACGTCCTGCTGAATCGCCACGATGTCGTGGCGGTCTACACGCGTCCGGACGCCGCCTCCGGAAGGGGGCGCAAGGTTGCCGATTCGCCCGTCAAGGCCAGAGCGCTCGCCTCGTCCATCCCCGTCGAGCAGCCCCGGACCCTGCGCGATCCGAGTGCCGTCGCCAGCCTGCGCGCCTATGCGCCGGACATCGTCGTCGTGGCCGCGTACGGGCTCATCCTGCCGCCCGAGATCCTCGGCGTCGCGCGATACGGGTGTGTGAACGTGCACGGCTCGGTTCTGCCGCGCTGGCGTGGCGCCGCGCCGATCCAGCGCGCGATCCTGGCCGGGGATGCGGAGACCGGTGTCTCCATCATGCAGATGGAGGTCGGGCTCGACACCGGACCGACCTGTCTGATCCGCACGACTGCGACCGATCGGAAGTCCTCCGGCACGCTCACCTCGGAGCTTGCGGATCTCGGCGCGCAGACGCTTCTCGAGGCCCTGGCCGCGATAGAAGCCGGGACCGTCGAGTGGACACCGCAGGACGATGCCCTGGCGACCTACGCCGACAAGTTGTCGGCGGCCGACGTGGCCTTGCATCCGGAGCTCACGGTTGCTGAAGCGCTGCGCCGGGTCCGTGCGTCGGGGCCGAGCGCCCCATGTCGGCTGGCGCTGGCTGAACGCCGATTGGTGGTGCTCGAGGCCGCCGAAGGCGGGGCGGTACTGGCTCCCGGCGGGGTGGCCTGCGGCAGGCAGCTGGAGCTCGGACTGGCGGACGGTGCGCTCGTTCTCGAACGTGTCGTTCCCGAGGGGCGCTCTGCGATGGACGGTGCTTCGTTCGCCCGCGGGGCTCGCCTTGCCGACGACAGCACATGGAGTGCGCTGTGAGCCTCGCGCCGGCACGCAAGGCCGCCCTCGCCTGTCTGCGGCGTGTGCGTGAGCGGGAGGCGTTCGGCGCCGAGACGCTCGACGCAGTGCTGCGCGCAGCGGGTCTGAGCGCGGGAGACACCGCGCTGGCAACTCGGATCGCCTATGGCGCGCTCCAGACGCTTGGAACCCTGGACGAGGTGATCGACCGGTTCCTCGAACGCCCCGAGCGGGTCGAACCGGCGGTGCGCGACGCCCTTCGCCTGGCGACGTACGAGCTTCTCTACATGCGCACACCCGCCCGTGCAGCGGTGCATGAGGGCGTCGAGGCGGCGAAGAGCGTGCGCCCGCAGGCGGCTGGCCTTGCCAACGCAGTGCTGCGCAAGGTCGCGGCGCAGGCCGCGACCTTCCCGTGGGGCGATCCTGATGTTGACGACGAGGCGCTGGCCCGCGCGACGGGTCATCCGCTGTGGCTGACGCGCATGTGGATCGGGGAGCTCGGCCGGGAACGCGCCGCGGAGGTCCTGACTGCCGACCTCGAGCCCGCACCGCTCTACCTCTGGGCGAACCCGTTCAAGGGGTCTCCGGTCGAGATCATGGACATGCTCGCTACGGACGGCGCCGAACCCGTCGCCGATGTGCTGCCGGGCTCGATCAAAGCACTGCGGCCCCAGGCGGCCGTGCGAGGTCGCGCCGTTGCCGAGGGGTATGCGCTCATCACCGACGCCGCGGCCCAGGTGGCGCCGCGCGCCGTAGCAGCCGCTCCTGGGTCGTTGATCGTCGACGTGGCTTCCGGGCGCGGCACGAAGACCGCTCAGATACAGGCCGCCTGCGTCGCAGCCGGCACGCCGTGCGACCTCTATGCGCTCGACCTGCACGCGTTCAAGGCAGATGTCCTCGCACGGCGGATGCGGGAGCTCGGCGTCCCCGGGGTCACGCCGCTCGTCGGCGACGCCACGGATCTGGCATCGGTGGCGGGTCTTCCGGAAGCCGGGACGGTGGATGGGGTGTTGCTCGATGCGCCCTGCAGCGGCCTTGGCGCTCTGCGGCGAAGGCCCGAGAAGCGGTGGCGCGTCGTTCCCGAGGACCTTTCGCGCCTCGCCGCTCTGCAATTGGCACTCTTGACCTCCGTGGCCTCCCTTGTCAGGGTCGGAGGACGGGTGGTGTACTCTACCTGCTCCGTGAGCAGGACCGAGAATCGCGACGTCGTTGCTGCGTTCCTGGACGCGTCTGGCGGAGCATTTCGGGCTGTGGGGCTCCAGTCGGCAGTCCCGGCTCAGTGGAACGAGTTCGTCACCGAGGAGGGGTACTTCCAGTCACTGCCGCACCGCGACGGGCCGGACGGCCATTTCGTTGCGGCGCTCGAACGGATGCGATGAATCGAGGGATCGGAGTCCGGACGCCGGAACCGATGGGAGGGGAGTGGTAATGCGCACGACTCGGATCGTGGAGATGCTCGAGGTCACGGAGGCCGCCGCGCTCGCCGCCGGCCGCTGGATGGGCAAGGGCGACAAGAACGCGGCCGATGACGCGGCCGTAGAAGGCATGCGGAAGGCGTTCAACGCCGTTGAGATCGACGGCACCATCGTGATCGGCGAGGGTGAGCGCGACGACGCCCCGATGCTCTACATCGGCGAGAAGGTCGGCGCCGGTGGCGAGGAGATCGACATCGCCGTCGATCCGCTCGAGGGGACGAACCTGACCGCATACGGGCAGTCGAATTCGCTTGCGGTCATGGCTTTCGGCCCCAAGGGGACGCTGCTGCACGCCCCCGACACCTACATGAACAAGGTCGCCGTCGGGCCCGAGGCCGCGGACGTCGTGCACATCGATGCGTCGCCGACCGAGAACGTCCAGGCGGTGGCCAAGGCGCTCAAGCGCCCCGTGGAGGACCTTGTGGTCTGCATCCTCGACCGCGAGCGTCACGTCGACCTCATTCGCGAGGTTCGCGAAGCGGGCGCCCGCATCCGTCTCATCAGTGATGGCGATGTGTTCGGCGCTGTCGCCACGGCCATCGAAGGCACTGGCATCCACCTGTATCTCGGCATCGGCGCCGCTCCCGAGGGCGTACTCGCCTGCACCGCGATGAAATGCATCGGTGGGTGCTTCATGGGCCGGTTCGCGTGGCGCAGCGACGAGGAGAAGGCGCGCGCTGTCGAGATGGGCACCCCGCACATCGACGGCATCCTCACCATGGATACGCTCGTGAATACCGACGAAGCGGCCTTCATCGCCTCCGGCGTCACCGACGGCGAGATGTTGCGCGGTGTGAAGTACTTCGGTACCGGAGCGCGGACGAACTCGGTTGCCATGGATGCGAAGACCAAGACGGTGCGCTTCATCGACACCATCTACCGGACCGGAGCGGAGAAGTTCTGGGTCCGGATGGACTAGCACCTCAACGCGACTGGCGCAATGCAGAAGGGGCGGCCCAGGCGGACGCCCCTTCTGCATGTCAGTCGAGGAGTGGGATCAGTCCGCGCTGGGGCAGCCTTCGCAACCGCAGCCCGCGCTCGGACACGACGGTGCCTCCGATGCAGCCGGCTTCGGGCGGTAGTCGGTGTTGTGGAATCCGCTTCCCTTGAAGTGGACGCCCACCGGGTGGAAGACCTGTTTGGTGTCTGCGCCGCACGCCGGGCAGGCAACGGGGGAGTCCTCAGCAGCGGGGCGAGTGATCTCGCAGATGTTGCCGCAGGCGACACAGCGGAAGTCGTAAGAGGGCATGTACGGGAACCGTCCTTCCGGAAACGCAGAAGCGATGTCATCGCAGTGCGCGGAATAGTACGACCGTCGGCGGCTTCCCGGCAAGTCGGACGGAGTGGTTGGTATACTCGGTCGCATGGAAGAGCTCTGGGATCGCCTGCGCGCACGCTTCTCGCAGGCACTGGATAGCATTCATCTGCGCCGTCGACCCGCTGAGGTGGACGTGACGGCGGCGCCCGTGGACGTTGCTGCGCCCGTGGAAGTTGTGGCGCCTCCGACCGACCAGACGGGGTCCGCGGCTCCCGCTGCCTCCTCGACGCCCGAGGAGCTGCCTCGCCGCCGCGGTCTCATCCCGCATTGGGCCATCTGGACCGCCGCGGGCGTTCTCGTGCTGCTGGTCGTCGTCGTTCTTGTCATCGCGCTCTGGCCCTCGGGCGCTGCGGTTCGCGTACCGGACCTGGCCGGACTGGATCGCGCGGCCGCCGTGGAGCGGGCACAGGTTCTCGGTCTGAGGCTGCGCGTCCGCGATACCAAGTTCTCCGACGTGGTGCCGGCCGGCGGGGTCGTTGCTCAGTCGCCCAAGGCGGGCAGCGTCGTTCGTGAGGGCGCTGTCGTGACCGTCGACCTCTCGGCGGGCTCGGAGACCTTCGCGATGCCCGACGTGATCGGCGTGAGGCTCGAAGCCGCCCGGCAGACGCTGCGCGATGCGGGGCTCGACGTCACGTTCGTCACCGTCGCGTCCGACGCTGCGGAAGGCACGGTCATCTCGGCTTCGCCGTCCGCAGGGACCTCAGTGACCGTCGGCGAGACCGTGAGGCTGTCGGTTGCCGCCGGAGTGGGCACCACCGGAACCGTCGTGCCCTCCGACCTCTCGGGCCTCACCTTCGTCCTCGATCCGGCCTTCCCGCCGGCATCACTCACCGCGGACATCAACTTCGATGTCGCACGACGCGTGCGCGCCCTGCTCGAGGCGGCCCACGCGCGCGTCGTCCTGACCCGGTCGGTGACGGACACGCCCGACACGGCTACCGAGGCAGACAGGCTGAGGCGCGCCAAGGAGACGACTTCGACCGCGTTCGTGCAGCTCTACGTCGTCACGAGCGGCACCATCGGCCTGCAGGTCCAGAGCCTCCCGGGAACGGGGACGCCCTCCGCCGTGTACAAGTCGTCCAAGACGCTGGCCACGGCGATCACCACGGCGTTCCGTGCCGACTTCCCTTCGACGACCACGACCACGGCGGTGAGCGCGCCCATGCTGAAGGACTACGGGGGCACGGCGGCGCGCATCAGGCTCGGTTCGTCCGGGTCGAATGCGGACAAGCTGAACTTCTCCGACGCGATCTGGGCTGACTCTGTCGCGCGTGCCATCTACAGCGCGATCGCGCGAACGTACGGGGCCGACTGACGATGTCCCCCTACGGCGCCGCGGTGGCTCTACCGCCGGTTCGCCGGGTCGTGGCGCTGTGTCTCGCGCTGGTCGTCGCCGTTTCGACGGTGACACTCGCTCCCCGGCCCGCCCGTGCCGCCACGCTCTCCGAGCTGAAGGCGCAACTCGCCGCGCTGAGGAAGGAGGCGGAACCCGCGGGTGCCGCCTACAACGCCGCGGTTGACCGCCTCGAGGCCACGCAGGCGCGGATCAAGCGGACGGACAAGCGCATCAAGGCGGCGAACAAGAAGCTCGCGTCCGCGGAGGCGACGCTGGCGATGCGTGCGGACGCGCTCTACCGTGAGGGCGGGGACCTTGCACTCTTCGAGTTCGTCCTGGGCTCGACGACGTGGGACGAGTTCGTGAACCGGCTCGAATACGCGACGATCATCGCGGCCAACGACGCCGCCCTGGTCGGCGACATCAAGGACACGAAGGCCGAACTCAAAGCCGATCGTGCCCAGCTCGTGAAGGACGCCGCGGCCGAGAAGAAGGATGTCGCCGAGGCGAAGCGCAAGCTTGCCACAGTCGAAGCCGTGTTGAACTCCAAGAAGGCGCAGTACGACCGCGTCCTCTCGCAGATCGCAGCGCAGCGGGCGCGCCATGGCGACTCGTATCCGCCTGGTCCCGACGGCATGGTCTTCCCCGTGCGCGGCGTGCACTACTACGCGAACACGTGGGGCGCTCCGCGGTCGGGCGGACGCCGCCACATGGGCACGGACATCATGTCGCCGAAGGGCACCCCCGTGGTCGCGGTCTCGAGCGGCCGGGTGAATGCCCACTGGAACACGCTCGGCGGGAAGTCGATCACACTCACCGGCGACAATGGCTGGCAGTACTACTACGCCCATCTGAACGGCTATGCCGTCAGGAGCGGGCACGTGAGAAGGGGGCAGGTCATCGGATACGTCGGGAACACGGGCAACGCATCCGGTGGGGCCAACCATCTCCATTTCCAGATGGGGCCGCACGGCAACTGGGTCAATCCGTACCCGTACCTGCGCCGCATGGAGTAGTGGCGCTCCGCGCGTGCTAGAATCGCTCGTGTGCCGGCTTTGGACGCGGCACTGAATGTGAATACCGTGTCGGGAGCCGCGTCGAACGCGGCTGAGAGGCGACCGAAGAATGCGGGTCGCGACCGAAATGACGGTGCCGGTAATGCGGCGCCGCACGACGGATCCGGAGGTACACCTCCGCTTTCGTTCCAGCCCCGCACGGCCATCGCTGCCGCCGGCGTGCCGGTGAAAGGGGAGTGAACGGGCGATGACCGCCTCACGTACCAGGGTCCTTGTCGAGATGGCGCTTTCCATCGGGCTTGCTTGGGTGCTCGCGCGATTCGCCGTCTTGCGCATGCCGAACGGCGGAACGGTGTCGTTCAACATGCTGCCGCTCTTTGTGTTCGCGCTCAGACGCGGGCTCAAGCCCGGACTGGCGGCCGGGGCCATCTATGGCCTGCTCGATCTGACGGTCGACCCGTACGTCTTCAACTGGGCGCAGGTGCTGCTCGACTACCCGCTCGCCTACATGATGGTGGGCGCCGCCGGCGCGCTGTCCCCGCTGTGGCGCCGTGCAGTCGCCGCCGGCAGGATGCGGACGGCCGTCTTCGCGGTGGCGCTGCCGGCGCTCTTCCTCGGCGGCGCGCTGCGCTTCGCCATGCACTGGTGGTCGGGAGTCGTCTTCTTTGCGAGCTTCGCTGGCGACCAGCCCGTGTTCCTGTACTCCGCCCTCTACAACCTGACCTACATCGGCCCATCCCTCGTGATCTGCGCGGTGGCTGCAGCGGCCGTGCTCCCCACGCTCGAGAAGGCGGTGCCCGTCGAGTGAGCACGGTCGCCTTCACGCTCGTGTGCGGCGCCGCCCCGATGCCCGGCGCTGGAGCCTTCTACTCCGCATTGCTCATGGACGCCGCCCATGTCGTTGCCGCCGACGGAGCAGCCGAGTGGTGCGTCGCCCACGGCCGCCGGCCGGATGTCGCGGTGGGCGACTTCGACAGCGCGTTGCCCGGCGCGGCGGAGCGGTTGGTCTCCGCGGGGGTCGAGGTCCTCACGTATCCGCGCGAGAAGGACGAGACCGATCTCGAGATCGCACTCGACGTCGCTCTGCAACGATCCACGCAGCCGGTCGTGATCACCGCCGCCTTCACGGAGCGGATCGACCACACGCTCGCCGCGCTGGGAGTCCTGATGCGCGCTGGATCCGGCGCGCGTGTCGAGGAGCCTGATTGGACCGGTGCGGTGGTTCGGCCGGGCGAGCCGCTCGAAGTACCGGTGGGCGCCGGCGTCGCTTTCAGCGTGATCGCCCCCGGTGGTGCCAGCGGGGTCGAGGTCGCAGGCGCCAGATGGCCGCTCAGCGGTGCCGTCCTCGACCCTCTGTCGGGTCGCGGGGTGAGCAACGTGACGAGCGGGGAGATACTGCGCGTGAGCGCAGAGAAGGGCACGCTCATCGTTCTGATACGCAGGGCGAGCGGTCGCAGTTATACTCGATAGGTCGGTTCATCGGGGAGGAGGTGCGCGGGTGCGGGTCGCAACGGTGATGGTCTCGGCATTCGCCGCTGCCATCCTCGGCTTCTGGGCCTACGCGCAGCAGTCGGTCGTGATCGGTGCTGCGGCGTTTCTGTGCGTCGTCATCACCTTTCTCGCCCTTGTCGGGCCGAGACGGTCGTCTCGGTCGGCCGAGGCAGCACACCCCACGCTCCCTGACCTCGCGGCCTACTCTTCGACGGGGGCTTCCGTGATGGTCGATCAAGTCGCACTCAACAGCGAGACCCCCGCTCCCGATCCGATAGCGAGCCCGGCTGCCACGCCCGTTGCGGAGCCCGAGCTTGCGCCTCTCGAGACCCCCGCTGCCGCCCCGTCGCCTGAGCCGGTGGCAGGATCCGCCGCGCCCGAGTCGCCCGCACGGGCGCTCACACGCTCCCCGGCGGTCCGTACGCCCTTCTCGGTCCAGCCCACCGTTGTTCTGATGTCGCTCTTCGACGCGGCCTCCGCCCGCTACGACACGCTCGCCGCGCACCTGTGGCTCGAGGACCCTTCGAGCGAGACGCTGCGTCTCATCGCGGCTTTCGGTCCCCGGGTGCCCGAGATCTCGCTCGTCTCGGTGAATGACGCAGTGTTGGGCCGCGCAGCGACGTCCGGGTCGACAGCATTCGCTCCGCTCGGCATCAAGGCGGTCCACAACCCGGCGGCGGACCTGTGGCGCTACGCGGTTCCCGTCGGCACGCCTGAGATGCTCGGTGTGGCCGCTGTGGACATCGCGGCCACAGAGGAGGCACCGTCGGCAGGCGTCTTGAATGAGATAGCGGCTGTGCTTCGGGGCTCCCTGACCGCCGCCGTCGCCATCCACGTGGCTCACGCCGAGATGGAGACCGCGGTGCAGCTGCTCCAGGCGGCCCAGGAACTTGCGTCCGGCATGGGGAAGGATGACGTGATCAGCGCCGCGCTCCACCGCGCGATGAGCGTTGCGGGCGCGTCCACCGGCAGCGTCATGCTCCCCGATCCCGTGACGGGTGAGCTGCGGATCGTCGCCGCGAAGGGTCTTCCCGACGATGTCGTGAAGCGGACCAGTCTGTCGCGCGGACAGGGGATCGCCGGCGTTGTCTACGAGTCCGGCACCGCGACGCTCGTGGAGGACCTCCCCGGGAACGGGAGTTCGGCGCGTCACGGCGTCCGCTCCTCAGCCGTCGTGCCGATCTCGGATGGGGAGGGCAACCTGGGCGTGCTCAACGTCGGCTCTCGTGAGTTCCCGTCGCGCCTGACCGACATGTACCTCAGAGCTCTCGGTATCCTCGCCTCGCAGACCGCCCTCGCCATCCGCGCTACCGAAGCGGTCGAGCGTTCGTGGGATACGTACCTCGAGAACCTTCAGGCCTTCGCCACCGCCATGGAAGCGAACGACCCGTTCCTGGCGGGCTCCTCGAAGCGGATCGCCGATCTCTCGGTCGCCGTCGCGCACGCCATGGGCATGCACCCCGACGAGATCGTCTCCCTGCGGATCGCGGCGATCCTGCATGACGTGGGGATGGGTCTGGCCACCGGCTCGGTTGGTTCGGCCGACCGTCCGCTCTCCACGATCGACCGCGGGCTGGTGCGGGCGCATCCGAAGGTCGCGGCCGACGTCATGTCCACCGTCCCGTCGCTGGAGCGTCTCGCACCGATCGTGCGGCACCACCACGAGCGCTACGACGGCACGGGCTACGACACCGGGCTCTCGGGGGACTCGATCCCGCTCGGCTCCCGCATTCTGGCTGTGGTGGATGCGTACGTGTCGATGACCTCGCCCCGTGCGTACCGCGCCGCCCTCACGTGGGAGGATGCGCTGAACGAGCTCCAGCTTCGCGCCGGCTCCCAGTTCGACCCGGCCGTCGTCCGTGCCTTCCAGGAGGTCGTGCACGACCGTGCGGACCTTGCGCTTCAGGTCGTGCCCGAGAACCACAGCTAGTCAGCGGTGTCCTGAGACGCGAAAGAGGCCCGGCGGAATCCGCCGGGCCTCTTTCGCTCGCTGGAGATCGGCTCGCGCTAGCCGCGAACGATCTTGCCAGCCTTCATGCACTTGGTGCAGACGTTGATCTGCTTCACCGAACCGTCGACCACTGCGTGCACCCGCTGGATGTTCGGGCGGATGATGCGGTTGGTCACACGGTGCGAGTGGCTCACGTTACGCCCGGCGGACGGAGCCTTGCCGCAAACAGAGCACACCTTCGACATCGACGTTCTCCTTCGTCACCCCGAACCTCGGATGCTCGCGCGCCGGTGTCGGGTCTTCTTCCCTATGGAGTAGAGCGGAGGAATGGTAGCACACGCAGGCGACTCGCCTCAAGGCGAGGAGTTCCCGCACGTCGTGATGCGAAAGTGAGTGCCGGACGGTTATACTCGCATACGCATCTGCACGACGCGTGCCGACGTGTGTCGCGCGCACCCGACCGGAGGGCCGGTGCTCATGGATCTCATCACACGTGACACACTCATCCGCGACGTGCTCACCGCCCACGAGGGCGCAGCCGCTGTCTTCGACCGCTATGGTCTTGGATGCGCCGTCTGCATGGGTGCGGACATGGAAACGTTGGCTTCGGTCGCGACCATGCACGACATCCCTGTCGACGACCTTCTCGCGGACCTGAACGTGCTCGCTTCCGGGAAAGTCGAGGTGGAGGAATGACCGCTCCTACCCTGGGCGCCATCCAGATCGGCAACGACGTCCTCGCTGACGTGGCCGGCTACGCGGCGCTCGAGTGCTACGGCATCGTCGCCATGGCCAGCCCGACGCTGCGTGACGGTGTCGCGCAGATCCTTTCGCAGGACAAGCTGCGCAAGGGCGTCCGTGTCAGCTCGGACGGGGAGGGCGTGATCATCGACCTCTACGTTGTCGCCGAGTACGGTACGAACCTCGCCGAGGTCGCCCACAACATGTCCGATCGGGTGAAGTACGTCGTGACCACGCATGCCGAAGTGCGCGTCGACGCGGTGAACGTACACGTCCAGGGCATCAAGGTGCGCAAGTGACCGAACAGACGTCGCACGGTCTCGCCAGCGCGCCTGCGCTGGTCCTCTCTGCCGCCGCAGCCCTCAAGGAGCGGCGTGACGAGGTCAACCGCCTGAACGTGTTCCCCGTGCCGGACGGCGACACGGGGACGAACATGTCTCTCACGATGGACGCCGTCGTTGCCGAGATCGGCAAGCTTCCCGCCGGAGCACCCGTCGCCGACATCTGCAAGGCGGTGACCCACGGGTCGCTGATGGGTGCGCGAGGCAACTCCGGGGTCATCCTGAGCCAGATACTGCGCGGTCTGTGCGAGCCCTTGGCAGCGGCCGAGACCCTTGACGCCCATGTCGTCGTCGAATGCCTCGACCGGGCTGTGACCGTCGCGTTCCAGGCCGTGCGCAAGCCGGTGGAAGGCACGATGCTCACCGTGTTGCGGGACATGGCGGAGTCTGCGCATCCGGTCCTCGAGGCCGGGACGACGGACATCGCGGCGCTCCTTGAGGCGGTTGTGGACGCCGCATACGCGTCAGTCCGCCGCACACCGGATCTGCTGCCGGTGCTCAAGGAGGCCGGCGTCGTTGACGCAGGCGGCTACGGCGTCGCGATCCTCGCCGAGGGATTCGCCGGCGGGCTCGCGGGTCACGGACTCCGTGCGTTCGATGGGACCGTTTCGGCGGCCCCCGTCCACATCGAGGGAGAGCCCGCGAACGACTGGGACGACCAGGAGTATCTCTACTGCACCGAGTTCCTGTTGTACGGCCACGGACTCGACCGCGATTCCATCGAGGACTACCTCGTCTCGATCGGCGGTTCTCAGCTGGCTGTGGGATCCGAGGACCAGCTCAAGATCCACGTCCACACCAACGACCCGTCGCAGCCGCTGGCCCACGCACTGGGCCTCGGCGAGGTGTCCGACGTGCACATCCACAACATGCGACGCCAGACGGAGGCGCGGGCAGAGGCCTTGCGGACGCAGGCGACGCCCACCAAGGCGGTTGGTTTCGTCGCTGTCGCAGCGGGTGAGGGGCTCGCCCGGATCCTCGAGAGCCTGGGCGTGGACGAGGTCGTCTCGGGTGGCCAGACCATGAACCCGTCGACGGCGGAGCTTCTCGACGCCATCAGCCGCGTGCCTGCGACTTCGGTCATCGTCCTGCCGAACAACCGCAACATCATCCTCGCGGCCAACCAGACGGTCGGCATCGCGGACAAGCCCGTCGGCGTCGTGCCGACGACCTCCGTCCCCGAGGCATTCAGCGCACTGCTGGCGGTCGATCCCGAGGGCACGCTCGAGGCGAACGTTGCGTCGATGACGGCAGCTGCGGAGGTCGTTACGACCGGCGAGATCACGACCGCCATCAAGGATTCGAAGGGCAAGGCCGGTCCGATCAAGGAGGGCCAGGTCATCGGCATCTGCGATCACGAGATCGAAGTGATCGGAGAGGACGTCAGCGAGGTCGCGATGCGGCTGCTGGGCGTCATCGCCGGCGAAGGCGAGACCGTCACCCTTCTCGCGGGCGAGGATATGGATGACGAGACACTGCAGTCCCTGGTGGACGCCATCGAGACCGCCCACCCCGAGTTCGAGGTCGACGCGCACCGCGGAGAGCAACCGCTCTATCCGCTGATCATGGCCGTCGAGTAGCCCGCACCGAGAGAGGGAGGCACCGGCATGCCCCGTATCGCAGTGGTCACCGACAGCACGTGTGACATGGGACCCGCGGCGCTCGCTGCGCGGCAGGTCGAGATGGTACCGCTCAAGGTGCTCTTCGGCGACGTGGAGTTCCGCGACTGGATCGACTTCACGCCGACCACCTTCTTCCCGAAGCTCCGCGCATCGGCCCAGCTGCCGACGACGTCACAGCCGACTCCCGCCGACTTCGCCGCCGTGTATGCGCGGTTGGCCGCGATGGGTGCCGAGGGTATCGTCTCGATCCATCTCTCCGCCAAGCTCTCGGGCACGTGCGAGTCGGCGATCCTTGCCGCCAAGGACGCTCCGATACCGGTCCGCGTTGTCGACACCACGTTCGTCTCCGGCGCCATGGCCCTTCCGATCGAGGCTGCCATCGCCGTACGCGATGCCGGTGGCGACCTCGATGCGGTTGAGAAGGCCGCTGTCGAGACGATCGAGAAGACGCGGCTGTTCTTCGTGCTCGACACGCTCGACTACCTGGTCAAGGGCGGTCGTGCCGGCAAGGCGCAGGGCATGGCTGCGGCGCTTCTCAACATCAAGCCGGTGCTCGAGGTTGCCGGCGGCGTGATCGTGCCTTTCAAGAAGTGCAAGGGCACGGCGAAGGCGATCCGCGAGATGGCGCAGCATGTCGCCGACGAGTCCAAGAAGAAGGGCCCGCTCAAGATCGTCATCATCCACGCCGTCGCCGAGACCCTCGCGGACGAGCTGGAGAATGCGATCCGGTCGGCGGGGACGCAGATCGCGTCCATCTCCTTCGACGAGATCGGGTCGGTCATCGGCACGCACGTGGGACCGCGCGCACTCGGCGTGGGCTACATGCCCGCATAGGTCGCGGTGACGATGACGGTGGGCGGACCGCTCGACCAGCGGGCACACGCGCTCGTTTCGGCCGACGAACCCGTCACTGCCGTTCGCTTCGTCGACGGCCCCCGCGCAGACGCGCTGGGCCGTGTCGGTGTCTCGACCGTGGGTGACCTTCTGAGGCACTACCCGCACCGGTGGCTCGACCTGCGCACCACCGCTCCGCTCGCGCGCCTGCCGCTCGGGGTCGAGTCAACGGCGGTCGGCACCGTGCACGAGGTCACCGTCAAGCATCCGCGTCCGCGTCTCACGATCACCGAGGTCGCATTGACGGACGACACGGGCGTGCTCATCGGCGTCTGGTTCAACCAGCCGTACCTGCAGCAGCGTTTCCGCAAGGGCGACCGCGTCGCCTTTGCCGGCGTCGTACAGCTCGAATTCGGCCTTCGGCAGATGCGTACGCCTTTCGTCGAGCGCCTTGGCTCGTCCGAGGACGCCTCCTGGCTCGGGCGCATCCTCCCCGTGCACTCCGCCACTGAGGGGCTCTCGTCGAACTGGATCCGGCGCCTCGTCTCCGAGGCCCTCGACCAGTTCGGGGACGTGCCGGACCCGCTTCCCGCGAGTCTCCGCGCCGACCGCGACCTGATGCCGCTGGCGGCTGCACTCCGGGAGATCCACTTCCCGAGTGACCTCGACGGGCGCGATGAGGCGCGTCGCCGCCTCGCATACGAAGAACTCCTCATGCTGCAACTCGGCATGGCGCTGCGCAGGCACTCGCTCGTGGACGAGCGGGTGGGATTCGCGCACACGGTCGACGGCGCTCGCCGCACCACCCTGCTCGCCTCCATGCCTTTCGCATTGACCACGGACCAGAAGCGTGCCACGGAGGAGATCGCCCGTGACATGGCGGCACCGCGCCCGATGAACAGGATGCTGCTCGGCGACGTCGGGTCGGGCAAGACTGCGGTCGCCGCGATCGCCTTGGCTGCAGTCGCGGACTCCGGAACGCAGGCCGCGATGATGGCGCCCACCGAGGTCCTCGCCCGACAGTACGCCGATGCGGTGGGCGGGCTGCTCGATCGGGCCGGCGTGACGTGGCGGCTGCTCACCGGATCGACCCCTGCCGCGGAGCGACGCCGGATCGTGGCAGAGGTCACAGGCGGCGACGTGTCGGTCCTGCTCGGTACACACGCTCTGCTCACAGAGTCGGTCGTCTTCAACGAACTCTCTCTCGTGATCGTCGACGAGCAGCATCGCTTCGGCGTCTCCCAGCGCCTCGGTCTGCGGGCCAAGGGAAAGCGTCACGGACAGTCCATCGACATGCTCGTCATGAGCGCCACACCGATCCCGCGCTCCCTCGCGCTCACGCTGTATGGCGACCTGGACGCCAGCTACCTGCGCGAGCACCCTCGGGCGGGAGCCCGGGAGCGCGTCATCACCAGACTCGTGCCGCGGACGGGTCGCGATGGGGCGTACGAGACCGTGAGAGCGGCTGTGGCGGCCGGTCGGCAGGCCTACGTCATCTGTGCGCTTGTCGACGAGTCGGGTACCACGGAGGCCACTGCCGCCGTACGCGAGGCCGAGCGCCTGCGGACTCGCGTGTTCAAGGACCTGAAGGTCGGGCTGCTGACCGGCCAGATGAAGACGGCGGAGAAGTCGGCCGCTATGGACGCCTTCAAGCGGGGGGAGACGGACATCCTTGTCGCGACCACCGTTGTCGAGGTCGGTGTGGACGTCCCGAACGCCACGGTCATGATCGTCGAGAACGCCGAGCGGTTCGGGCTGGCGCAGCTGCACCAGCTCCGGGGGCGCGTCGGGCGAGGTGAGCACGGGGGTGAGGTCCTCCTGTTCGCCGACCCCAAGACCAAGGAGGGTCGCGAGCGCATGGCCGCGATCGTGGAGACGTCGGACGGGTTCGAACTCGCCGAGCGCGACCTGAGGTTGAGGGGCGAGGGGCAGGTCCTGGGGGAACGCCAGCACGGGCTTCCGGAGCTCAGGCTCGCATCCGTGGTACAAGACATGGACTTGGTGGAACTTGCGCGCGGTGACGCGCAGGCGCTGGTGGCCGCGGACCCGCACCTGCGCGACGCGCGCAACGCGGCGCTCCTCCACGAGGTGAAGAGAACGTTCGGACGAGACTGGGAATGGGTGAGCAGCGGGTGAGGATCGTCGGAGGAACCATGCGGGGTCGTCGCCTCGTCGCGCCGAAGGGGGAGGGCACACGCCCGACCAGCGATCGTGTGCGCGAGGCGCTCATGTCGTCGCTCATCGACCGGCTGGGAAGCGGTCTGGGCGGAGCGGCGGTGCTCGACATGTTCGCCGGCTCTGGTGCGCTCTCATTCGAGGCGCTGTCGAGAGGCGCATCGCGCGCCGTGCTCGTCGAACGTGACAAGGGCGCGCTCGCGGCCATCCACGCCAATATCACGGCGCTCGATATCGCCGACCGCGTGACGCTCGTCGCAGGTGACGCGCTCGGCAGCGCGCTCCAAAGAGTCCGGACGCAGGGCCCCTTCGCTTTGCTGTTCTGTGACCCGCCGTATAGAATCGACCAGGCGAAGGTGGGCGCAGCGCTCGAGTCCCTCGGGCGTTCTGGCGCGATTGCCGACGGCGCGGCCGTGGCGTGGGAGCATGGCGCCGGGGGCGCGGTTCCCGAGCCTCGGGGATTCGCCCAGGAGCGGACCTATCGCTACGGCGACACGGCCGTCACGCTGCTGCGTTTCTATGGGGAGGAGACGACTCGGTGAACCGTGCACTCTGTCCGGGCACGTTCGACCCCATGACCAACGGGCACCTCGACATCATCGAGCGTGCGGCGGCGGTCTTCGATGAACTCGTGGTCGCCGTCGCGCTCTCTCCGGATAAGGGCGGCGGGCCTCTGTTCAGCGTCGACGAGCGTGTCGAAATGGCGCGCGAAGCGACCGCCCATCTGAGCAATGTCACCGTGCGTCCATTCGATTCGCTTCTGGTAGACTTGGCGCGGCAGTTGGACGCGAGGATCATCGTGAAGGGACTTCGCGCGCTCACGGACTTCGAGCGCGAGTTCCAGATGGCCCAACTCAACTACCGTTTGGACGACCAGATCGAGACCATGTTCATCGTCTCGATCCCGGATTACATGTACCTGAGCTCGTCGGCCGTGAAAGAGATAGCCGGCTATGGGGGGTCCGTCGAGGGACTGGTCCCCGATCACGTGAACGCTCGGCTGGTCGATCGCCTCAAGGCGGGGCGGTAAGGGAGGGCATTTACCGATGGACATCATGGCGCTGATCGATCGCATCGAAGAGGCCATGGACTCGGCTCGCAGCTTGCCCCTCGTGCGTGGTCGTCTCGTCGACGTCGAGAAGGTCTACGAGATCATCGACGAGATCCGCAGCGTGTTCCCGGATGAACTCAAGCAGGCGCGCTGGATCGTCAAGGAGCGCCAGGAGATGATCGAGGAAGCGGAGAAAGAAGCCAACCGCATCCTCGAAGAGGCACGCGACCGTGCAGACTCCATGGCGTCCGAGCAGGAAGTCGTCCGCCGCGCCGCGGAACAGGCCGCCGGTATCCTGGATGACGCCCGCCAGCAGGAGCGCGAGATCCGTCTTGGCGCCGAGGACTACGCGGACGAGATGCTCGCCAACCTCGAGGTCAACCTCGGCAAGCTGCTGACGGCCGTCCAGCGCGGCCGCGACCGCCTGCAGGGCAAGGTCAACCAGCGCCAGTAGCGGGGATCTTCGTATGGCCTACCGTGTAGAAGTGCGATCACTCTTCTCGTCGCTGTCCGCCTCACGCACCGTGAGCGGGCAGCTCGAGCTTTCTGACGTCGAATTGGGCGAGCAGATCTATCACTTCGACGGCCCCGTGACCTTCGAGGTCACGCTCACCAACGCCGGTGCGGGCATCGTGGCGGGAGGGGAGGCGCAGGCTTCCGTGCGCACCTCCTGCGTACGCTGCTTGTGCGACATGAACATCGCAGTCTCGGCAGAGATCGAAGGCTTCTACGTGCTGCCAGGCCACGACACTGACATCCCGGAGGAGCAGGAGTGCGAGTTCATCGCCGATGACATGTCGGTCGATCTCGAGCCCGCCATCATGCAGTCCCTGGTCGTCGAACTCCCGTACGCTCCGGTTCACGACGAGGAGTGCCGGGGTATCTGCCCGGTGTGCGGCGCCGACCGCAACGTCACTCCGTGCGCATGCGAGCCGGCTCCGGTTGCGTCCGCGTTCGACGCGCTCAAGGGCCTGCAGATAGACGAGCCGCGGGAGTCGTAGATTCGCCGCGTGACCGTGTGCTAGAATCCCTCCCCGTGTCATGACGCAACGCTGATGCACCGCATCCGCCGCCCGTCTGAACGAGGCCTGAAGCGTCGTCTCCGCGCATCCATCGCGGACCGCCCGCGGCGGCCGGGAGTCGACGAAACGAGAGTAAGGAAGCACCATGCCTGTCCCGAAGCGAAAGACCGGCAAAGCGGTCCGCGACAGCCGACGCGCGCACGACCACCTCGAGGCCCCGTCGCAGTCGCTCTGCCCCCAGTGCCACCAGCCCAAGCTGCCGCACCACGTTTGTCCTGCCTGCGGCTACTACAAGGGCAAGGAGATCGTCGAGACCGACTAGGTCACGGCCTCTCGCACGCTATCATGACGGCACCCGGTCATTTCGGCCGGGTGCCGTTCGCATCTTTGTAGGGATCGGCCCTGCGCGTCGGAGGGACCGCGGTGGCTCTCGAGTTCCTTCTTCATCCACGGAGCGTTGCAGTCGTCGGCGCGGGTCGTACGCCCGGCGGTGTGGGGCGCTCGGTATTCGACGCGCTTCTTGCAGCCGGGTTCGAGGGTGAAGTCTGGCCGGTCAATGCCGCTGCGTCTGAGGTGGCCGGCCGGAGGGCCTATGCGGACATCGCGTCCCTGCCCGGCATCCCAGAGCTCGTGGTCGTCGCGGTGCCGGCGGTCGCGGTTCCCGAGGTGGTGGAACAGGCTGGCAGCGCCGGCGTGCGCACGGCGATCGTTCTCTCCGCAGGGTTCAAGGAGTCCGGTCCGGAGGGTGGCGTCCTCGAGCGCACCATCGCCGCGAGCGCTCGCGTCCACGGCATGCGACTGCTGGGGCCGAACTGCCTCGGTCTCATCGTTCCTTCCGCGCATCTGGACGCCTCCTTCGCCGGCATGGCGATCCCGGCAGGAAGTGTCGGTGTCGTCTCCCAGTCAGGGGCTCTGGGCACGGCCATCCTCGACTGGGCGCGTGGCCGTGGGGGACTCTCGGGCTTCGTGTCTCTCGGCAACCGGGCGGATCTGAACGAGTCCGACCTTCTCGAGGCGTTCGGCGGCCTGCCATCGACCAAGGTGCTGGCAGGGTATCTGGAGTCGGTCGCGGACGGTCCGCGCTTCGTGTCGACAGCACGCGCGCTGACGCGACGGCTTCCGATCGTTCTCCTCAAATCGGGAGGTTCGGAGGCAGGCGCCCGCGCGGTCTCGTCGCACACCGGCAGCCTCGCCGGGTCGGACGCTGCGTACGAGGCCGCGTTCCACGCGGGCGGAGTCATCCGCGCGCGTGACGCCCAGCAGCTCTTCGGCATCGCAGAGGCCTTCGCTCAGCAGCCCGTCCCGGCCGGACGCGGCCTTGCCATCCTGACGAACGCGGGCGGGCCGGGCGTGATGGCTACCGATGCCTGCGAGCGCGAGGGTGTGGAGCTCGCGTCGCTCGACCCCGCGACCGTCGACGCGCTGAGGGGCGTCTTGCCGGCCGCCGCGTCGGTCTACAACCCGGTCGACGTCCTCGGAGATGCCGGTCCCGAACGCTACTCCGACGCGTTGCGCATCCTTGGCGCGGATCCCGGCGTGCACGCAGTCCTCGTCGTCTTGACCCCGCAGGCCCAGACACACCCGGCCGAGACCGCCGAAAGGATCATCGACTCGGCCCGCTCGACGGGCGTCACCACGCTGGCGTGCTTCATGGGCGAGGACGCCGTGGAACCGGCTCGGCGGACGCTCGCCGCCGCGGGCGTGCCAGCCTACCGGTATCCGGATGCCGCGATCGACGCCATCGCCGCGATGCACCGGTATCTGACGCTCCGCGAGAGGCCGGACATCGCGGTCGCGGTGGTGGACGCGGACAGCGCTCTGGTCGATTCGCTCCTGAAGCAGGCGAGAACCGCGGGCCGCACGTTCGTCCTCGAGGAGCAGGCTGCCGAGATCGCCCGCGCGTATGGCATCGCCACGCCGGGAGCGGTCTTGGCACGTACGCGGTCCGAGGCCCTCGATGCCGCGCGCGCATTCGGCGGACCGGTTGCCCTCAAGGTGGCGGGCCCCGACATCCTTCACAAGTCGGACATCGGGGGCATCGCCCTGAACCTGACGGGGGACGCCGCCGTGTCGCGAGCCTGGGACGATGTGCTCGACCGGGCGCATCGCAGAATGCCCGACGCGCAGGTCTGGGGCGCTGTCATCCAGGAGATGGTCCCGCCGGGCATCGAAGTCATCGTCGGCATGCAGCGCGACCCGACGTTCGGCCCGCTCATGATGTTCGGCCTCGGCGGCGTGTATGTGGAGGTCCTGCAGGACGTGTCCTTCCGCCTTGCGCCACTCGACCGCCACGAAGCCCTCGCGATGATCGCCGACACGCGCTCGAACGCGCTGCTTCGTGGCGCGCGTGGCTCGAAGCCGGCCGACGTTGAAGCGATAGCTGACGTGCTCGTGCGCGTGAGCGCGCTCGTGACCGACTACCCCGAGATCCTCGAGCTCGACATCAACCCGCTCGTTGTCGGACCGGAAGGCACGGGCGCACTCGCTGCAGACGTTCGAATCGGTATCGGAGGATGACCGTGGACAAGACAACGATCGTCGTCGCCTCGACCCGCCGCTACAGCGGCAAGACCGGTGTGTGCGCTGCGCTCGTCGACCTGCTCGCGGGCAGGGGGTATTCGGTCGGCTACTTCAAGCCGTACGGAGGCATGCCTCGGGAGATCGATGGCGTCGTCACCGACAGCGATGCGGCGTTCATCAACCGGTTCCTGGCTGCGCCGTCGCCGGACGACGCCGTGTGCCCGGTCGTGCGCACGCGAGCCTTCGTCGAGGACCTGCTCGAAGGCCGTTCGGTCCCGGGCGCCCCGGAGGTCGCCGCAGCCCTCACCCGGATCGCAGAGGGCCATGACGTGATCATCGTCGAAGCGCCGTCGGACATGGCGCAGGGTGCCGCGGCCAAGCTGTCGACCTCCGACATCCTCGCGATCACAGGAGGAAAGGTCCTGCTGGTCGAGGCCTCCGAAGTCCACGACCCGCCCGACCGGATCGTCGCGGCTCGCACGGAGCTCGGCGAGGCCTTGGCGGGTGTGATCCACAACCACGTCCGCGAGGCCGATCTCCAACACATCAGGGAACGGGTCGTCCCGTTCCTGCAGGCGCGTGGCATCCGGACCCTCGGAGTCCTGGAGCACGATCCCGTCCTTTCGTCGGTGACCGTACGGGAGATCGCCGATGCCCTCGGAGGCCGTGTGCTCTGTGCGGGCGACGGACTCGAGACGCAGGTCGCCTCGTTCATGGTCGGTGCAATGGGCCAGGAGAAGGCCCTGCGCTTCTTCCGCCGCAAGGCACACAAGGCGGTGGTGACCGGAGGGGACCGTGCCGACGTGCAGATGGCGGCGCTCGAGACCTCCACGGCGCTGCTCGTCCTCACCGGCAACATGACGCCGAGCCCGGCCGTCGTGGCGCGCGCGGACGAGCTGGGCGTGTGCGTGCTGATCGTCGACATGGACACGCTCACCGCGGTGGAGCAGCTCGACACGCTGTTCGGGCACGTCCGGCTTCACGGTCCCGGCAAGGCTGATAGAATGCGCCGCATGTTCGCGGAGGGCGTCGACATCGATGCTCTGCTCGCGGCACTGGACATTCCGTCCGCCTCCGGCTCCCGCCCCTAGCGTACTGAGGAGCGCTCACGTGACGTATGCAGTGACCACGATCGCCGTTGATGCCATGGGCGGCGATCACGCCCCCGAGGCCGTGCTGGCCGGTGTCCAAGCAGCCATAGCCGCCGACACAGGGCTCCGCGTCCTTCTGGTGGGACCGGATGAGGTCGTCCGTCCATTCGCGGAGACCCACGACCGCGTCGAGTCCGTCGCCGCGACACAGGTCATAGCCATGGACGAGCACCCCGCCTCCGCAGTGCGCGGCAAGCGGGACTCCTCGATCGTCGTGGGGTGTCGCCTTGTCAAAGAGGGGAGAGCTGACGGCTTCTTCTCCGCGGGAAGCACCGGCGCGGCGATGGCGGCGGCGACCCTCGTCATCGGCAGGATCCGCGGCGTTCAACGCCCCGCGATCGCGACCGTCATCCCGACAGCGACCACGCCGTGCGTGCTGTTGGACGTGGGCGCGAACGCCGACTGCAAGCCCGAGCACCTCGCCCAGTTCGCAGCGATGGGCGCCGTCTACGCCTCCACGACCCTCGGGATCGCCGATCCGCGCGTCGCACTCCTGAACATCGGGGAGGAGGCCTCAAAGGGCTCTCAGCTCGCTCAGGAGGCGTACGTGCTCATGGAGGCGAAGGTCCCGGGCTTCATCGGCAACGTCGAAGGCCGCGACATCCCCGCGGGCGCCGCAGACGTCGTGGTCACCGATGGATTCACGGGCAACGTCGCGCTCAAGCTCATGGAGGGAATGAGCAAGCAACTGCTCGGACAGTTCAAGCAGGCGCTGACCTCATCCATGATGAACAAGGTGGCCGCGGCGGTCCTCAAGCCGTCGCTCGACCAGCTCCGCGACAAGCTCGACCCGGACGTCCACGGCGCTGCTCCGCTTCTCGGCATCGCCGGTCTCGCGCTCATCGGGCACGGGTCCTCGAGCCCGAGGGCGATCGCGTCGGCGCTGCGCGTCGGTGCGGTGGCTGTGCGGGGCGGCCTCGTCGATCGGCTCACCCAGGCACTCTCGACCGAGGATGCGTGACCGGCCGAGGTCGTGTACCATTCCTCGAACCGTAAACCTCCTCCCGCGAAGAAGTGAACGAATGACCTACGCCGCCATCACAGCGGTCGCATCGTGGCTTCCCGAACGCCGGCTCACGAACGCCGACCTCGAGCGAATGGTCGACACCAACGACGAGTGGATCCGGACCCGTACGGGGATCTCGGAGCGTCGAGTCGCGGCTGAAGGCGAGGCGACGTCCGACCTCGCGGCTCGTGCCGGAGCACTGGCCCTCGAGCGCGCGGGCCTGCAGGCCGAAGACGTCGACATGCTCATCGTCGCGACGTCGAGCCCGGACATGGCGTTCCCGTCGACCGCCTGTCTCGCTCAGGCGAAGATGGGCCTCACGTGCCCGGCTTTCGACCTCAACGCCGCCTGCACCGGCTTCATCTACGGCCTCCACGTAGCGACGAGCGTGATCGAGTCAGGACGCGCCAGGAACGTGCTCCTCATCGGAGCCGAGGTGCTGACGCGCCTCGTCGACTTCACCGACCGCTCGACGTGCATCCTGTTCGGGGATGGCGCGGGCGCTGTCGTCGTGCAGGCGTCCCAGACACCCGGTGTTCTCGGCGTTCACCTGGGCGCCGACGGCACGGGCGCCGACCTTCTGAACGTCCCGGCCGGCGGCACGGCGATCCCGCTGACTCCCGGCAACATCTCCTCCGGGTTGCAGTACATGCACATGAACGGCAACGAGGTCTTCAAGTTCGCCGTGCGCGCGATCCCGAAGGTCACCCGGCAGGCCCTCCATGAGTCGCACCTCAAGGCTTCCGACATCGACTGGCTCGTACCGCACCAGGCGAACGAGCGCATCACCAACACGGTGGGTGAGCGCCTGGGTATCGCGCACGAACGCGTCGTCAACAGCATCGCACTGACGGGAAACACCTCCACGGCATCGATCCCGCTCGCACTCGATTCGCTCTACTCCGCCGGCGATCTGAAGGCGGGCCAGGTGCTCGCCCTCGTCGGCTTCGGTGCCGGACTCACGTTCGGCGCTGCGATCGTCCGTCTCACCGAGGAGGCTCATCTCTGATGGCATTGCGTTCCCGTCTCACGACCCTGCTGGGCATCGACTACCCGATCATCCAAGGCGGCATGGCTTGGACCGCCACTTGGGAGCTCGCCTCCGCGGTGAGCAACGCGGGCGGGCTCGGCATCATCGGTGCGGGTCACATGCCCACCGACCTCCTGCGCGAACAGATCCGCGGCGCGAAGTCGGCCACCGACAAGCCGTTCGGCGTGAACCTCATGCTGCTCACACCCCACATCGACGACCTCGTGCAGATGGTGCTGGAGGAAGGCGTCGCGGTGGTAACGACCGGTGCCGGCAACCCCGGCAAGTACATGACAGCGCTGCAGGAGAAGGGCATCAGGGTTCTTCCGATCGCCCCGTCGATCGCGCTCGCACGCCGCCTCGAGCAGGCTGGCGCGGACGCGATCATCGGGGAGGGAATGGAAGCGGGCGGACATATCGGCGAACTGACGACCATGGTCCTCACCCCCCAGCTCGCCGATGCCGTGAGCGTCCCCGTGATCGCAGCCGGCGGCATCGCTGACGGACGCGGTATCGCTGCGGCCTTCGCACTCGGTGCGGAGGGTGTGCAGGTCGGGACCCGCTTCATGTGTGCCACTGAGTGCACCATCCATGAGAACGTCAAGGCGCGTGTGCTGAAAGCCAAGGACCGCGACACCGTCGTCACGGGCTACTCAACGGGCCATCCCGTGCGCGTGCTGAAGAACAAGCTCTCCCGCCAGCTGGAGGAGCTCGACCGCGCCAACCAACCGGAGAAGTTGGAGGAGTTGGGGGCAGGCAAGCTCGCCTTGGCGATGCGTCAGGGGGAGTGCGACAACGGTTCGCTCATGGCTGGCCAGTGCGCTTCCATGGTCACCAAGATCCAGCCTGCGGCGGTCATCATCCGCGAGATGGTCGACGAGGCGGAGGCCGTTCTGACGGCGCTTTCCTCCGTCGTGGTGAAGGGATAGCACGTGTCCGTCGCTCTCGTCTTCCCCGGACAGGGTTCGCAACGGCACGGCATGCTCGACGCGCTGCCGCAAGGCGACGCGGTCTCGCGGCTGCTGGACGCCGCGGAAGCACTCTCCGACATCGACCTGCGACAGGTCGCGGGCTTCGGCACTCCCGAGCAACTCGCCGACACGCGCGCCGCGCAGCCCCTCCTCTACCTGACCGACTGGGCCTGGGGCCAGGAGGCGCTCGCAAGCCGCATCGCGCCGGCCGCTGTCGCCGGCCACAGCCTCGGAGAGTTCGCGGCCCTTGCGATCGCGGGCGTCTTCTCGGTCGAAGCCGGCCTCGAGCTCGTCATCGAGCGGTCGCGGCTGATGGCGGCGCGCGCCGCACACGCGCCGGGAACCATGGCCGCGATCCTCGGCCTCGACTCGTTCACGATCGCCTCGGAGATAGCGCACCTCGAGGGCGTGTGGGTCGCCAACGACAACGCTCCGGGTCAGATCGTCATCTCCGGTACCACCGAGGGTGTCGCGCAGGCGAGCACCGCCCTTTCGCGCGCGGGCGCACGGCGCATCGTTCCGCTACAGGTCGCCGGCGCGTTCCACTCGCCTCTCATGGCGCCTGCGGCGGACGAATTCGCATCGCTGCTGCGTCGCACCTCGTTCCACGATGCCGCCATTCCTGTCTACCAGAACACGGACCCGACCCCGACGCTGGACGCGGATCTCATCCGCGAACGTCTGGTCGGCCAGATCGTGAGCCCGGTCCGTTGGACCGAGACGATGCTCTCGCTCGTGTCCGATGGCGTGACGACCGTGCTGGAGTGCGGTCCGGGCGGAGTCCTGGCGGGTCTGACGAAGCGGATCGACGGCCTTCGCGGGCTCACCGTTGAAGGCGCAGGTATCGACGAGCTCCTCTCAGAGGAAGGTCAGTAGCATGCTGCGGCTCGAGGGCAAGATCGCATTGGTCACCGGGGCGTCCCGCGGCATCGGCGCCGCCATCGCCCTGCGCCTCGCATCCGAGGGCGCGCACGTGGTCGTGAACTACGCCGGGTCCGAGGCTGCCGCACTCGAAGTGGTCTCGGCGATCGTGGAGGCCGGAGGCAGCGCTCAGGCACGCCAGGCTGACGTCTCGGACCCCGCGGCGTGCACGACTCTCGTCGACGCTGTGCTCGAGGAGCACGGCCGGCTCGACATCCTGGTCAACAACGCCGGGATCACGCGCGACGGTCTCATCGTGAGGATGAGCGACGAGGACTGGGACGCCGTCATAGCGACGAATCTCACCGGCGTCTTCTCGATGACCAGGGCCGCCAGCAAGGCCATGATGAAGGCCCGTGCGGGCTCGATCGTGAACGTCGCGTCAGTCGTCGGCATCACCGGCAACGCCGGCCAGGCCAACTATGCCGCGGCAAAAGCCGGCGTCATCGGGCTGACGAAGTCCGTCGCCCGCGAGTTGGCGAGCCGCAAGGTGCGCTGCAACGCGGTGGCACCCGGCTTCATAGAGACCGACATGACCAAGGCCCTGGGCGAGCAGCAGCGTGCGGCGATAGCAGACACCATCGCCATGGGTAGGTTCGGAACCGGGATCGACGTGGCGGCCGCGGTCGCGTTCCTTGCCAGTGATGACGCGGGATACGTGACCGGACAGGTGCTCGCCGTCGACGGAGGCATGACGTTCGCCTAGACTGCGTAGGCAGTCGAGCCGCGTGCGCGTCGGCTCATGGAATGACGAGACACGAGGAAAGCAGAGCGACAATGGACCGTGAGGAACTGTTCGACAAGGTGAAGGCCGTCATCGTCGACCAGCTTGGCGTTGACGAGGACGAGGTTCTCGAGGAGGCCGCGTTCGTGGACGACCTCGGCGCTGACTCCCTCGACATCGTCGAGCTCGTCATGGCGCTCGAAGAGGAGTTCGGCGTTTCGATCCCCGACGAGCAGGCCGAGAAGATCAAGACCGTCGGCGATGCCGTCGACTTCATCGCCGAGAACGTCTAGCACGGTTTCTCTCGTCCGTCGCCTCCAGCGCGGGACGCCCGTGTCCGCGCACTGGCGGCGCCCGTCGTCGCCCAACGAGACCGTGGTACTCCGCGCCCGTCGCTCGTCATTCATGACACCTGCGACGGGCGCGGCTCTCACGGACACGTGGGATGTCCGCCCGAGGTAAGGATCATCGAAGTGCCCATGCCATCTCTGTCATTCGGCAACCTGACGAGCCGTCTCCCGATCATCCAAGGGGGGATGGCGGTGCGCGTCTCCATGGCGCCGCTGGCAGCCGCCGTGGCCAACGCCGGAGGTATCGGTATCATCGCCGGGTCGGGACTGTCGGTCGAGGAGCTCCGGGCGGAGATCCGCCGGGCTCGCGCGGCGACCGCGGGGATCATCGGCGTCAACGTCATGGTCGCCGTCAGGAACTTCGCGGAGCTGGTGAAGGCGGCGATCGAAGAGGGGATCGACCTCGTCATTGCTGGTGCCGGCTTCTCGCGAGACGTCTTCGAGTGGACCGCCGACGCGGGTGTGGCCATGGTCCCCATCGTCGGCTCGCCGCGAGTGGCCATTCTCTCGGAGAAGTTCGGCGCGGCTGCCGTCGTCGTCGAGGGACACGACGCCGGAGGCCACCTCGGGACCGACCTCCCCATGCGCGAGCTACTGCCGAGCATCCTTGAGAGCGTCTCGATCCCCGTCATCGCTGCGGGCAATGTCGTCGATGGCCGGGACATCCACGACGTGCTGCAGATGGGCGCCGCCGGCGTGCAGATGGGCGCGCGTTTCGCGGCCACGGTGGAGTCATCCGTCGATCACGCCTTCAAACAGATGTACGTCGAGGCGACCGAGGAGGACATGGTCCTCATCCAGAGCCCGGTGGGTCTGCCCGGCCGCGCTTTGCGCAACGCCCTGACCGACCGCCTGTTCGCGGGCACCGAGGTCCGGACCGAGCCGTGCATCGCGTGCCTCAAGAAGTGTGGCAAGAGCTTCTGCATCATGAACAAGCTCATTCGCGCGCAGGCGGGTGACGTGGAGGAAGGCCTCGTCTTCACGGGAGGCGGTGTCGAGCGGATCCACGATATCCCGACGGTCGCCCAACTGATGTCGCGGCTGGTTGATGAGTACGAGACCGCTGACGAGGAGGAACGCGCATGAGAAGGGTCGCCGTCACCGGGCTCGGGGTCATCAGCCCTGTTGGTATCGGGCTTCCAGCGATGTGGGACGCCGTCTCCTCGGGACGCTCCGGCATCGGGCCGATCACGTACTTCGACACGACCGACTACTCGGTCCACTTCGCTGGTCAGATTCCGGACTTCGATCCGGCAGATCACCTCGATGGGAAGGAAGCGCGCCGCATGTCGCGCTTCCAGCAGTACGCGGTGATCGCGGCGGACGAAGCCATGCGCGACGCGGGCCTCGAGCGCTTCGAGGACGACGCAGAGGCGGAGCGTGCCGGAGTCATCGTCGGCTCGGGCATCGGAGGCCTGGGCCTCATGGAGGAGCAGACGCGCGTACTGATCGAGCGCGGACCTTCCCGCATCAGCCCGACGCTGGTCGCCGGCATGATCGTCGATCTGGCAGCCGGACACATCTCCATCCGCTACAACCTCCGCGGCATCAACTACGCGCCCGTTTCGGCGTGTGCGACGGGCAACCACGCCATCGGTGAGGCGTTCGAGATCATCACACGTGGCACGGCGGACGTCGTCATTGCGGGCGGTGTCGACGCGGGCATCACGCCGCTTGGTCTCGCGGGGTTCTGCGCTGCACGCGCTCTCTCCACGCGCAACGACGACCCGCAGGGCGCCTCGCGTCCGTTCGACGCAGGTCGCGACGGCTTCGTCATGGGGGAGGGCGGCGGCGTCCTCGTCCTGGAAGAGTGGGAGCACGCTGTCGCCCGCGGCGCTCACATCCACGCGGAAGTGCTCGGGTACGGAGCCTCGGCCGACGCCTACCACATCACGGCTCCCGCTCCCGATGGCAACGGAGCCCGCCGCTCGATGCTGGCGGCACTGAAGCGTGCAGGCCTGCAGCCGTCCGACATCGACTACATGAACGCCCACGGGACCTCGACCGGGCTTGGCGACGCGGCAGAGACGGGCGCGATCAAGGAGGTCTTCGGGGCCGACGTTCCGCCGATCTCCTCGACCAAGTCCATGACGGGACACCTGCTCGGTGGTGCCGCCGCGCTGGAGGCTGTCATCTGCGTCTGCGCGCTCGAGACCGGTGTGCTGCCTCCGACGATCAACTACACGGATCCCGACCCCGCGTGCGACCTCGACTACGTTCCGAATGTCGCGCGAGTCACCGATCCGAAGATCGTCATGAGCAACGCCTTCGGGTTCGGCGGGCACAACGCCACCATCGTTCTGGGTCGCGCGGACCGATGACCTCGGACGCGCTCGACGGCCTCCTTCAGCGCCTCGGGATCGAGCTGGCGGATCGCGACACGCTCGGTTTCGCGCTCACCCACCCTTCGTTCTCAAGCGAGCAGGGAGGCGAGGACTACGAGCGCCTCGAGTTCCTCGGCGATGCCGTCATCGCGTACTCGATCGCGTCTCATCTCTACGTCGCCTTCCCGGACCTGCCCGAGGGCGACCTGACGCGGATGAAGGTCGCGCTCATCTCGGGCAAGACGCTCGCTCAGGTCGCGCGCGACCTCGGCTTCGCCGACGCGATCCGGGTGGGCAAGGGAGCGGCGCGGGACGCGACTCGCGACTCGGTGCTGGAGAACGCCTTCGAGGCGGTGGTCGGCGCCATCTCGCTCGAACTCGGCATCGCTCCTGCGCGCGATTTCGTCTTGCGCGTCCTGGGAGACCGTCTCGATCCTCGGACGCTGCTCGCCACGACCTCGGACGCCAAGAACCTTCTGCAGGAGCTCGCCCAGAAGCGCGGCCTCGGTCTCCCGTCCTACGAGATCACGGCTGAGGAAGGGCCAGCGCACCTGCGCCAGTTCACCGCGGCCGTCCGCGTGGATGGCGCGCTCGTCGGTGAGGGCGTCGGTGGATCGAAGCAGGCCGCTGAACGTGCTGCCGCGGCGGCCGGACTGGAGACGCTCGAGGCTCGCTGAGCGGGCGTTCTTCGCCGCGTTGGAGCCGACGCCGCGGCTCGTCTCATCGGGTGAACCCTGTGGTAGCATTTCTCGTTGCGCGAGGCGGTCCTGCGGCCGTTGTCTCGCGCCCGTTCCAGCCGCAACGTCCTCGGGGAAACGTGTACCTCAAGTCGCTCACCATCAAGGGATTCAAGTCCTTCGCCGACCGGGTGCACCTGTCGCTCGAACCGGGCGTGACCTCGGTCGTGGGTCCGAACGGCTCCGGCAAGTCCAACATCTCCGACGCGGTCCTCTGGGTACTCGGCGAGCAGTCCGCCAAGACGCTTCGCGGGAACTCGATGGAGGACGTCATCTTCGCCGGCTCCTCCGCGCGACAGGCCGTGGGCGTCGCCGAAGTCGACCTCGTCCTGGACAACCGCGACGGGACGCTGCCGCTGGAGTTCAGCGAAGTCACCATCACGCGCCGCATGTACCGCAACGGCGAGAGCGAGTACCTGCTCAACAACTCGCCGTGCCGGCTCATGGACGTGCAGGACCTGCTGCACGACTCGGGCCTCGGCCGCGACACCCACTCGATCATCAGCCAGGGCCGTCTCGACGAGATCCTGAATTCGCGTCCTGAGGAACGCCGCGCGCTCATCGAAGAGGCCGCCGGCGTCCTCAAGCACAAGAAGCGCAAGGAACGCGCGCTGCGCAAGCTCAACGCCATGGACGCGAATCTCGATCGCGCGCGCGACGTCCTTGCCGAGGTCGAGCGCCAGCTCCGTCCGCTGCAGCGCCAGGCAGACAAGGCCCGCGCCTATGACGGACTCATCGCCGATCTGCGTGAGATCGAGGTCGCGCTGGCGGTCGACGACCTGCGCAGCCTGCGCGAGGCGTGGGACGCGCTGCTCAAGGAAGAGCGCGAGCACGACGCGGACATCGAACTGGCGCGCTACCGCCTCGCCGAGAAGGAACGTGAGCTCGGCAACTTCCAGTCCCTGCTCGAGGAGAAGGGGCTGTTCGTTGGCGACCTCTCCGAGCAGCGCCGGCGCATCCAGGCGATCCTCGACCGTCTCCACTCCGGTCTTCTCCTGCTGGAGGAGAAGGGCAAGAACCTCATCGAGAAGCTCTCCGAGCTCCGTGCAAAGGTGCACGGAGCCGACGCACGTCGCTCCAAGCGCGAAGAGGAGGTCGCACGTCTCGCTGAAGAGCGCGCGAACTCGGACGCGCAGCTGAAGGCGCTCTACCAGCGTCTGGGGGAGATGCGCCGAGAGTCCGAGGCCGCCCGCAAGGAGCGTCTCGCGGCGGAAGCCGCTCTCTCTGAAGCGACCGCGGGGATCCGCCGTCTGCGCAAGGAGATCGACGACGCACGCGCGAACATGGCCGAGATCGATCACACGCTCTCCGCCTTCGCGCTCGAGGAATCGCTCATCGCGGAACGCACGAAGGCGCTGGCCGGGCAGCGGTCGAGCCTCATGGCGACTCTGTCAGCCCGCCGCACCCGTCTCGAGGACGCCGAGCGCGCGCGGGCCCACATCCTGAAGCAGATCGCCCTCGCCGAGTCCGACGTCGATCGTCGCGTCCGGGTCGTCGACGCGCGTCGCCGCGAGACGGACCAGGTCCGGGAGTCGCTCGCGCAGGTGCGCGCCGAGGCCATAGGCCTCGAGGAGGTCGATCGCGCATTCGCCACCGCCACACCGGCGCTGGCCTGGGTGCTCAGCTCGGAGCGTGTCGTGAAGGGCCTCGTGGGCCCGATCACCGACGTCATCCGCGTCGAACCGGGGCTGGAGAAGGCCGTCGAGCGGGCACTCGGCTCCGACCTCTTCTGCGTCCTTGTCGAGGACGGCGTCGCGCGCACGGGCGTGCTCGGACTCCTGAGCGAGCACGCAGCGGGCGACATCGCGATCATGGCCCTGGACTCCGCCCGCGCGCCGGAAGTCGCTTCGCGCGCCGGCCGCCGCCTTTCCGACGCCATCGAGTGTGAGACATCCGTCCGCCCCGCCATCGAGGCGATGCTGGGCGACGTCTACCTCGTTCCGACCCTCGAAGAGGCGATCGACGCCTCTGCACGCTTCGTCGGCGCCCGCTTCGCCACCCCCGACGGTCACATGGTCTGGCCGTCCGGCAAGGTCTCCCTCGGGCCGGGTCTGGATCAGGCCGCATCGGTGCTCGAGCGCAAGCGACGCATCAACGAGCTCAAGGACGACGAGTCGGCCGTGGCCTCCAGGGTCGGGGAGTCCGAGGCGCTGCTCGCCGAGGCGGACGAAGCGCTGCGCGCCGCCCAGCAAGACGCCCTCGAGCTGACCCAGCAGATGGCCACGCGGTCCGGCGAGCACGAGTCGCTGCGCGAGGAGATAGGCCGTCTGGAGTCTGCGCTCACCGACCTCGACAACGAGACGCGCTCGCTCGAAGCACGCGCGGCCGTGATCGCGGAGCGCACGGTCAAGGACCGCCCCGCCCGCGACGCCATCGCTGCGCGCGTGGTGGAGATGGAGGGTTCCTTCGAGCGTCTCGAGGAAGAGGCCGCGGTCAAGCGGGAGGTCCGTGACGACCGGTTCCGCGAGGAGACCGCGATCTCGGACCGCCTGTCGACGTGTCAGGTCGACATCGCCACCGTCTCCGAGCGAGAGATCCACCTGAAGCGCCAGATCACGACGGCCATGGCCGACCTGGCCGAGATCCAGGAAACGCTCGCCTCCTCGGCGAGCACCGAGGCCGCACTCGAGTCGCTGCGCGAGCGCATACAGCCGACGCACGACGTGTACGCGGCTCTCATCGAGCGTGCGGAGGAGTGGGCGGTCAAGCTCCGCGACCGTGCCCGCTTCGAGCAGGCGGACTCCGAGTCGCTGCGCGACACGATCCGTTCCGCACAAGACGCCGTCCGCGAGGCTCAGGCCGCGCTCGACGAGCGCGTTGCGCTGCTCGGCGACCTTCGCGTCTCGAAGGGACAACTCCAGGTACAGGTCGACTCTGCGGTCTCGCGCATCGTGGAGGAGTTCGAAGTCCCGATCGAGCGTGCCCTGGAGGCGGAACCGATCGCCAACCGGGATGTCGCGGCCGACAAGGCGCTGAAGCTGCGCCGCCAGATCTCGCAGATCGGGCCCGTGAACGAGCTCGCCGTTGAGGAGCACGCGACCCTCGAATGCCGTCGCGATCAGATGTCCGCCCAGATCGCGGACCTAGCGTCCAGCCGCGCTGCGCTCACGAAGGTCGTGCGCGCGATCGATCGCAAGATGCGCGATCGCTTCCTCGAGACGTTCGAGCAGGTCGACAAGCATTTCCAGAGCATCTTCGGTCTGCTGTTCCCGGGCGGCAACGCCGAGCTGGCGATGACCGACCCGGAGGACCCCGAGGAGACCGGCATCGAGGTCATAGCGCAGCCGCAGGGCAAGAAGCTGCAGAAGATGACGCTCATGTCCGGCGGCGAGAAGTCGCTCACCGCGCTCGCGCTGCTCTTCGCCCTCTACCGCACGCGTCCGTGCCCGTTCTACATACTCGACGAAGTGGAGGCGGCCTTGGACGACTCGAACCTGCGCCGATTCGTCGCCTTCGTGGACAGCATGAGGACGCACACGCAGTTCATCGTCGTCACCCACCAGCGACGCACGATGGAGATGGCCGACGTGCTCTACGGCGTCAGCATGCAGTCGGATGGCGTGAGCAAGGTCGTGAGCCAGCGGCTCGACCGCGCGACCGGTCGTCCCGTCGACGTGGGTGACGCCGCATGAGTCCGTCGTGGCTCGAACGGCTGACCTCGGGACTGTCACGCACCCGTGAGCAGATCGGCGACCGCATCGCTGAGCTCGTCGGCCGCGGCCCGGATGTCGGTGACGAGTTCTGGGACGGTCTCGAGGAGACACTGATCGCAGCCGACATGGGCGCGATGGCGGCGGCGGACATCGTCGAACGTCTCCGCACCCGCGCCCGGCGCGAGGACCTGCCCGACGCGGCATCCGTGGAAGAAGCCCTCGTGGGACTCATCGCCGAGGAGCTGCCCGTCGCCGCTGACCCGCTCGCGGAGAATCCGGTCACCGTGCTCTTCGTCGGCGTCAACGGCACCGGCAAGACGACCTCCGTGGGCAAGATCGCGGCCGAGTCAGCTGCGGCGGGACGCAAGGTCATCGTCGGATCGGCCGACACCTATCGCGCGGCAGCCATCGAGCAGTTGCGCGTGTGGGCGGACCGCGCCGGCGTCCCCGTCGTGGAACGAGACCGCGGCGCCGACCCGGCATCCGTCGTGTTCGACACCCTCGCCGAGGCGCGCACGGCGAACGCCGACCTCGTGCTCGTCGACACCGCAGGACGCCTGCATACGTCCGCGGACCTCATGCAGGAGCTCAAGAAGGTCCAGAGGGTCGCGCGAGCCCAGAGCACCTATCCCGTGCGCTCCATCCTCGTTCTCGACGCGACGACCGGTCAGAACGGCCTGCAGCAGGCACGCCTGTTCAACGAGGCGCTCGAGCTCGACGGCCTCGTGCTCACGAAGCTCGACGGCACCGCCCGTGGGGGCATCGCCGTTGCGGTGGCGCGGGATCTCGGCCTTCCGATCGTGCGCATCGGCGTGGGGGAGAGCCTGGAGGACCTCCACGCTTTCGACGCCCGCGACTTCGCGCGCGCGCTGGTCGGAGCCCGCTAGTGTCCGCGCTCGACGTCGAAACGGACCGGACCGGGCAGGCCTCCGCACCGCAGCGCATCTCCAACGGGCGGTCGCAGCGCCTTGCCGCTGCGATGCTCATCCCGCTCGCAACTGCTCTCACGGCTCTCATCCTGCTCTTCTACGTCTTCTTCCAGACGGGTACCGTCAACGGGCCGTCGATGCTCCCCACCCTCCAGGACCACGACTACCTCCTCATCACGCATGGACTGCCGGTGCCCCAGCGCGGCGACATCGTGACGATCGCCGTCGTCTTCAAAGGCAAGAACGAGGAGTGGGTCAAGCGTGTCGTGGCGGTCGGCGGGGACACGGTCGACGTCGCGGGCGATGTGATCCTCATCAACGGGAAGCCCGAGGCGCTCCCGCACGCCACCCTCACCAACGGCGAGACGAAGCCGGTCGAGCACCTCACCGTTCCGGCCGGCCAGATCTTCGTGGCGGGGGACAATCGCGGCGTTTCTGAGGACAGCCGCTACGTCGGCACGTTTCCTGCGACCGCCATCCGCGGTAAGGTGGTCGCCGTCTACGCTCCCATCGAGCGCATCCGCCTGATTCCCGGGCCATAGGGCGCCGTAGCGCCCCCAGCATCTTCGGAAGGACCTCGCGTGTTCGAGAACCTCTCTCAGCGTCTCCAGGACGTCTTCGGACGTCTGACCGGCAAGGGCCGTCTCTCGGAGGCCGATATCGACGTCGCCATGCGCGAGGTGCGTCTCGCCCTGCTCGAGGCGGACGTCAACTTCGCCGTCGTCAAGGACTTCGTCGCGCGCGTCCGCGAGCGCGCCATCGGCGGGGATGTCATGCGCTCGCTCACGCCGGGCCAGACGGTCATCAAGATCGTGCTCGACGAGCTCACCTCGCTCATGGGCACGTCCGAGAGCAAGCTCGCATTCTCTGGGCGGATACCCAACGTCGTCATGCTGGTCGGCCTCCAGGGCTCCGGCAAGACGACCGCCACCGCGAAGCTTGCGAACCTCCTGCGCAAGCAGGGCCGCCGGCCCCTGATGATCGCCTGCGACATCTACCGCCCGGCCGCCATCGACCAGCTCGAGGCACTCGGCCGCGAACTCGGCGTTCCGGTCTACCGCGGACCCGAGGGCACAGACCCCATTGAGATTGCGAAGGCCGGCGTGAAGGCGGCTGTGGCGGACATGCGCGACGTGGTCATCGTCGACACGGCGGGGCGCCTGCACGTCGACGAGGCGATGATGGACGAGGTCGTTCGCGTGCGTGACGCCGTGCGTCCCGACCAGGTGCTCATGGTCATCGATGCGATGATCGGCCAGGACGCGGTCACCGCGGCGACGGCATTCGCCGAGCGCGTCGACTTCGACGGCGTCATCGTGACGAAGCTCGACGGCGACGCGCGCGGCGGCGCCGCTCTCTCGGTACGCGCTGTCACCGGCAAGCCCATCAAGTTCGTCGGTGTCGGAGAGAAGCTCGATGCGCTCGAGCCCTTCCACCCAGACCGCATGGCGCAGCGGATCCTCGGCATGGGCGACGTCGTCTCCCTCATCGAGAAGGCGCAGGAGAACATCGAGGCAGAGGAAGCGGCTGAACTCGAGAAGCGCCTCCGCAGCTCCGAATTCACCCTGGACGACTTCCTCTCGCAGCTGCAGCAGGTCCGCAAGATGGGATCGCTCAAGGACATCCTCGGCATGATCCCTGGGATGGGTGCCTCGCAGCGCGCGCAGCTGGCGGACGCGAAGATCGACGAGAGGGCTCTCGACCGCACGCAGGCGATCATCCACTCGATGACAGCTGCCGAGCGCCGCAAGCCATCGCTCATCAACGGTCACCGGCGCGCCCGCATCGCGCGAGGGAGCGGGACGACCGTGCAGGAGGTCAACCGCCTGCTGGAGCAGTTCGACCAGACGCGCAAGATGATGCGCCAGATGCAGAAAGGCAAGGGCAAGTTCCGCGGAATGCCGCAGATGCCCTTCTAGTTCAGTCTCGGATCGCACGCCGGACCTGCGGTCTCGCCGCTCGTTCGAGGGCGCCGCGCGGGGACGACTCAATGCCCGCGCTTCACACGCGCCCGAGCATGTCCTATCATGAGCAGTCGCTTTGCTGGATAGCTATGCGATACGGCGAGGCCCGCAGGGGGCCTCGCTCTTTGACCCGGAGGTGAAGGTTCTTGTCAGTCAAGATCCGTCTGGCGCGCGCAGGCGCCAAAAAGGCGCCGTTCTACCGCGTCGTCGCCGCGGACTCGCGTTCGCCCCGCGATGGCCGCTTCATCGAGATCCTCGGCCGCTACAACCCGCGCACCGAGCCCTCGTTCGTCGAGCTGGACCTCGAGAAGATCGACACGTGGATCGCGAAGGGCGCCCAGCCTACCGAGGCTGCGGGCAAGCTGATCGCCATCGTTCGCGGCGACAAGGAGGCCCCGAAGGTCGAGGTGCGTGCCTCGAAGAAGGCCGTCGCCAAGGTCGAGGCCGAGAAGAAGGCCGCTGAAGACGCCGCCAAGAAGGCTGCTGAAGAGGCTGCCGCTGCGGCGAAGGCCGCTGAGGAAGCCGCTGCCGCTGCCGCGGAAGCCCCGGCCGAAGAGGCTGCCGCCGAGGAGGTTCCCGCTGAGGAGCCCGTTGCGGACGCCGAGCCGGAAGCTGCTGAGTAGCACGTGGCAGCGGACACCGCAGCGCTGATCGACTACCTGGTTCGCTCCCTCGTGGACGATCCGGATGCCGTCGTCGTCTCGCGTACCGAGACTGCCGGCGGTGAGCTGTTCGAGGTCACGGTGGCTGCCGACGACGTCGGCAAGGTGATCGGCCGGAGTGGTCGCATCATCAAGGCCCTCCGTACGCTCATGCGCGCCGCCGGTTCCGCCGACGGCCGTCACGTCGACCTCGAAATCCTGGGGTAGCGCGCGCAACATGGACGCCGGAGCGTTCGTCGAGATCGGACGGGTCGCCCGGACGCACGGACTTGTCGGGGAGGTCTCGGTCATCATGACCGTCGACCTCCCCGTCTCACGTCTGGTCGGGCTTGAAGTGTGGTTCGTCCCGCCCCCTGCGGGCATCCGCACCTCCCGCATCGAGTCGATCAGGCGCGGTCCGAAAGGCCCGCTCTTCACGTTCGAGGGCATTGCCGACATCTCCATGGCGGAGCAACTCCGCGAGCGCACCGTGCTGGCTCGTTCGGTCGACCTGCCCGAGGTCGCGGAGGAGTTCGACGCCGTTGGCTACCGGCTGGTGGACGAGTCGAGGGGCGACATAGGCGAGGTCGTCGACGTGATCGTCACCGGGGCGAATGATGTGTGGGTGGTCGACGGACCGTACGGAGAGGTCCTCGTACCGGACATCGACGATGTCGTTGGCGAGATCGACGACGAGAACGGCACCATCAGTGTGAAGCTGCTGCCCGGCCTTCTCGACGCTGAGTGATCCCGGAGAGAGAACACGTGCGCATAGACGTCATCACGCTGTTCCCCGAGGTGTTCGAGCCGATCGTCGGCTCGTCCATGCTCGGCATCGCGCGTGACCGGGGCGTCCTCGAGTTCCACGCGCACGACCTCCGCCAGTGGGCTTTGGCCGGCGTTCATCGCCAGGTCGACGATGCTCCGTATGGCGGCGGCGCGGGCATGGTCCTGCGCCCGGAGCCGGTCTTCGACGCGGTCGAAGCCGTCACCGCCCTCGATCCCCGGAAGCCCTTCGTCATCCTCATGACGCCCCAGGGACGCAGGTTCGACCAGGCCCGAGCCGAGGAACTTGCGACGCTCGACCGCCTCCTCATCCTCTGCGGTCGCTACGAGGGCTTCGACGAGCGCATCCGCACACTCGCAGACCTTGAGGTCTCAATCGGTGACTTCGTGCTGACCGGCGGCGAGCTCGCGGCTATGGTCGTGGCCGATGCGGTCACCAGGCTTCTGCCGGGAGTCCTCGGCGGCGAGACCTCAGCGGAAGACGAGTCTTTCACCACAGGCCTTCTCGAGTATCCTCAGTACACGCGTCCTGCGGCGTTTCGCGGGATGGACGTCCCCGAGATCCTGCGGTCCGGCGATCACGCCCGCATCGCATCGTGGCGTCGCGCGCAGGCCATCGAGCGCACCGCTGCCCGACGTCCTGACCTGATCGACAAGCACTGGGAGTCCCTGACAACAGCCGAGCGCGACCTCGCGTCGCGCTTCACCGATCCGAGCACGGAGGACGAGTGAGCGACATCGAGCCGACCAAGACGAGCGTGACGACCGACCCGCCGAACCCGAGCGCAGTGCGACAGGTACTGGAGTTCGCAGCTACGCTGATCGTGGCGTTCCTGCTGGCCCAGGCCGTGCGTGCGTGGGTCATCCAGCCGTACGTCGTGCCCACGGGCTCCATGTTGCCGACCATCCAGCTCGGCGACCACGTGCTCGGCAACAAGTTCGTGTACCGGTTCGGAACGCCCCTGAAGGGCGACGTCGTCATCCTCGACGACCCGACCGGGCAGGTCGGCACCCTCATCAAGCGTTGCGTCGCGGTGGGCGGGCAGACGCTCGACCTGCAGGATGGGAAGGTCGTCGTCAACGGCGTGGCCCTGGACGAGCCCTACACCTACGGTCAGCCGAGCGATCCGCTGCCGGGCAGCACCGTCACGTTCCCCGTGAAGATCCCCACGGGCTACATCTGGGTGATGGGGGACAACCGCACGCAGAGCCAGGACAGCCGCTGGTTCGGTCCGGTTCCCCTGAACTCGGTCCAGGGGAAGGGGTTCTTCATCTACTGGCCGCTCAGCCGATTCGGAACGCTCAAGTAGCGCCGGGCGAGGGCTTCGAACGCTTCGCGCCGTACCACGGCTCGGGGCGTTGCCCTCGTCCCGCAACGTCGCTATACTAGCCACTCGTGTCGCAACGCCGTACGCGGAGCGCACCTCGCATCACTCAGCAGATTAAGGACCGAGAAGCAGATATGGACCAGATCAAAGCACTCGAGGCGCAGCAGCTTCGCGACGATCACCCGGCATTCCAGGTCGGCGACACCGTCAAGGTTCACTACCGCATCATCGAAGGTAACCGCGAGCGCATCCAGGTCTATCAGGGTGTCGTCATCAGCCGACACGGCGCTGGCGCACGTGAGACCTTCACGGTTCGCAAGATCTCCTTCGCGGTCGGCGTTGAGCGTACCTTCCCGGTGCACTCGCCGAAGATCGACAAGGTCGAGATCGTGAGCCGCGGCAAGGTCCGTCGCTCGAAGCTGTACTTCCTGCGCGACAAGGTCGGCAAGCAGGCCCGCCTCAAGGAGCAGCGCTTCTAGGGCGGCCATGTACAACCGGTCGAACACGCACCGCACCGACGCGCTCCCGCCCATTGTGGGCCGGGGGCGCGTCGTCGTTTTCGCGACCGTTCGACCCGCTGCCAGCGGATCGGAGGCATGACCGGTATGCCCCGGCCTCCGGAGACCATCACCGAGGCGCGGCGCCGGCTCGCCGCGTGTTCGCCGGACGAACTCGCCACGCTCATCCGGCGCTACTCCAAGGACCCGCGAGCCGGGGTGCGCCAGCTCGCCGCGTCCGCCGCGGGACGGTTGTGCCGCGAGGCTGCCGAGAGCGCACGCCTCGAGGCGCTCATGCGCCACCAGCAGGAACTGCACGCGCTCGGCTTCGCACTCGTCGCGGGGATCGACGAGGTGGGCCGCGGCGCCCTCGCAGGCCCGGTGACCGCCTGCGCCGTCGTGCTCCGCTGCGACACTCGGATCGCCGGCCTGGACGACTCGAAGAAGCTCGCTCCCGACGCGCGGCGCCGGCTGGCCGACGTCGTGAGGACCAGCTCGCTTGCCTGGTCGGTGGCGCACGCGAGCCCCGAGGAGATCGACCGCCACGGGATAGGACATGCGACGCGACTGGCGTGGCAGAGGGCGCTCGAAGGCCTCAGCGTCACCGTCGACCACGTCCTCCTGGACGGCAACGACGCGGGGCGCCTTGGGATCCCGACGACCGCAGTGGTCAAGGGCGACTCCCTTGTGGCGTGCATCGCCGCCGCTTCCATCGTGGCGAAGGTCGAGCGCGATGCGCTCATGGAATCCCTGGCTCCCGCGTACCCGGTGTATGGGTTCGACGAGAACCGCGGCTACGGTACCGAGGCGCATATCGCGGCGATCCGCGTGCACGGACCGTCGCCGCTCCACCGTCGCAGCTTCGCGCCCTGCTGCTCGCAGGACTCCCTCTTCTGAATCGCGTTCCGTCCGCGGCGGTTAAGCGCGCGGTGTCCCTCCGGCAGGGCGGCGGTAAGCCCCCACCTCCACAGTTGTGCGCGGGAGGTGGTGCGGCATGGACCGCAATGAAGTTGCGCGCAGGGGAGAGGACGCCGCAGCGGCGTTCGTGGAGCGCGTGGGAATGACCGTGGTCGAGCGGAACTGGCGCTGCGCGGCAGGGGAGATCGACATCGTCGCGCTCGACGGCGAGGACCTGGTCTTCGTCGAGGTGAAGACTCGCCGCAGCGAACGGGCGGGGAGCGCCGAGGAAGCCGTCTCGACGACCAAGCAACGCCGTCTGGCCCGTCTCGCTGACGAGTACATCAGGGCGACGGGCACCGATTCCATCGCACAGGTGCGTTTCGACGTCGTCGCGATCAGAGTCATTGCCGATGACAGGGCGCTGCTGCGCCACCATCGGGCCGCCTTCATGGTGACGCGGTGAGACAGTCCGTCGTGCCTTCCTCCACCATCGCCGGGGTGCATGCGGTGCCGGTGGATGTCGAGGTGGATGTCGCCAGCGGATTGCCCTCCTTCGCGATCGTGGGACTCGGCGACACGGCTGTCCTCGAGGCACGCGACCGGGTGAGATCGGCGCTCCGGGCGTGCGGCTTCGACTTTCCGAACGCCCACGTCACGGTGAATCTGGCGCCGGCCCCCGTTCGCAAACACGGCACAGGTTTCGATCTTCCGATCGCGCTCGGGATCTTGGCTGCCACGGGGCAAGTGCCGGCGGCCGTCTGTTGCGCGGTCGCGGTGGGCGAGCTCGGACTCGACGGGGGTGTCCGTCCCGTCGCGGGCCTGCTCGCGCACGCCATGGCGGCCCGTTCGCGCGACTTGCCGCTACTCGTCTCCGCCGACGCGCTCTCCGAAGTCTCCGCCGTTTCGGGCGTCTCACCGCGCCCGGTGACATCGCTGGGCACCCTGCGCCACGGTCTGCCCGCCGAAGGGCGTCTCGGCCCCGTGGAACATGCTGCGCCCCCGACGGGCGCCGACTTCGCCGAGGTACACGGCCAGGGCGTCGCCAAGCGCGCTCTGGAGATCGCCGCAGCCGGCGGACTCGGCCTGCTCATGATCGGTCCTCCGGGAACCGGGAAGACCATGCTGGCCAGGCGATTCCCCGGGATTCTGCCGCCCCTGACTGAGAGCGAGATCCTCGAGACCGCGGCGGTCCATTCCGTCGCAGGGCTCGATATCGAGGGCATCCTTCGGGGCGTCCGCCCGTTCAGGACGCCGCATCACACTGCGACCACGGCAGGGCTGGTCGGTGGAGGCACGCCGCCGAGGCCGGGAGAGGCAAGCCTCGCACACAACGGCGTGCTCTTCCTCGACGAACTCCCGGAGTTCTCGCCCGCGGCGCTCCAGGCGCTGCGGCAGCCTCTCGAGGACGGGCACCTGACCCTCGTGCGAGCCGAGGGCCGCGTTCGCTATCCCGCTCGTTTCGCGCTTGTCGCGGCGATGAACCCGTGCCCGTGCGGCTTCCTCGGCGACCCCGGGCGCGCCTGCACGTGCCCGGCTGCGGCGATCGAGCGCTATCGCACGCGGATCGGCGGCCCGCTCATCGACCGCATCGACATCACGCTGCGCGTCGACCGGGTCGCACCGTCATCCTTGCTGCGCGTGCCTGTCGAAGAGTCGAGCCGATGCGTCCGGGAACGCGTGATCGCCGCACGAGAGCGTTGCGCAGGGCGCGGACTCCCGGCGTCCCTGAGCGGGACGAGTCTGCTCGCGGCATGTGCGCTCGGCGAGGGAGAGCGCAAGGCCGTGGAAGCGGCTGCGCGGCGCCACCGGCTGTCCGGGCGTGGCGTCACCCGGCTCTTGCGGGTGGGGCGTGCGATCGCCGACCTCGCGGACAGCGATCGCGTGCAAACCGACCATGTTCTCGAGGCGTCCTGCTACCGGGTGATGGTATGAACGGCCGCTTCACTTTGCGCCCGGAGGAGGTCGGCTACCCCGAGCAACTGCTCTCGGTACCCCGTCCACCGAAGGTGCTCAACGGGATGGGCGACCCTGCACTGCTGGTCAGAGGGCTGGCGGTCATCGGGTCCCGGAAGGCCTCGCCGTACGGCTTGGAGTGCGCGGCGCGATTCGCGGGGCTGGCCGCGCAGTGGGGTGTCACGATCATCTCCGGCGCGGCGATGGGATGCGACCTCGCCGCACACAGCGCCGCGCTCGCCGCAGGCGCTCCAACCGTGGCCGTGCTCGGTTGCGGAGCGGATGTCGACTATCCCCGGAGGGCTGCTGCCGTCTTGGCAGAGGTCCGGTCGGGCAGGGGAGCGGTGGTCTCTGAACTCGACTGGGGGGCGCCACCGCTGCCCGGACAGTTCCCGGCCCGCAACAGGATCATCGCGGGGCTCTCGGCTGCCGTACTCGTCGTTGAAGCCGCCCTGCCGAGCGGAACGTTCTCGACCGCCGATCATGCGCTGGATGCGGGACGCGATGTCTTCGCGGTCCCGGGTAGCGTCTTCTACGCGGGGAGCGCTGGATGCAATCGCCTGATCCGTCAGGGAGCGCAGCCCATCACATGCGACGAAGACCTTCGGGACTCCCTGGCCGGAGTGGGCCTGCTGACGCGGGCAGCGACGGAAGCCTGTGGCGGTCATGCCGAACCCGGCTCCGACCCGGTTCTCGAGGCGCTGCGTGCCACGCCGATGTCGCCCGACGCGATCGCGCATGCCTTGATGCTGGACCTGCCCAGCGTCCTCAGACGTCTCGCCGCCCTCGAACAGTCCGGAGAGGCGGCCCTGTATCCTGACGGCCGCTACGGCCCATGTGCACGTCACTGACGCTACAATCGTGCCGCACACGCGGGCCACCACATCGTCGGCCCTCTCCTCCTTCGACAAGGGACAGTCGTGGCAGACCGTGTCACCGTCATCGGGGGTGGGCTCGCCGGGAGCGAGGCCGCCTTCCAACTCGCCGCCCGAGGCGTCCCGACGAGACTTGTCGAGATGCGGCCCGGCACGAGTTCTCCTGCCCACGACTCCGACTACCTCGCGGAACTGGTGTGCTCGAACTCGCTCAAGTCAGACGACCCTGGGACGGCGCCCGGGATGCTCAAGCGCGAGCTTGCGGCCCTGGGGAGTCTGGTCCTTGCATGCGCGCGTGCAGCGGCGGTACCCGCCGGCGGAGCACTTGCCGTCGACCGAGATCTCTTCGGCCGCATGGTCACCCGCACACTGGCCGAGATGGGCCCCCTCGAAGTCGTTCGCGCCCAAGCGACGGCAATCCCCGACGGAGAGGTCATCCTCGCCTCCGGTCCGCTCACGTCCGACGCCCTTGAGGCCGCCCTCTCCAACCTTGTCGGCCAAGAGCGGCTCGCGTTCTTCGACGCCGCGGCTCCGATCGTTGACGCGGAGTCCATCGACCGGACGGTCTGCTTCGCGGCCTCTCGCTACGGCAAGGGCGGGGGAGCGGACTATCTCAACTGCCCGATGAACAAGGAGCAGTACGAGGCGTTCATCGACGCACTTCTCTCGGCCGAGCGCGTCCACACGAAGGACTTCGAGTCCTCCGACCTCTTCCAAGCGTGTCAGCCGGCAGAGGAGATCGCGCGACGCGGGCGCGACGCGATCCGCTTTGGCGCGCTCAAGCCGGTGGGCCTCACCGATCCGGCCACCGGCCTTCGGCCATGGGCGGTCGTTCAGCTGCGCCCGGAGAACCGCGAGGGCACCGCCTACAACCTCGTCGGCTTCCAGACCAATCTCCGCTTCGGCGAGCAGGAGCGCGTCTTTCGGATGATCCCGGGCCTGCAACGTGCGGAATTCCTCCGCTACGGCGTCATGCACCGCAACACATTCCTGGACGCGCCGCGACTCCTGACCGGCGATCTTGCGCTTCGCAGTGAGCCCCGCATCCGCATCGCCGGACAGTTGGCCGGAACGGAGGGCTACCTCGAAGCAGCCGCGGGCGGGCTCGTCGCCGCGCTCGGGCTGCTGCGGGCGCGGTCCGGTGGGCCTGCGGTGCAGCTTCCGCGTGAGACAGCGCTCGGGGCGCTTCTCTCGTACGCCACGGATCCGGACACCGAGCCGTACCAGCCGATGCACGTGAACTTTGGGCTGGTACCGCCCTTGGAGCCGCACATCCGCAACAAGCAGGCGCGACATGCGGCGCTGGCGGAGCGCGGTGCTGCCGCGCTGGCCGCCTGGCTCGAGACCGAGAACGCGACCCTCGACTTCACGAGCGTCCGCGACCTGCTGACGCGATTGCGAGTGCAGTGATGGACACGCCATCGGATGCCGGAGCGCTCGTCGACCGCTTCCTCGCGCACCTTCGCGACGAGCGCAACGCCTCGCCGCAGACGGTGAGGGCGTACGCATCGGACCTGGCACGCTACCTCGAGTGGGCCGAACGCACCGGCGCCGATCCGCTCGGCAGCGACCCGAGGGTCATGCGCCGCTATCTCGCGGAGCTCGACCAGGCGCGCTACTCGCGCCGCACCATCGCGCGGCGCCTGTCTGCCGTCCGTTCCTGGTTCGGATACATGAACAGGGAGGGTGTCATCGCCCACAACCCCGCAGCGGTCGTCGCAACTCCGAAGCAACCTGAGCGGCTTCCGCGTCTGGTCCCGACCGATCTCCTGACCGCCGTGTTGGACGCACCGGACCGCGGAACGCCGGCGGGGATGAGAGACCGCGCCATTCTCGAGCTCTTCTATGCGAGCGGTGCCCGTGTCAGCGAACTCGTCGGGCTCGACCTCGACGACGTGGACCTCGGGTCCGGGCAGATCAAAGTGACCGGCAAGGGGGACAAGCAGCGGATCCTGCCCCTGTACCGCGAAGCGGTCGGCCGGCTCGACGCATACCTCGGGGTCGCGCGCGCCCGCTTCCACCCTTCGGCTTCCGAGTCCGCGGTCTTCCTGAACAGGAGCGGCACAAGACTGAGCGATGGGGGAGTGCGCCGCATGCTCGCGCGCTACCTCGACGCCATCGCAGCAGGGAGTGGCGTCACCCCGCATGCTTTCCGCCACACGTTCGCCACTCATCTGCTCGAAGCAGGGGCAGACCTCCGTACGGTCCAGGACCTGCTCGGCCATGTTGCCCTGTCCACCACCCAGATTTACACTCACCTGAGCGTTCAGCGGCTGCAGCGCGTGCACCGCGACGCGCACCCACGCGCATGACCGAACTCCCGGAGAGGCCTCGCGGATGAAGAACCCGCAACAGCGGGTGGAGTTGCCCGTACTGTGGGACCGGTTCAAGCAGGACGGCGACCCACAGGCCCGCGAGCAGCTGATCCTCAACTACTCACCGCTCGTGAAGTTCGTCGCAGGCCGTGTCGCGACCGGGCTGCCGAGCAGCGTGGACAACGCCGACCTCATCAGCTACGGCATCTTCGGGTTGATCGACGCCATCGAGAAGTACGAGCCTGGGCGCGGCATCAAGTTCGAAACCTACGCGATCTCGCGCATTCGGGGAGCGATCATCGACGAACTCCGCGCTCTCGACTGGGTCCCGCGCAGTGTCCGCTCCCGCGCCCGCGACATCGAGAAGGCCATCGTCGCTCTCGAGGCGCGTCTCGTGCGCAGCCCCGAGGACTCCGAGATAGCGGCCGAGCTCGGCATCTCCGAGCGGGACCTGCAGGATGTGTACACGAAGCTCTCCTACACGTCCGTGGTGTCCTTCGAGGACCTCTGGGCACCGGGCAACGACGATGACGATCGCCGCAGCGCAGCCGCGACCATTCCCGACGTGCATGCGGAGAACCCTGTCGAGTCCTTCGAGTCCGAGGAGACGCGCGAGATCCTCGCGGACGCGATCGAGCGCCTGAGCGAGCGGGAGCGCACGGTCGTCGCGCTCTACTACTACGAGGGACTCTCGCTCAAGGAGATCGGCCAGGTCCTCGGAGTCACCGAGTCCCGCGTGAGCCAGTTGCACACGAAGGCCGTACTGCGCCTCCGGGGCAAGCTCCGCGCGGCGCTCAACCTGGCCTAGCGGCCCCTGCGCTCTACCACGCCACGGGGCGTAGCGCACCTCTTTGCCGTCTGTTACACTACTCCGGCTTTCATCACACACGCCCGCAGGTCCGCAACGCGTGGTGCCGGTCTCCCCATGGTTCGGGAACCCGGTCGCGGTGCGGGGCCACACCCGTGAAGGGTCGGCAAGCCTCCGGGCGGAGGAAGAACCGGAATTGAAGGAGGCTTTGCCATGCCCGTCGTTGCAATGAAGGACCTGCTCGAGGCTGGCGTCCACTTCGGACATCAGACCCGCCGTTGGAACCCGAAGATGAAGCCCTACATCTTCACGGAGCGCAACGGCATCTACATCCTCGACCTCCAGCGCTCGCTGCGCGAGATCGACGCGACGTACAAGTTCGTGCGCAACATCACCGCACAGGGCCGCTCGGTCATGTTCATCGGGACCAAGAAGCAGGCCCACGAGGCTGTCGAGACCGAAGCCGGCCGCGCCGGTATGCCTTTCGTGAGCCAGCGCTGGCTCGGCGGCATGCTGACCAACTGGGTCACCATGCGCAAGCGCATCGCCCGCATGACGCAGCTCGAGGCCATGGAGGCCGACGGCCGCATGGCTGCTCTGCCGAAGAAGGAAGCCCTCAAGCTGCGTGGCGAGCTCGAGAAGCTCCAGCGCAACCTCACCGGTATCCGCGAGATGCAGGAACTCCCGGGCGCCGTCTTCGTCATCGACACCAAGCGCGAGACGATCGCTGTCGCGGAGGCCCGTCGCCTGCGCATCCCGATCATCGGCCTCTGTGACACCAACAGCGACCCGGACGAGGTCGACTACGTGATCCCTGGCAACGATGACGCCATCCGTTCGGTGAACCTGATCGCGCGCGTCATCGCCGACGCATGCATCGACGGTCGCGCCGTCAACGCTCCGGCTGAGGCAAAGGAGGCGCCCGCCGCGGCTCCGGCCGCGGTCGCTGACGCCACGCCGGCCGAAGCCGCAGTCGCTGAGGAGGCCGCCGTCGTCACCGACGTCGTCGCCGAGGCACCTGAGGTCGCAGCCGAGTAGCGGTCGATCGAAGCGAACAGGACGAACACGCACCGCATGCCGGCGTCTTCCCGCGGCAGCGGACGGCATCTGAAGGAGTGATACACATGGCGATCAGCGCCAGCCAGGTCAAGGAGCTCCGTGAGGTCACGGGCGCCGGCATGATGGACTGCAAGAAGGCCCTCGAGGAGTCGGGCGGCGACATGGAGCGCGCCATCGACATCCTGCGCACCAAGGGCCTTGCTGACCTTGCCAAGAAGGCGGGACGCGCCACGAACGAGGGCGTCATCGGCGCCTGGACCACGGACAACGCCAAGATCGGCGCGATGGTCGAGGTCAACTGCGAGACTGACTTCGTCGCTCGCAACGCCGAGTTCCAGACGTTCGTGGCCGCCGTATCCGAGCAGGTCGCGGTCGACGCCCCCAACGGCATCCGTGAGGGCGAGACGGCACTGCTGACCCAGCAGTGGAAGCGCAACCCGTCCATCAGCGTCGAGCAGGCGCTGGGCGAACTCGTCAGCAAGCTCGGCGAGAACATGGGCATCTCGCGCTTCGTGCGCTACGAGGTTCCCGCGGACGGCGTCATCGGCACCTACATCCACGGCATGGGCCGCATCGGCGTCATGGTCGAGATCGCCGGCGCCGACTCGAGCGTGCCGGAGGTCGTGACGCTGGCCAAGGACGTCGCGATGCACATCGCCGCCGCGAGCCCGATCTGCGTGCTGCGCGAGGAGGTGCCGGCCGTCACGGTCGAGCACGAGATGAGCATCTACAAGGCGCAGGCCGCCGAGTCCGGCAAGCCTGAGGCCATCCAGGAGAAGATCGCGTCGGGCCGTCTCGAGAAGTTCTACAAGGAGGTCTGCCTCATCGAGCAGGCCTTCGTGAAGGACCCCGACAAGTCGGTCGAGCAGCTCGTTGCCGAGACCTCCAAGGCCGTCGGCCTCGCCCTCTCGGTCGTGCGCTTCGAGCGCTTCGTCCTCGGCGAGACGGTTTCCGCCTCCTAGGTGACGCAGTAGCAACGGTCTTTGAAACGGGGCGGTCCGCACAGGGCCGCCCCGTTCTACAATACGCACGACAACCATGCGGCCCGGACTCGCATGTTCGGCCGCCGACACCGACGCCTGGGGGATTGGAACACCGATGTCGACGCCACGATTCAAGCGCGTCCTGCTCAAGCTCTCGGGCGAAGCACTCATGGGAGAGGCCGGATACGGCATCGATCCCGCCATCGTGGAGGACCTCGCCTCCCAGGTGCGCGACGCCCGGGACGCGGGGATCGAGATCGCCATCGTCGTCGGCGGAGGCAACATCTTCCGCGGCATGGCCGCCTCGGCGCAGGGCATGGACCGGGCACAGGCCGACTACATCGGGATGCTCGCCACAGTGATGAATGCGCTGGCCGTGCAGGACCACCTGGAGAAGGCCGGCGTGTTCACGCGGGTGATGTCCGCCATCCCCATGAGCACTGTCGCCGAGCCCTATATCCGGCGCCGCGCCATCCGGCACATGGAGAAGGGCCGCGTCGTGATCTTCGCCGCCGGTACCGGCAACCCCTACTTCACCACGGACACCACTGCGGCACTCCGCGCTCTCGAGATCAACGCCGACTGCATCATGAAGGCGAGCAAGGTCGACGGTGTGTACGACTCGGATCCGGCGACCAACCCGGACGCCGTCAAGTTCGACGAGCTCACCTACATGGAGGTGCTGCGCCGGGGCCTGAAGGTCATGGACAGCACGGCGATCACACTCGCGATGGACAACGACCTGCCGATCATCGTCTTCAACATGACAACCGACGGAAACATCGTCCGCGCGCTCCAGGGCGACCACGTGGGCACGATAGTCAGAGGAGGAAACTGATGCCCGATGCGATCATGAGCCAGGCCGAAGAGAAGATGGGCAAGGCCGTCGCCGCGCTCAGCCACGAGTTCTCCACGGTCCGGACCGGCCGGGCGTCCGGTGCGATCTTCGAGAAGATCCACATCGACTACTACGGCGCGCCGACGCCCATGCTGCAGCTGGCTGCGGTCTCGTCGCCTGAGCCGCAGCTGGTCGTCATCTCTCCGTACGACAAGTCGGTCCTCAAGACCATCGAGAAGGCGATACTCGCTTCTGACCTCGGCCTGAATCCGAGCAACGACGGCACCGTCATCCGTGTTCCGTTCCCGGCGCTCAACGAGGAGCGCCGCCGCGAGCTCGTCAAGCTCTGCCACGGGTACGCCGAGCAGGCCCGTGTCGCCGTGCGCAATGCGCGCCGCGACGCGAACGACGCGTTCAAGAAGGCAGACAAGGCTCGCGAGATGAGCGAGGACGACGCGCGCCGCGGCGAGGAGCAGGTCCAGAAGAAGACCGACTCCTTCATCGCCAAGATCGACGAGCTCGTGAAGCACAAGGAACAGGAGATCATGGAGGTCTAGCCTCCTGACTGATGCCTGCGACCGCCGCCACCGAGTTCTTCACAACCGACCGCGGGCGGGCGCTCCTCGCGCGGGTCGATGCCTCGCGCGTCCCTGCTCATGTCGCTGTGATCATGGACGGGAATGGCCGCTGGGCCGAGGCCCACGGCGTCCCTCGCGTCGCGGGCCATCGCGCGGGCGCCAAGGCGATCGAGGAAGTCATCGCCGCAGCGATCGAGTCCGGGGTGCGGTACTTGACGCTGTACTCGTTCTCGACGGAGAACTGGTCGAGGCCGGCGGACGAGGTCAGCGCGCTCATGCGCCTCTTCGTCGAAGTGCTCCGCGCGAAGATGCCCGACCTCATGGACTGGGGCGTCCGCGTGCGCGTCATCGGCCGCCTCGACGAGATGCCGGCGCGCACCGCCAAGGCGTTCCGGGACGCGATGGCTCAGAGCTCCGGGAACACGACGCTCGATCTGCTCATCGCGCTGAACTACGGAGGTCGCGCCGAGATCGTCGACGCGGCGCGCGCTCTCGCATCGGCGGCCAAGTCCGGCGAACTCGATCCGGCGACCATCGACGAATCCCGGTTCGCTGCGATGCTCTACACCGCCGGCGTACCCGATCCCGATCTTCTGATCCGCACGAGTGGTGAGTTGCGCATCTCGAACTTCCTGCTCTGGCAGATCGCCTACAGTGAGTTGTACGTCACGGAGACGCTCTGGCCCGACTTCGACCGGGATGACCTGCTCGCAGCGATCGTCGACTTCCAGAGTCGGGAGCGGAGGTTCGGAGGGCGTTGAGAGAGGCACCCATCAGAGTGCGCGTGCACGAGCCGCACGCCATCAGGGACTTCGGCATCCGGACCGTGACCGCGCTGGCGATGGGGTCCGTTCTTCTGGCGGCCGACCTGTGGGGCGGCATCGGCGGATGGGCCGTGGCCGTGGCCGTCGTCGCCGCTCTCTGCGCCACCGAGTTCTACGCCTTCGTGCGTACCGAACACCGCAAGCCGAACGAGGTCTTCGGCGTCGTCGCAGCCGCCACGATGCCCTTGGCGACTGCCTTCTACGCCGCGCAGACCCCCACGGGTACCGAGGTCTCTCTCGTCAGCCAATACGGGGCTGTCGGGCTGACCGCAGTGACAGGCGGTCTGGTACTTGCCGCTCTCATGTGGAATGTCGCCTTCAAGCAGGTGAGCGCGGCTGACACCACGACGACCGTGTTCGGCGCCGTCTACACGGGGTTCATGCTCTCGCATCTCGTCTTGCTCTGGGCCCTCGACAACGGCGCGGAGCTCGTCATCATCACGCTGTGCAGCGTCTGGGCGATGGACGTCTTCGCCTACCTGGTCGGATCGGCCATCGGCACCCATGCACTGGCGCCGCATATCTCGCCGAAGAAGTCCTGGGAGGGGTTCCTCGCGGGTGCCGTCGGCACCATCGCCGTATGGGCGATCGGCTGGTACGTGGTCGTCTACCTGCCCACGCCGCCAGGCGGAACCCCCGCTATCGCGTGGTCGTGGTTCCTGCTGACCGGCGTGGTCGTTGCCGTCGCCGCACTGTTCGGCGACCTGACCGAGTCTCGTCTCAAGCGCGAAGTCCATGTCAAGGACTCCGGCCACCTGCTTCCGGGCCACGGCGGATTCCTCGACCGTTTCGACTCGCTGATCCTTGTGTCGATCGTCGTGTACTACATGCTGCTCTTCGGGGGCGCCCGGTGACGGGGGAGCCGCTCCGCATAGCCATCCTCGGGTCCACGGGCTCGATCGGCAGGCAGGCGATCGAGGTCGCCGAGCGACACCCGGACAAGGTGCGCATCGTCGCTCTCGCAGCAAACCGCAGCGCCGACATGCTGGTCGAGCAGGCCCACCGCCTTCGCGTCGCTGACCTGGCGCTCGCAGACCCTTCGGTCACTCCTTGTCCTGACGAGCTGCCGCATGGCGCGACCTGCGCCGCCGGCGCGAATGCGGTCATCGCGATGGCTTCGCGCCCCGACGTCGACGTCGTACTGAACGCCCTCGTGGGGGCAGCCGGCCTCCGTAGCTCCGAAGCCGCACTGCGCGCGGGAAAGCGACTTGCGCTGGCCAACAAGGAATCGCTCGTCGTGGGCGGCGACCTGCTCATGCCCCTCGCGGCTCCGGGGCAGCTGCTACCGGTCGATTCGGAGCACTCGGCCATCTTCCAGTGCCTGTGGGGCGAGCCCGCCAACCGCGTCGCGCGGATCTGGCTCACGGCCTCCGGCGGGCCTTTCCGCGGGCGCGATCGCGCGGGGCTCGCGTCGGTTGTCGTGGAGGAAGCTCTCGCGCATCCGCGCTGGACCATGGGGCCGAAGATCACCATCGACTCGGCGACCCTGATGAACAAGGGCCTCGAGACGATCGAAGCGCACCACCTCTTCGACATGCCCTATGAGCGGATCTCGATCGTGGTGCACCCCCAGTCCACGGTCCACTCGATGGTCGAATTCGCCGACGGGTCCGTGAAGGCCCACCTCGGCGTCACGGACATGCGCGTCCCGATCCAGTACGCGCTGTCGCATCCCGACCGGTGGGAGGCACCGCTTCCCGCACTCGACCTGACGGCGCTCGGATCGCTGGAGTTCGGTCGTGCGGACATGGACACGTTCCGCTGTCTCGGGCTCGCGCTCGAGGCCGGAAGAACGGGTGGTACGATGCCCGCTGCCATGAACGCCGCCAACGAGATCGCGGTGGCGGCATTCCTCGAGCGCAGGCTGCCGTTCGTCGGGATCGACGCGGTCGTGGGAACAGTCATGGAGCACCATTCGTCCGAGCCTGTCGAGTCGTTCGAACAGCTCGAGGATGTCGACGGGTGGGCCCGGGAGCGAGCCGCACTCGCGGTCTCCTCGCTCTGATCGGCCCGACCGGCTCAGGCTCGGTGCGTTCTTGCCCGTGGGTCCGCCACATACCGGTGTGCGAGTCGCGCCGCTTCCGACACCCCTGAAGGGACGAATCGTTCGATGAATCCCATCACTACATTGCCAACCGGCGGCGCAGCCATCTTCTGGGGCGTGATCACGTTCTCGCTCCTCGTGTTCCTCCACGAAGGAGGGCACTTCTTCGCGGCGCGCTTGTTCAAGGTGAAGGTCCACGAGTTCATGCTGGGCCTGCCCGGGCCGGGCTTCCGTGTCCGCTCCAAGCGCAGCGGCACGTCCTACGGCGTGTCCCTGTTCCTGCTGGGCGGATACGTCCGCATCGCGGGGATGGAGCCCGGGATCGAGGACGAGCGCCTTTGCGACGCCCTCGGAGCGCTGCTCGCCAGCCGGTCGATCACCGCAGCTGAGCTGTCGAACGCCATCCACGTTCCGCGAGAGCGAGCAGCCGCACTTCTCGCGACCCTGGAGGACTACGGCGCGTCTCGCCTGTCCGACGATCGCGAGACCTCCGAGGCGCTCCTTCCCGAGACCGAGGAGCCGGCCTCGGAGACGCTCGACCGGCTCCGGGCCGCCACCTATCGCGGGCTGCCGATGTGGAAGCGCGTGACGATCCTGTCCATGGGCGTGCTCGTGAACATCTTCGCTGCGATCGCGATCCTCACGCTGGCACTCGGGATCGTCGGCATCCCGACGCCCACGCTTCGCGTCGCCGCGGTCACGAGCGGCGGAGCTGCTGAGGCAGCAGGGATGCGCGTGGGTGACACCGTCGAGACACTCAACGGCAAGACGCTGCCGGACTGGATGAGCCTCAAGACGATGCTCGCGCATTCCGCTCCCGGCACGGCGGTCGACATCACGGTGTTGCGCGGCGGCAGGCTCGTGACGGTGCGCGTCGTTCCCACCGCGCCTGAGTCGGGAGCCGGCGCGGTCCTCGGCATCATGGCTACCGAGAAGAACGTCGCCGTGCCTTGGCTGGACGCGGTGGGGAAGTCGTTCAGCATGACCGGACAGGTCTTCGTGGCTGTCGCCCGTTTCTTCGACCCCAAGACCTTCTCCACGTCGCTCAGCAGCGCGCGCAGTGTGGTCGGCATCTCGTACGAGGTGGCTTCCGCCGCACAGCAGGGTCCGCTCGCATACGCGTGGATGGTCGCCTTGCTGAGCCTCTCGCTCGGCGTGATGAACATCCTTCCCTTGCCGCCACTCGACGGCGGCAAGATCGCGCTCGAGTTCGTGGAAGCGCTCGCCCGACGTCCGGTGCCCCGGAAGGTCGCGCTCGCGCTCTCCGCGCTCGGGACGCTGCTGCTGTTCTCGCTGATCTTCTACCTCATGTACGCTGATGTCCTCCGCTACATCGTCCACAAGGGCTAGAACGCACCGGCTGGCGCCCGCCCGCTGCGAAACGGGGAGAACCGTTCCATGACCATCGACCGGCGCGAGACCAGGCCCGTCTCTGTTGGCGGCGTCGCCATCGGCGGCGGGACACCCATCGCGGTCCAGTCCATGACGAACACCGACACGCGCGATGCGGCGGCGACGCTCACCCAGATCGCGGCCCTTGCGCAGGCAGGGTGCGAGATCGTCCGCGTCGCCATCCCGCATGCGGACGCCCTCGACGGGTTCTCCGCGATCTGCGCCGCGTCTCCGCTCCCCGTCGTCGCTGACATCCACTTCGACCATCGGCTCGCCATCGAGGCATCACAGCGTGGGGCCGCCAAACTGCGGATCAACCCGGGCAACATCGGCTCGCTCGAGCGGGTCGACGCGGTGCTCGAAGCGGCTGGCGCCGCCGGCATCCCGGTGCGCATCGGCGTGAATGCCGGCTCCCTTGCAGCCCAGTACGAGGAGATGGACTGGGAACTCGCCGACAAGCTGGTCGCGAGCGCGGTCGCCTTCTGCGAACATGCCGAATCGCGCGGGTTCACCGACCTCGTGGTCTCCGCGAAGGCGTCATCGGTCCTCACCACGGTCGATGCGTACCGGAAGCTCGCGGGCGAAGTGCCGTATCCGTTGCATATCGGCGTGACCGAGGCCGGCACGCTCAGGTCGGGCACTGTGAAGTCGGCCGCGGGCCTCGGCATCCTGCTTGCCGAGGGCATCGGGGACACCCTTCGTGTCTCGCTCACCGCAGACCCCACCGAGGAGATCCGCGTCGCGTGGGACTTGCTGGCCGCGCTCGATATCCGCCGCCGCGGCCCGGAGATCGTCTCGTGTCCGACGTGCGGCCGCTGCGAGGTCGACCTGATCCCCATCGCTGAGGAGATCGAGCGCCGGCTCGCCGGTTCGCGCTTGCCCCTGAAAGTCGCGGTCATGGGCTGCATCGTGAACGGTCCGGGCGAGGCGCGCGACGCCGACATCGGCGTCGCTGCCGGCAAGGGTGTCGGCCTCGTCTTCGTGAAGGGCAAGCCTGCCCGCAAGGTCCCCGAGGGCGACATCGTGAACGCCCTCATGGAGGAGATCGCGGCCCTGGAACGCTAGCGGCGCCGATCTTCGTTGGGCCGTCACCGTCCGCTCACCGCGCGCGTGCATCGGTGCGGCCCCGTCGCGTACCATAGCGGACACGCGACCGAGGCTCACCGCTTCGGCCCTGCACACAACGATTCGAACCGGGAGATACGCGAACCATGTCAGTCGCCCTTCGCATGAGCTCTCTGTACGCCCCCACGCTGAAAGAGGACCCGGCGGAGGCCGAACTCGCCAGCCATCGCCTGCTTTTGCGCGCCGGCATGATCCGCAAGAACGCTGCTGGCATCTACAGCTTCCTGCCGCTCGGGTGGCGGAGCCTTCACAAGATCGAGAAGATCGTGCGCCAGGAGATGGACGAGATCGGTTCCCAGCAGATGGTGATGCCGGTCGTCCAGCCTGCCGAGCTCTGGCAGGAGTCGGGCCGCTGGGACGTGTACGGACCGGAACTCGCGCGCCTGAAGGACCGGCACGGCCGCGACTTCTGCCTCGGGCCCACTCACGAGGAGATCATCACATCGCTCGTCCGCAGCGAGGTCCGCAGCTACCGCGAGCTCCCCATCTCGCTCTACCAGGTGCAGGTGAAGTTCCGCGACGAGGTGCGCCCGCGCTTCGGCCTGCTCCGCGGCCGCGAGTTCATCATGAAGGACGCCTACAGCTTCCACGCGACGCAGGAGTCACTCCAGGAGCACTACGACGCCATGGGCCGCGCCTACGCGCGCATCTGCGAGCGTTGCGGTCTCGACTACCGTCCCGTAGAGGCCGACTCCGGCCAGATCGGCGGCAAGGTGACCACGGAGTACATGGCCCTCGCTGAAAGCGGCGAGGCTGAGATCGTCTACTGCGGCTGCGGTTGGGCAGCGGACGTCGAGGCGGCCGAGACCGTGGTGCCGCGCACTCCGTCGATCACGGAAGCGCGCCCGATGGAGAAGGTCCACACCCCCGGCATTCGCACGATCGCCGAGCTTTCCGAATTCCTCGGCATCCCCGCGCATGACACGGTCAAGACGATGGCTGGCAAGACCGGCGAGGGCCGTCTTGTCTTCCTCCTCGTGCCTGGCGACCGCGAACTCAACCCGATCAAGGCCGGAAACGTGGTCCCGGGTCTCACGCTCCTTGAGGAGGAGGACTTCCGCGCGTTCGACATCCCCAAGGGCTCCCTCGGCCCCGTGAGCGTGCCCGAGGGCACGCTCGTCGTCGCGGATGTGAGCCTGCGAAGCGACGTCGCCTGGGGTGTCGGCGCCAACGAGAACGACTACCACCTCATCAACGCCATGCCCGGGCGCGATTTCGCGGTCTCCCAGTGGGCTGACCTCGTGCTCGCACAGGCGGGGGACGGCTGCCCCGTTTGCGGCGGGACGCTCCAGGTCGCCCGTGGCATCGAGGTGAGCCAGATCTTCCAGCTCGGGACGAAGTACTCGGTCTCCATGAACGCTACCTTCGCCGCTGAGGACGGCTCGGAGCAGCCCTTCCTCATGGGCTGCTACGGCGTCGGCGTGAGCCGCACGCTCGCCGCTGTCATCGAACAGCACAACGACGAGGGCGGCATCGTCTGGCCAGCCTCTGTGGCGCCTTTGGAGGTGGCCGTCCTGCCGCTCATGGCGGAAGGCGAGGTCTTCGAGACAGGGGAGCGGATCTGGTCCGAACTCGCTGCCGCCGGTGTCGAGGTCGTGCTCGACGACCGCGACGAGCGGGCGGGCGTCAAGTTCGCCGAGGCCGACCTCATCGGCTGGCCGTATCAGGTCGTCGTGGGCAAGCGCGGTGTCGCAGAGGGCGTCGTGGAGCTGAAGGATCGGGCAACCGGCGAGCGCGAGAGCATCGCCATCGGCGAGGTCGTCGCTCATGTCGCCGCCAAGGTCGCCCGGGCGAAGGCGGACCTCGCCCCCGTCACCCTGCACCCGTAGAGGATCCCGAAGATGCTGGTCAAGTCCCTCATCGTGCTCGGCTACTACCTCGTCGCCATCACGACGGTCGCCGTTTGGACGTTCCGCGACTTCGCCGCCACGCGCGCCCGGGTGTCGACAACGGGGTTCGGCGCCGACCGGCTCGCCGGACGCTTCCTCGCCCGCGTGTCCGCACTCTTCGGCCTGGCGGCGGGTGTCGGAGCCGCGCTGCTGATGGAGCTCCTGATGACGCCACCGCCGAAGGTCTGGATCGTCGCGGCGATCACCGTCGGAGATCTCGCGCTCACCGTCCTCGGAGTGCAGCTCGTCATCCGCCTGTGGCCTCGCGTCGCCGGGCGCGACCCTCTTGAGGAACTGCGCCCGACCGGCGGACTTGCGCGCGATCTCGAGCCGCGCTCTCCTGCCGGCGCCGGCCCGGAGGCGACCGACTCCTAAGGCGGCCTGAGGGTGTGCGTTCGCAGGCACGCTGTGCTAGAATTCGCCTGCGCAAGGAAATGCATCGACGTGTGAGAAGTGGGCTGACCCCCGCTTCTTTTGTTGTGGAAGGAGGTCGGCATGGCGAACGATCTGCAAGCACGGCTTACCGGCCTCTTGGAGGCTGAAGCCGCCACGCGCGGCTTCGAGGTCGTCCTCATAGAGGTGGCCGGAAACCGTCGCAACCCGCTCGTGCGCGTGTACCTGGATCATGAGGGCGGCATCACGATCGATCAGATCACTGAGGCCAACCGATGGATCAAGGAGATCCTCGAGACGCTGCCGGATACTCAGAACGGCTACACGCTCGAGGTGTCGTCTCCCGGCATCGAGCGCCCGCTCGTCAAGCTCGCGGACTTCGTACGCTTCACCGGTTCGAAGGCGAAGGTCTCGGTCTCGCCGGAGGTCGACGGGCACAAGCACTTCACCGGCGTTATCGAAGGTGTCGAGGACGATGTTGTGATCCTCGATGTGGACGGAACGACCGTCCGGGTCCCGCACAGCGCGATCACTCGCGCTCGACTGCGGGTGGAGATCGATCTTTCGAAAGAAGGGACGGCTGCAGATGGCCTCTGAGCTCATGGAAGCGCTCAAAGCGCTCGCGCGTGAAAAGAACATCGACGAGTACGCGATGCTCGATCGGCTCGAGTCCTCGCTCGCTGCCACCTACAAGAAGATGCTCGAGCTCGACAACGACACTCGCGTCGTTCTCGACCGCGACTCCGGCAAGATCTCGGTCTTCGAACTCGTGCCCGTTGGCGGCACCGAGGAGGAGCCGGTCTTCGAGGAGCACGACGTCACGCCGTCCGACGTGTCGCGCACTGCTGCGCAGGCGGCCAAGAGCGTCATCGTCGGCATGATCCGCGACGCCGAGCGCGAGCAGATCTTCGACGAGTACCAGGACCGCGTCGGCGATGCCGTCACCGGCACCGTCCAGCAGTCGGACGCTCGCTACACCCTGATCAAGCTTCGCGAGGGCGTTGAGGCCCTGCTGCCGCCGAGCGAGCAGCCGTCCTCGGAGCGCTACGACCACAACCAGCGCATCAAGGCCTACATCATCGAGGTCCGCAAGACGACCACCGAGCCTTCGATCGTCGTGTCGCGCACCCATCCCGGCCTGCTCAAGCGCCTCTTCGAGCTCGAGGTGCCGGAGATCTACGACGGTATCGTCGAGATCAAGTCCGTGGCCCGCGAGCCCGGCATGCGGAGCAAGATCGCCGTCTCCAGCCGCGAGCCGGGTCTCGACCCGGTCGGTGCGTGCGTCGGCCCGAAAGGGAGCCGCGTCCGCATGGTCGTTGGCGAGCTTCGTGGCGAGCGCATCGACGTCGTGCCGTGGAGTGACGACGCTGCACAGTTCGTGGCCAACGCGCTCTCGCCGGCCAAGGTGAGCCGCGTGTCGGTTTCCGAAGCCGACCGTTCTGCCACCGTCATCGTTCCGGACGACCAGCTCTCCCTCGCCATCGGCAAGGAGGGCCAGAACGCCCGCCTGGCGGCGAAGCTGACGGGGTGGCGCATCGACATCAAGAGCCAGTCGCAGGCGGTCGAGGCCGGCATCGCCGAGGCCGTCGCCGTCGAGGAGACTGGCGTGCACGTCGAGGGCGACGGGCGCTGCTGTGCCGTGTCCGCCAACGGCGTCCGCTGCCGCAACCGCTCCACCCCTGGCAGCCCGTACTGCAGCCTGCACGACAAGGAGGCGGCCAAGTAGCCTATGCGGCCCCGTAAGCCTGCCATCCGCACCTGCATCGGGTGCGGCACGAGTGAGGACAAGCGCACGGTCGTGCGCTTCGTCCGGACGCCGGACGGAACGGTCGAAGTCGACCCGACCGGCAAAGCGAACGGACGCGGGGCATACGTCCACGCCACCGTGGAGTGTTTCGAGGTGGCGATCCGCAAGAGGAAGCTCGCTTCTGCATTGCGGGCGAACGTAAGCGAGGATGACATCGGCCGCCTGCGGGCGGACTTCGAGCGTGCTCTCGGCCTTCGAGGGGCGCTCGTTCACGAGGATGGTGACGCGTAAGTGCCAAGCATGCGAGTACACGAACTTGCCAAGGAGTTCGGGATGACCTCCCAAGAGCTCCTTGAGAAGATCCAGGCCATGAAGATCCCGGCGAAGAACCACGCTTCGACTCTGGTCGAGGCGTACGTCGACAAGATCCGCAAGAACCTGGGACCTGAGATCGCCGAGCGTCATGCGGCGATGGAAGCCGAGCGCCTCATCCGCGAGGCCGAAGAAGCCAAGAAGGCAGAGGAGGCTGCGGCCAAGGCTGCCGCCGAGGAAGCCGAGCGCGCGGAGGCCCTCAAGGCCGAGCTGGAGGCCGCTGAGGTCGAGGCTCGTGCCGAGGAAGAGCTGCGCCGCAAGGCCGAGGCCGAGGAAGAGCGCAAGCGCAAGGACACCGAGCGCGAAGCGGAGAAGGAGCGCCACGAGCTCGAGGCGAAGCGCCGCGAGGAAGAGGCCGCCCGCGAGGCCGAGGAACGCGAGCGCTATCGCAAGATGGCCATCGAGGCCGAGGCTTCGGCCCAGGCCGCCCGCAACGCAGTCCTCGAGACCGCGAAGCTTGCCGCGACCCAGGCCCCTTCAGCCGGCCCCGGTGCCGGCAAGAAGGGCAAGAAGGGCAAGAAGGCCACCGGACGTGACCAGGAGTCGCAGCCGGGTCCCCGCCCGCGCGGTGGTTCGGTCGTCACGCCCGTCGTCGACGGCGTGCTGACCATCGAGGAGGGCTCGACCGTCGCGCAGTTCGCGGACGCCATCAGTGTTCCTTCGGGCGACGTCATCAAGAAGCTCTTCCTCATGGGCCATGCGTTCACCGTGAACCAGGTCCTTTCCGCCCAGATGCTCGAGACGCTCGGTGAGCAGTACGACCTGCTGGTGGACGTTCGCCAGCCGGGCGAGGAGCCCGTAGAGGTCTTCGTCGACGATCCCAAGGACCTCGTCGAGCGTCCGCCGGTCGTCACCGTCATGGGTCACGTCGACCACGGCAAGACCTCACTGCTCGATGCCATCCGTCACACGGGCGTCACCGCTACCGAGGCCGGCGGCATCACGCAGGCCATCGGTGCATCGGTCGTCGTCAAGGACGGCAAGCAGATCACCTTCATCGACACCCCGGGTCACGAGGCCTTCACGGCCATGCGCGCTCGCGGTGCGAACATGACCGACATCGTCATCCTCGTGGTCGCTGCCGACGACTCCGTCATGCCGCAGACCGTCGAGGCTCTCGACCACGCTCGCGCCGCCAAGGTGCCGATCATCGTGGCCGTGAACAAGATCGACAAGGAAGGCGCCAACCCGGACCGCGTCCGTACCGAGCTGGCCGAGCGTGGCGTCATCCCCGAGGCGTGGGGCGGTGATACGCCCTTCGTCGAGGTGTCCGCCAAGCAGAAGATCGGTATCGAGGACCTTCTCGAGACGGTGCTGATCGTCGCCGAGGTCCAGGAGCTCAAGGCGAACCCGAGCGTTCCTGCCCGCGGCGTCGTCGTCGAGGCGAACCTCGACCGTGGCCGCGGCCCGGTCGCCACGGTCCTGGTCCAGCGCGGTACCCTCAAGGTCGGCGACGCCGTCGTCGTGGGGACCGCCCACGGCCGCGTGCGCGCACTCATCGACCCGAAGGGGAAGCACGTTCACACCGCCGAGCCCGCCGACCCGGTCGAGATCCTCGGCCTGAACAACGTGCCGTCCGCCGGTGACGACTTCAAGGTCATGCCGGACGATCGCGCCGCGCGTTTGATCGCCGAGGAGCGCGACCTCAAGAAGCGCCTCGTCGCCCAGCAGGACATCAAGGCCCACACCTCCCTCGAGGACCTGTTCGATCGCATCCGTGAAGGTCAGGCCGAGGTTCCGCTGGTCGTCAAGGCCGACACTCAGGGTTCTATCGAGGCTTTGAAGGACTCTCTGGCGAAGATGGACCAGTCCGAGGTCCGCATCCCGATCATCCACAGCGGCGTCGGCGCCATCACCGAGACCGACGTCATGCTGGCGGACGCATCGGACGCGATCATCATCGGCTTCAACGTGCGCCCTGAGCCGAAGGCCAAGGCCCTCGTTGAGACCGAGAAGGTCGACATGCGCCTCTACCGCGTTATCTACAAGGTCATCGAGGACATCAACGCGGCCCGCATCGGCATGCTCAAGCCGACCATCGAGGAGCAGGACACGGCCGTCGTTGAGGTCCGTGAGCTCTTCCGCGTCCCGAAGATCGGTGTCATCGCCGGCTGCTACGTCCAGGAAGGCGAGATCCATCGCGACGACCTGGTCCGCGTTGTCCGCGAAGGCACGATCATCCTCGACGGCACGATCCACTCGCTTCGCCGCTTCAAGGAAGATGTGCGCTCCGTCAAAGCCGGCTACGAATGCGGCGTCGCGATCGAGAACTTCCAGGACCTCAAAGAGGGCGACCTCATCGAGTCCTACAAGAAGATCGAAGTCGCGCGGGAGGAGTAGCACATGGCCAAGGCGTACCCTCGGGCACGGGCCATGGGCGAGGCCGTGCGGGAGATCGTCGCCCGCATCCTGGTCGATGACATCTCGGACCCGCGACTCGACCTGGTGACGGTCACGGGCGTGCAGATGTCGCCCGACCTGCGCCACGCGAATGTCTTCGTCACGGCACACGGCGACGAAGAGCGTGTGGAAGCGGCCCTTGCCGGCCTCGAGTCGGCGAAGGGGCACATCCGCACGCTCCTCAGCCAGCAGGTCTCGACGCGCTATTCCCCGGAGCTCCATTTCCGGATCGATCCGGCGATCGAGGAGGCATCGCGCATCGCGGAGGCGATCCGAGCCGAGCACGAGGCCGGCCGCGTCCCCGAAGAGGACGCCACGGAAGGGGAGACCGCCGAGGATGTGTGACGTCGCCGCGGCCGAGTCCCAGGTAGCGGAGGCGCTACTCGCCGCCCGCTCTGTCGCTGTGTGCGCACACGTGAATCCTGATGGTGATGCCGTCGGCGCCGTTCTCGCGCTGGCGCTCGCGCTGCGTGCCGCTGGGGTGGATGCGGTTCCCACCCTCGCGGACGACCATGCAGCGCCTCTGAGCTACCAGTTCCTCGAGGGCTACGACCTCTATCGGCACGCCTCCGAGGTGCCTGCGCCTGACGTGTTCGTCGCGCTCGACACGCCCAACTGGGTGCGCCTCGGCGTCGCCGAGACGCTCGCGCGGAGCGCTAACCGTGTCATCGTGATCGACCACCACGGCGACGACGCCTGCTTCGGCCACCTGAACCTGGTCGATGCGGCGGCCGCCTCGACCGCCTCGATCATCTGGCGGATGCTGCCGTTGCTGGGAGTCACCCCCGACGCCGCCATCGCCTCCGCGTGCTTCGCCGGCCTCATGACCGACACCGGCCGCTTCTCCTATGGCAACGCCACGTCGGCCGCCCTGCGCGATGCCGCCGACATGCTCGACCACGGAGCCGACGCCCTCCGCATCTATTCGAATGTGTACGAGTCCCGCACGCCCGGCGCATTGAATCTCCTCGGGCGCGTGCTCGCGCGGATCACGCCGGCCAACGGCGGGCGGGTGGCCTACTCGTGGATGACGGACGAGGACCTCGCCGAGACAGGCGCACTCGCGGAGGACACGGAGAACATCGTCGACGTTGTTCGCCAAGCGCGACGGGTCGACGCTGTCGTGTTCTTCAAGGCGCAGGCGGACGGGGTCAGGATCTCGCTGCGCGCCAAGTGCCCGACGCTCGACGTCGGCACGCTTGCGCGCGAGTTCGGCGGTGGTGGCCACTTCGCCGCCGCCGGCGCCACACTCCCGTTGCCGCTGGAGTCGGCGGTCGCCACGGTGCTGTCCCGCCTCCCGGGTGGCGCGGCGTGAGCAGGCGAGGCGCGACCGCGATCCGTGGGGTCCTGCCGATCGACAAGCCGGCGGGGATGACGAGTCACGACGTCGTGGCCCGGATCCGCCGCGCCACCGGTGAGGGCAGGGTAGGGCACGCCGGCACCCTCGATCCCGCCGCGACGGGCCTGCTCGTCGTGCTTCTCGGCCCGTACACCCGACTCGAGCCCTACCTGTCGTCGGCGACGAAGGCCTACGACGCGCGGATCTCGTTCGGCGTCGAGACCGACACCGACGACGCCGAGGGGACTGCCGTCCGGAGCGCGCCGGTTCGCGAGGGTTGTCTCGATCCGGACCGCGCATCGGAAGTCCTCTCCTCGCTGGTGGGCCCGTCGCTCCAGACCCCACCGGCGTTCTCGGCGATCAAGGTAGGCGGCAAGATCGCGCACCGTGCCGCGCGGGCGGGGGCGCCGCTTCTGGTCGAGCCCCGTGAGATCGAGGTCTTCGAGGCGCGCCTGCAGTCGCTGGACCGCGGCGCCAAGACCTGGGACGTGTCATTCCGTGTGTCCAAAGGCACATACATCCGCGCCCTCGCCCGTGACCTGGGTCGCGCCTGCAACTCAGCCGCGCATCTGAGCGCGCTGAGGCGCACCGCGAGCGGCAACATAGCGCTCGCCGACGCTACCGCGCTCGATGAGGCCGTCGCCGCGATCGGGCAGGGTGGCCTTCAGAGGCTCCTGCTCGACCCCTTCAGGGCGCTCGGCCTTGCCGTTCTCGAGTCCGGTGTCGGCGCGACACGTGCCGGTGCCGTTCTCCCGCGCCCTGCGGACCTCGAACTCTCTCCCGGCCAGGTCCTCGCGATCTCGGAAGCGGGTACGCTGACCGCTCTCTACCGCGTCGACGGCGACTTCCTCGCGCCCGCTGTCGTGCTGCCGGAGGTGACAGCCGCATGACGCGCATCGCTGCCTGGTCGCCCGGTATGGAGCCGCTCGGGCGCTCCGTGGCGGCCCTCGGTGTCTTCGACGGCGTGCACATCGGCCACCAGGCGCTGATCCACGACGCCGTGGCGCTCTCGCGCGACCTGGATGCGCTGTGCGTCGTCGTCACCTTCGACTGCGACCCGGACCAGGTCGTCACACCAGCCACCGCCGCGCCCCAACTGCTCGAGCCCGACGACAAGTTGTCGCTGCTCGCCGGCCTTGGCGCCGACGTGGTGCTGGTCATGCCCTTCACGCCGGAGTTGGCGCGTACGCCGCCGCTGGTCTTCCTCGACGAAGTCCTCCTCGGATCGATGGAACCCGTCGGCGTGGTCGTCGGCTACGACTTCAGGTTCGGCCACCGTGCCGAGGGCGACGTCGACGTGCTGGTGCGCTACGGCGCGTCTCACGGGTTCAGCGTCGTCGCGCACAACCTGGTGAGCGAGGGCGGTGCTCCGGTCACCTCCACGCGCATCCGCTCGCTCGTGGCCGCAGGCGATGTCGCGGCCGCCGCCCGGCTGCTCGGCCGTCCGCACCGCGTCTCGGGTGAGGTCGGGCACGGCAGAGGCGAAGGGGCGTCGCTCGACGCGCCGACGGCGAACGTTCTCGCCAAGCCGACGGCGGCTGTTCCCGCAGATGGGGTCTATGCCGGTCGCGCGATCGTGGATGGCCGCGCCTACGCTGCGGCGATCTCCGTCGGGGTACCGCCGATGTTCCCCGAGTCTGCCTATGCCCTCGAGGCGCACCTCCTCGACTTCACTGGTGACCTGTACGGACGTGAGATCACGATCGAATTCACCGAACGGCTCCGTGACCAGAAGCGCTTCGACAGCCCTGCCGACCTCGCGGCCGCGATCGCCGCAGACGTCTCGCGCGTGAGGCTGTTGGCGGGGGAGTAGGGCGCCACAGCCCGATGCGGACGGCGACCGGCTGCCCGGGAACCTGACCTGCCCGGATTCCCCGCGAGTGTGGTACACTACCGCGGCTGTACCGAATGGCCCCGAGCTTTGAGCGGTCTTCTCCACCGACCCCGCTCTCGGCCGGAGGCGACGAACCAAGCATCGAAGGGTGGTCTACCGCTATGCCGCTTTCCAAGGACGTCAAGTCCGGCATCATCGCCGACAACATGAAGCACGAAGGCGATACCGGCTCTCCCGAGGTTCAGATCGCACTGCTCACCCAGCGCATCCGCGACCTCACCGAGCACCTCCGCTACCACAAGCACGATCACCACTGCCGTCGCGGGCTGCTCAAGCTCGTCGGCCAGCGCCGTCGGATGATGAACTACCTCAAGAAGTCCGACATCGAGCGCTACCGCGCGATCATCGCCAAGCTCGGCATCCGCGGCTAGTCGGCTCGAGGCTTCGACCAATAGGGTTTCGACGGAAGCGGGGAGATACTCCTCGCTTCCGCGCATGAAGAGGGGGATGCCCAAAGGGGGCGTCCCGATGATGAGGCTCAGGACGGACATGGGGTCCGATCCGGCCAGAAGAAGAGGAAGAGGATGGGAAAGGTAACGGAAACTTTCGAGCTGTACGGCAAGACGTACTCGCTCGAGACCGGCGAACTGGCCAAGCAGGCCGGTGGCGCCGTCGTCGTCCGTCAGGGCGACACGATGGTCCTCGTGACCGCGACTGCCTCGAAGCAGCCCAAGGATCTGGATTTCTTCCCGCTCACCGTCGATTTCGAGGAGCGGATGTACGCGGCGGGCAAGCTGCCCGGCGGCTTCATCAAGCGTGAGAGCCGCCCGAGCGAGAAGGCGACGCTGACTGCCCGCATGATCGACCGTCCGCTGCGCTCGTCGTTCGCCGACGGCTTCCGTAACGAGGTCCAGGTCATCGCCACGGTGCTCTCCGCCGACCAGGTGAACCAGCCGGACGTCATCTCCATCATGGGTGCCTCTGCGGCCCTCATGGTCGGTGGCATCCCGTTCGAGGGCCCGCTCGCCGGCGTTCGCGTCGCGCGCATCGACGGTGAGTTCGTCGTGAACCCTTCGTTCGAAGAGGATGAGGCCTCCGACCTCGACCTGACGGTGGCCGGTTCCAAGGACGCGGTCTTCATGCTCGAGGCCGGTGCGCAGGAGGTGTCCGAGGAGGACATGCTCGCTGCCCTCATGTTCGCCCAGGAAGCCATCGCGGCTTTCTGCGACGTGCAGGAGAAGTTCCTCGCCCGCTGCGAGATCACCCCGATGGATGTGCCGATCCATGTCATCGACCCGGAGCTGCAGGAGCGCATCTTCTCTGCCGGCACCGACAAGATGCGTGACGCCCTCCACAACCCGGACAAGCACGCCCGTATGGGCGCGGTCCAGGCCGTGAAGGACGAGATCCTGGCCACCTTCACCCCCGAAGAGATGGCCGCTGACGGCAAGGACATCAAGGCCTGCCTGAAGCTCCTCGAGAAGAAGACCATGCGCACGATGGTCCTCAAGGAGGGCGAGCGCGCCGACGGCCGCAAGCTCGACGAGGTCCGTCAGATCTCCACGACTGCCGGCTACCTGCCGCGCAGCCACGGCTCGGGCCTCTTCACCCGCGGCCAGACGCAGGTCCTCTCGGTCCTCACCCTCGGCATGCTCTCCGAGTGGCAGCGCATCGACACGATCGACGTCACCGAGGGCAAGCGCTACATCCACCACTACAACTTCCCGCCGTTCTCGACCGGTGAAGTCGGCTTCATGCGCGGCCCGAAGCGCCGCGACATCGGCCACGGTGCGCTCGCCGAGCGTGCGCTCCTGCCGGTCATCCCGGCTGAGGAGGACTTCCCGTACACCATCCGCATCGTGTCCGAGGTCCTCGAGTCCAACGGCTCGAGCTCGATGGGCTCCGTCTGCGGCTCCACCCTGGCTCTGATGGACGCCGGTGTGCCGATCGCGAGCCCGGTCTCCGGTATCGCCATGGGACTCATCAAGGAGGGTGACGACGTCGCCATCCTGACCGACATCCAGGGTCTCGAGGACTTCCTCGGCGACATGGACTTCAAGGTCGCGGGCACGGTCAACGGCATCACTGCGATGCAGATGGACAACAAGGCCAAGGGCCTGTCCGTCGACATCCTGCGCCGTGCGCTCATGCAGGCAAAGGAAGGCCGCAGCTTCATCCTCGGCAAGATGATGGAGTCGATCAGCGAGCCGCGCGCCGAGCTCTCCGAGTTCGCGCCGCGCGTCATCACCATCAAGATCCCGACCGACAAGATCCGTGACATCATCGGCCCCGGCGGCAAGATGATCCGGTCGATCATCGAGGCCACTGGCGCCCAGATCGACGTCCAGGACGACGGCACGGTCTACATCGCCAGCCGCGACCAGGGCGGCGAAGAGGCCGTTGCGCGCATCAAGATGATCACGAAGGAGCCGGAGATCGGCGAGAAGTACACGGGTCGCGTCGTGTCGATCCAGCCGTTCGGCGCGTTCATCGAGCTCTACCCGGGCAAGGACGGTCTGCTCCACATCTCACGCGTGGCCAAGGGCCGCGTCGAGAAGGTCGAGGACGTGCTGGCCATCGGTGACGAGGTCGAGGTCGAGATCATCGACATCGACGACAAGGGCAAGGTCTCCCTTGACCGCATGAACAAGCCGGATGCTCCGGCCGGCTCGGGCGCCCCGCGTCCCTCCGGTGACCGCGGTCCTCGCCCCGGCGGCGACCGTGGCCCGCGTCCGGGCGGCGACCGCGACCGCGGCCCGCGCCGTCACCACTAGGCTTCGCGCCTGACGCTCCACAGCAGGAGCCCCGCGCCGACACGGCGCGGGGCTCCTTTCGTGAGCGACCGGGTCCGCATCGTCGCAACGGGCATTCAACGTCCGCTCGTCGTGTCGTGGCGGTCGCGTATCCTTGTACAGTCACGCCGAAATCCCTTCGGCACACCGAACAGGGGAGTGCCTGTGTTCTACGACAAGACCGTCCTCGACAACGGGCTCACCGTCATCACCGAGAACATCCCGACGGTGCGTTCGGTCGCCCTCGGCATCTGGGCCGCAGCGGGGAGCCGTGACGAGCTGCCTGAGGAAGCCGGCATCTCGCACTTCCTGGAGCACATGATGTTCAAGGGCACCGAGAAGCGCACCGCGCAGGACATCTCGGAGTCGTTCGACAGGCTCGGCGCCGAGGTCAATGCCTTCACGAGCGAGGAGACGACCTGCTACTTCTCGCGTGCCGTCGACCACCACGCAGCCGACGCCTTCGAGATCCTCGCCGACATGGTCGTCGACTCCCAGTTCCCCGAGGACGCCGCTCTCTCCGAGCGCGAGGTCGTGCTCGAGGAGATCTCGCGCATCGAGGACACTCCCGATCACAAGGTCGATGAGCTCTTCACCCAGTCGCTGCTTGCCGGGCACCCGCTCGGACTGCCGGTCATCGGGCGCACCGAGACGGTCTCAGGGTTCATGCCGTCGCACCTGCGCTCCTACACCTCCCGGCACTACCGCACGGGCGACATCATCGTGGCGGCCGCCGGCAACATCGGCCACGAGGATGTGGTCGCCATGGCACGCGAGGGGCTCGCCGGGCTGCCGGTCGGACCGCGCGCGGAACGCGTGCTCATGGCGCCGCAGGCCGAGCGCCGCGTCGTGGTAGCCACGAAGGACCTCGAACAGGCACACATCTGCTGGGGCACCATCGCGCTGTCGGCGAACGACCCGGACCGCTTCGCGATGGACCTGCTGAACGCTGTCTTCGGGGGCAGCATGGCGTCCCGGCTCTTCCGCGAGATCCGCGAGAAGCGCGGGCTGGTCTACGCCGTTCACTCGTACCTCAGCCGCCATGTCGACACGGGAGCATTCACCGTCTACGCCGGCACGCGTCCCGACAACACAGCCGAGGTCATCCGCCTCATCGGCGAGGAGGCAGAGAAGGTGCTCGCCTCAGGCATCAGCGCCGACGAGCTCTCGCGTGCGAAGGACAGCGTCGAAGGCTCCCTCGTCCTCGGACTCGAGAACACGAACCGCCGCATGATGCGCCTTGGCGGCTCCGAGGCCGCCGGCACTGAGCTCCTCTCGATCGACGAGGTCATGGAGCGCTACGGGGCCGTGACCCTCGACGACATCAGGCGCGTGGCCAACGCCACGCTCGGCGGCCCTCGCACGCTCGCCGTCGTGGGTCCGCACGACCAGGCAGACATCGAACCGCTGCTGTCCTAGAGGCACGCGCAGCGCGAAGGAGAGGGCACGCTCATGATCGAGGTCATCGTCACCGGGGCGGCCGGACGTATGGGCCGAGAGGTGATCCAAGCCGTGACCGCCGCCGACGGCATGCGCGTCTTCGCGGCCGTCGACCCACGCGCTGCGGGAACGCTCATCGACGACGGCGCCGGCCGCCAGGTCACCGTCTCCGGCGACCTGGCGGCTGCGCTCGACGGTCCGGGACCCAAGGTGCTCGTCGACTTCACCGTTCCCGGCGCCGTCGAGGCGACGGTCATCCAGGCCCTCACGGCGGGCGTGAACTGCGTCGTGGGTACCACCGGAGTCCCCGTCGATCGTTGGACGCAGCTCTCTCAGAACGCCACCAACGGCGCGTGTCTCTTCATCGCGCCGAACTTCGCCATCGGCGCCGTCCTGATGATGAGGTTCGCTGCTCAGGCGGCGCGCTACATGCCCCATGTGGAGATCATCGAGCTCCATCACGACCGCAAGCTCGACGCGCCCTCCGGCACGGCGATGCGGACCGCGGATCTCATCGCCGCCGCACGCAGCGAAGTGCCGCCCGCGCCGGGCCGCGAGACCGAGGTCGCCGACGGAGCGCGCGGAGCGTTGGTCGATGGCGTGACGGTTCACTCCGTCCGGCTGCCAGGCCTCGTCGCTCATCAGGAGGTCCTCTTCGGCGGAACGGGGCAGACGCTCTCCATCAGGCACGACTCGATCGACCGCACCTCGTTCATGCCCGGCGTGGTGCTCGCTGTCCGCAAGGTCGTCGACCGCTCCGGCCTCGTCATCGGCCTCGAGGAGCTGATGGACGCGTGACGGAACGGGCCTCCTCACTTCCCGTCGTCGTTCAGAAGTTCGGCGGCACATCGGTCGCGAGCCCGGAAGGGCGTGCGGCATTGCGCGCTCGCGTCCACGCCGCGCTCGACGGTGGCAGGGCGCCCGTGGTCGTCGTTTCGGCGATGGGGCGGGCAGGGGCGCCGTACGCGACGGACACGCTCCTCGCGCTGCTTGGAGGCTGTGAACCGGTACCCCGCGAGATGGACCTGCTCGCCTCGTGCGGGGAGGTCATCTCCGCCGTGGTGGTCGCGCACGAGCTTCGCAGCGACGACGTGCCGGCCATGGCGTTCACCGGGGGAGAGGCGGGCATACTGACGGACTCCGAGTTCGGCGCAGCCACCGTCCTCGACGTCGACCCGGCGGCGCTCCGGGCGGCGCTGGCGGACGGCATCGTGCCCGTGGTCGCGGGATTCCAGGGGATCGGACCCTCGGGCGAGACCACGACGCTCGGTCGCGGCGGTTCGGACACCACCGCATGCGCCCTCGGTGCCGCGCTCGCTGCCGAAGCCGTCGAGATCTACACCGATGTCGATGGCGTCATGTCGGCCGACCCTCGTGTCTGCGACGGTGTTCGAGTGCTCGATTCGCTCCAGTTCGAGGAGCTCTTCCAGATGGCTCGCGCCGGCGCAAAGGTCATGCACGCCCCGGCCGCCGAGACAGCCATGGGTGCGGGCGTGCCCGTGTGGGTGCGCAACACGTACTCCGCGGCGCGCGGAACGCTCGTCACCGGCGCCGCCCGACTGGCGGCCGACCGGCGCGCTCGGGTCGCCACCGCAGTGAGCCATGCTGACGGGATCGCCCGCTTCACAGTGACCCTGCCCGAAGGCGAAGCGCGCGGATCGGCGCTCACCGCTGCGTTCCGCCGGCTCGCGGACGCGGGAGCCTCGCTCGACATGTTCACCCCGCTCGATGGCATGCTCGCCTTCTCCGTGAGCGAGTCTGAGGCGCCGACGGCTTCCCGCGTCCTGGGGGAGCTGGGGCTGCCTTTCGAGATGCGCGGCGGCCTCGCCAAGATCACCCTCGTGGGCGCCGGCATGCATGGTGTTCCCGGCGTCATGGCTCGTCTGTCCGAGGCCCTGGCCAGCCGGGGGATCGAGATCCTGCAGATCGCCGACTCGCACTACACCATCTCGGTACTCGTTGACGCGTCGGAGTCCCGCCCGGCGATATCCGCCTTGCACGATGCATTCGGACTGGGAGTAGAGTAGTGGCGTCGAGAGGAGAGGCCCCATGACAGCCTCGAACCGTTCCATCGTGCCCATCAGCGAGGCGGACGACGTCTCCCGCTATGGCATGAAGGCCGCATCGCTCGCGCAACTCGCCTCCGCCGGATTCCCCGTGCCGGAGGCGTTCTGTATCTCGGCGGACGCATATCGCGCCCACGCCGGTCGCGCGGGGCTGCCATCTCTGCTCTCGTTGCTCATGGCGGTGCCGGCCGATGCTCCCGCCATCAGTCTCACGCCGATCCTTCAGCGCATCCGCGCGAGTGTCATCCACACCCCCCTCGACACCGAACTCGTCTCGAATCTGCGGGCGCACTACGAGTCGCTCGGCTCACGCGCCGTCTCGGTGCGCTCTTCGATCACCGTTCCCGACCTCGTGTCAGGCCCCCTTGTCGGGCGTCACGGCACGTACTTCACACCGGGATTCGATGAGACGCTGCACGCCATCACCCACTGCTGGACCTCACTCTGGGGCGACCTGTCGTGGCACGACCGCGTTGCCGCCGGTCTCGCCGGCGTGGACGTCGCGGTGGCCGTGGTCGTGCAGGAACTCATCCCTGCAGCCTCCTCCGGCGTCGTGTTCACCGCCGATCCCGCCACGGGAGAGACGGAGACCATCGTCGTCGAGAGCTGCTATGGCCTCGGCGAGGCCATCGTCGCCGGCAAGGTCAAGCCCGATCGTTTCACGCTCCAGCGCGCGGGTCTCACGGTCACCCAGTCCGACGTGCACCCGAAGGCCGTACGCCTGCTGGTCGATGAGGGCGGCCGGGTCGTGCAGCGTGTCGTCCCGCCGGACCTCTCACATGCCGCCAGCATCACTCCGTACGAGGTGCGCGAGATAGCGGCCCTGGCCCTCAACGTCGAGCCGCTCGTGGGCGGCCCTGCGTGCGTCGAGTGGGCGCGCGCCGGCGGGACCACCTGGCTTCTCCAAGCACGGCCGCTCGTGGTCGGAAGATAGCTCGCCTCGTCTCGAGCACACTTCTGTGACGGTCCGACAACGCGACTCCGGGATCTTGGCAGCGCTGTCGCCTCCGTGTGGGACAATCGACCATGCAAGCATCCGAACACGGATGCGTCACGCTCTCCTTTGCGAGACGCGGACCACGCATCCTCAAGGACTGGATACGAAGATGGCTGAACCGCGTTTCGGACGACTCATCACGGCCATGGTCACGCCGTTCGCTCCCGATCTCGAGCTCGACCTGCCACGCGCGGCCGAGCTCGCGGACCGTCTGCTTTCCAACGGGTCGCAGGCGCTCGTGGTCTGCGGAACGACGGGGGAGTCGCCGACCGTCTTCTACGACCAGAAGCTCGAGCTGTTCCGCGCGGTCATCGACGCGGTGGGCGGAAGGGCGCCGGTCATCGCCAACGCAGGGGACAACTGCACAGCCGACTCCGTTGAATTCGCGCGCAAGGTCGAATCGCTCGGCGTGGACGCGATCATGGCGGTCGTGCCGTACTACAACAAGCCTCCGCAGGAGGGGCTGTATCGCCACTTCCGCGCGATCGCCGAGGCGGTCAACGTACCGGTCATCCTCTACAACATCCCGGGCCGTTGCGTCGTGAACATGGAGCCTGCGACGATCCTGCGTCTCGCCCACGACGTGCCCAACATCGTTGCGGTCAAGCAGGCGAACTCCGACCTCGCGCAGACCGCCGCGATCGTCGACGGCGCACCCGCCGGCTTCGAGGTGCTCTCCGGCGACGATGAGATGACGCTGCCGATGATGGGCATCGGCGCGACCGGCGTGATCTCGGTCGCGAACCACGTTGCGGGACCGCAGATGCGCCAGATGGTGGACGCACAGGCTGCCGGCGAACACACGACGGCACTGTCCTTGCATCTGCAGTTGCTGCCCCTCTTCAAGGCGCTCTTCATGACCGCGAACCCGATCATGGTCAAGGACGCGCTCGCACAGTGCGGATTCCCGGTCGGAGAGTGCCGGCTTCCGCTCGTGCCACCCACACCAGAACAGTCGGCCGAGCTCAGGCGCGTTCTCGCGCACCTCGGTCTGCTCTAGAAGAAGCTCACGCCCTCGGCAGGGGGATGCCGGCGGAAGCGAGCACACGCGGCGCGATGAGCGCCGGAAGGAAGAACACATGACATCACGCAAGCACGTCCTGCGGGTCATCCCGCTCGGCGGGCTCGATGGCATCGGAAAGAACATGACCGTGCTCGAGTACGGCGACGACATGGTCGTCGTCGACGCGGGCCTCATGTTCCCCGATGTCGAGCTGCCCGGCGTCGACCTCGTCCTGCCCGACTACTCCTACATCCTCAAGCGCCGCAACAAGCTGCGCGGCATCGTGATCACCCACGGCCACGAAGACCACACCGGCGCGCTGCCGTATCTGCTGCGTGACCTCGGAGTACCGGTCCCGGTCCTCGGCACGAAGCTCACGTGCGGCCTCATCGAAGGCAAGCTTGCCGAGCACGACATCAAGAAGCCGAAGCTCCGTGTCGTCAAGCCGGGGATGCACGTGACCCTCGGCATCTTCGGATTCGACTTCGTGCAGACCAACCACTCGATCCCCGATTCCGTGGCGCTGCTCATCCGCACCCCGGTCGGCACGGTGCTCCACACCGGTGACTTCAAGTTCGACCAGACCCCGATCGACGGCCGCGTGACGGACTACGCGGCGCTCGCCAAAGCCGGCAAGGACGGGGTCGTCCTCTTGCTCAGCGACTCCACCGGGGCGCTCAACAAGGGCTACACGCGACCTGAGCGCGAGGTCGGCAAGGTCCTCCACCAGATCATCGAGGACGCCGAGCAGCGCGTCATCGTCGCCTCGTTCTCCAGCCATATCCACCGGCTGCAGCAGGTCTGCGACGCAGCCGTGTCATGCGGCCGGAAGGTTGTCGTCACGGGTCGCAGCATGATCAAGAACACGCAGATCGCGCGCGATCTCGGCTATCTGACCATCGACGCCGACCACATCGTCGACGCCTATGAAGCCACGGACCTGCCGCCCGAGAAGATCGTCATCCTGTCCACCGGCAGCCAGGGCGAGCCGCTCTCGGCGCTCGCGCGCATGGCGAACGGCGACCACCGCGCCGTCACGATCGAACAGGGCGACACCGTCGTCATCTCAGCCTCGCCGGTTCCCGGCAACGAGAAGGCCGTCTCCCGGGTCGTCAACAGGCTCTACAAGGCAGGTGCGAAGGTGTTCGACAAGAGCGTCGCCGAGGTGCACGTCTCCGGTCACGGCGCCGCCGAGGAGCTCAAGCTCATGCTCACCCTCGCGCAGCCGCGCTACTTCATGCCGGTCCACGGCGAGACGCGGCACCTCTACGCGCACGCGGACATCGCCAAGTCCCTCGGTATCCCTTCGGACCACATCTTCACGATGGACAACGGCGACTGCCTCGAGATATCCGAGACCGGCGCACGCATCAGCGAGAAGGTCTCGGAGGCGGGTGTGGTCTACGTCGACGGCCTGCACGTCGGAGACGTCGGGGACATCGTTCTGCGCGACCGCCAGAAGCTCTCATCCGACGGCATCGCGACCATTGTCATCGCCATCGACGGACGCACCCGGAAGATCGTAGGGGAGCCCGAACTCATCGTCCGCGGCCTTCCCATCGCGGATTCGCCCGAGGTCCTCGACGCGGCGCGCGCCCGGATCGTCAAGGCGCTGGCTCGGATGGAGAAGGAAGGTGCGACCGACCGCAGCATCGTCCAGCGCGCGGTGCGTGACGCGCTGTCACAGTTCGTGTGGGAGACGCTCCGGCGCCGGCCCATGATCATCCCCGTCATCATGGAGGTCTAGCGTGGGGTATCTGCAAGCGCTCGTGCTCGGTGTCGTTCAGGGCCTGACGGAGTTCCTGCCGATCTCGAGCGACGGGCACCTCGCGCTGACGTACAACCTCTTCCACAGCCGGCCCGACCTCGCATTCGAGGTCTTCCTGCATGCCGCGACGCTCATCGCGATGATCGTCCACTTCCGCGGCGACATCGTTCGGCTGCTGCGATCGCTGCTCCCGGCGGGCAAGGGGAGCAATGACCGCAGACTCGTCGGCCTGATAGTCCTGGCGACCCTCATTTCCGGCATTCTCGCGCTCGTGGCGAAGAGCGCGGTGGAGGCCGCGACCACCTCCCTCGTCGCGATCGGCATCGGGTTCCTGATCACCTCCGCGATGCTCGCAGCGGCCGAGTTCGCTTCGAAGGGGATGAAGGTGCGCGAGCCTCACGAGCTCGGCGTCGGGCGCACCACACTGATCGCCGTCGCGCAGGCAGCTGCCGCCTTCCCGGGCGCGTCGCGCTCCGGGCTCACGATCGGCAGCGGCATGCTCGCGGGACTGTCGCGCGAGACCGCCGCACGGTTCTCCTTCCTCGTCGGGATGCCGGTCATCGCGGCGGCCACGCTCTACGAGGCCAAGGACATCATCACCGGAGTCGCGCCGTTGCCGCCGTTCGGAGTCTCAGCGGTCGGCTTCGTTGCCGCCGGGATCAGTGGCTACCTCGCGATCCGCGGCCTGCTCGCTTACGTCCGCACGCGTCCGCTCCACGTATTCGCGGTCTATACTCTCGTCGTGGGGCTGATCACCATCGCCTGGGGGCTCGTCCGCTAGGCGCCTCGCTCTCCTACGCAGCCATTCGACGAAGGACCAGGGGCACGTGGCGAACAAGGGTAGTTCCGGTCGCACCAATTCCGGCTCGGCGCGCGCGCATAGCACGCGCTCGCGCGCGAAGCGCGCAACGCAGCCGTCGTTCGAGGTCTCGCGCGACATCCTGGGCATCGGCCTCGTGGTTCTGGCCATCGCCGTCGCGGTCGCCGTGTGGTTCCGCAGCGACGCCCCGGTGCCCGCTGCCGTCGCAGGCCTGCTGTACGCCGCGCTCGGCCTCGGCGCGAGCGCCGTCCCGATCCTGCTGCTCTTCTGGGCCGCATCGCTGATCTTCGACCGCCGCGAGGTGAGCGAGACCGCGATCGTCGTAGGTCTGGCCCTCGTGTTCGTCTCCGCCATCGCAGGCATCGCAGCGGCGGCGCCTGCCGCCGACTTCTGGGCGATGGACACGGTGACCGCCTACGGAGGTTTTCTCGGCGGCGGAGTCGCGTGGGTGCTGCTGCGCCTGCTCGGCAGCGTGATCACCTATGTGGTGCTCGTCGGCGCGCTGCTCGTCGGCGTCGTCATGGCGACCGGAGTCCGGCTCGCGGACGTGTGGGACGGCACGCGCGCCCTCTTCGCTGCGCGCGAGGAGGCGGAACTCGAGCGCCCCCGCGCACGCAAGCTGCTCGCCCCGGGCGCCAAGACCCTCCCGCTCGAGGACCTCGACGACATCCAGCTGCCCACCACGCCGGCACCCGCGCGCGCCAAGCGTCCCGACCTCGAGGCCAACCGCCCGACCGTCCCGGTGCCCCGCGCGACCGTCCCGCGGACGAACACGACCTTCGAGCTTCCGCCGCTGTCGATGCTGCGGACCAGCCCGGTGAGCGCGGCGGCCTCGCGCGCCACGGACAAGGAACTCAAGAGCACCGCGGCCGTCATCGAATCCACGCTGGCGACGTTCGACATCCCGTCGCGTGTCGAGACCTGGATCGCCGGTCCGACCGTCACGCTCTTCGAGGTGAAGATCGCCAAGGGCGTGAAGGTCAACAGGGTCACCGCGCTCTCCGATGACCTCGCTCTGGCGCTCGCCACCGCCACGGTCCGCGTGCTCGCCCCGATCCCGGGCAAGTCGCTGATCGGCATCGAAGTGCCGAACGAGCACCGTACGACCGTCACCCTCGGCGATGTGCTCGCGGGGAGCCACGCGCCCGAGACGAGCCCGCTCATGCTCGGCATCGGCAAGGACGTCGGCGGAGAGAGCATCGTTCCCGACCTCGCCGGCATGCCGCATCTGCTCATCGCGGGCTCGACGGGCACCGGCAAGTCCGTGTGCATCAACTCGCTGCTCACCTCGGTGATCATGCGGTCCACCCCGGACGAAGTCCGCATCATCCTCATCGACCCCAAGCGCATCGAGCTGTCGCTCTACAACGGCATCCCGCACCTCTACGTCCCGGTCGTCACCGAGGCCAAGGAGGCCGCGAGCGCACTCGCATGGGCGGTCTCAGAGATGGAAGCGCGCCTGCGCCGCCTGCAGAAGGCGGGCGCGCGCAACATCGCCATGTACAACGTGGCGGCACGCGACGGCAAGCTGCCCGAGGGCATGGAACCCATGCCGTACCTGATGATCGTCATCGACGAGCTCGCCGACCTCATGATGGTCGCCGCGCGCGAGGTGGAGGACTCGATCTGCCGCCTTGCGCAGCTGGCGCGTGCTGCCGGCATCCACCTCGTCGTCGCCACACAGCGTCCCTCGACGGACATCATCACGGGCCTTATCAAGACGAACATCACGAACCGCATCGCCTTCGCCGTGAGCTCCGGCATCGACAGCCGCGTCATCCTCGACCAGACCGGCGCCGAGAAGCTCGTCGGCATGGGCGACATGCTCCTCTCGACCCCGGCCCTTTCCAAGCCGAAGCGCATCCAGGGCGCGTACGTGAGCGAGGACGAGATCAACTCGGTCGTCGAGTTCCTCAAGAAGCAGGGCGAGCCCGAGTACCACGAGGAGATCCTCCACCTCAAGGTCTCTGGCGCCGGTGGAGGACTCGACGATGGAGGAGACGAGGACCCGCTCCAGTGGGAAGCCGCCGACATCGTTGTGACGACCGGCTTCGGTTCGACCTCGACCCTGCAGCGGAGGCTGAAGGTCGGCTACGCGCGCGCCGGCCGCATCATGGACATCCTCGAGCAGAAGGGGATCGTCGGGCCGCCGAATGGCAGCAAGCCGCGTGACGTGCTCGTCGACGTCGAAGAGCTCGAGTCCATCAAGGCGTTCGAGCGCAGCGACGCGCGCGAACAGGACGGGTAGCCCCCGCAGCCTGCGGTACAATCGCTGCCGAAGAACGCCCACGCTCTTTCGATCCCAGGCCGGACGCAGACATGCCATCTGTTGGTGAGATCCTCTCAGCCGAACGACGCCGCCAAGGCAAGTCGCTGGCGGACGTCGTCGAGGGCACCAAGATCCGATCCCGCCTGCTCGATTCGCTCGAGCAGGGACGGTACGAGGACCTTCCGAGCCCCGCCTACGTCAAGGGCTACATCCAGAGCTACGCGCGCTACCTTGAGATACCGGTGGAGCCGTTGCTGGAGCAGTACAAGCACGAGTCGGCCGGCGTCCACGGCGGCACCTCGCCCGCGGACCGCTACCTTTCCCAGATACCGAAAGACGCACTCGTGCCCAAGCGCCAGCAGGCACATGAGATCCCGCGCAACGTGTGGATCGCGGTCGCGGTCGGCGTTGTGGTCGTGGCGCTCCTCTCGTGCGCGATCGCCCAGCTCTTCAACAGGGGCACCGGCGCCAACACCACGCCGACGCCGACTGCCAACGGCTCGACGAACGGCTCACCCGCCGCGTCAGAGACAACCACGGTGACGACGAGCGAGGCGGGCTTCAAGGTCAAGGTCTCAGTCCGCGCCGGGCTCGCCTCGTACGTCAAGGTGACGGTCGACGGGCTCGAGGGCTACAAGGGAACCCTTCAGGGCGGGGAGAGCCGGGAGTTCCTGGTCACTCGTACCGCCGACATCACGGTCGCCAAGCCCGAAGCGGTCGTCGTGACCCGCGACGGCGACGAGGTCACCCTTCCTGCGGGGCCTGACGCGCACATCACCCTGACTGCAACCGGGGAGTGACACGCGCCGCTCCTCTCTGCGAGCGGCCTGAAACGACATCGAAAGGAGCGATGAGCCTCGTGGCAAAAGACGAGAGCTTCGACATCGTCAGCGAAGTCGACATGCAGGAGGTCGACAACGCGGTCCAGCAGACCGACCGCCAGATCGCGCAGAGGTTCGACCTGAAGGACACCAAGGCTGAGGTGATCCTGGACAAGCACGCGGCGACGATCACGGTGAAGGCGCCGTCCGACTTCGTCGCACGCCAGGTCACGGACATCCTCGGCAGCGCGGTGATCAAACGCGGCATCGACCTCAAGGCTCTGCATTGGGGCGGCGTCGAAGCCGCCAGTGGTGGATGGGTCCGCATGACCGCGACCATCGTGAACGGCATCGAGGACACGCTCGCCAAGAAGATCAACAAGGACATCCGCGAGGAGAAGTTCAAGGCGAAGGTCCAGATCGAGGGCGACAAGCTGCGCGTCTTCTCCCCGAGCCGCGACGAACTCCAGCGCGTCATCGCTTTCGTCCGCGAGAAGGACTACGGGATCCCCCTCCAGTTCACGAACCGCCGGTAGCGCCCTTGACCCCGAAGAACACCACACAAGTCGCCCCTGGCGTCCGCGTCGCTTTCGTCACGCTCGGCTGCCCGAAGAACGAGGTTGATTCCGACCGCATGGCCGCGTCGCTCGGCGAGGGTTTTGAACTCGTCGCCGATCTCGACGACGCCGATGCGGTCGTCGTGAACACCTGCGCATTCATCCGCGAGGCGACCGAAGAGTCCATCGGCGTCGTCCTCGAGGTGGCGGGGGAGTGGAAGTCGGCATCGCCGGACCGCGTCCTCGTCGTGACTGGTTGCATGCCCTCTCGCTACGGAGACGAGCTGTCGGGCTCGATGCCGGAAGTCGACGCGTTCGTCCCAGTCACTGAGGAGAGCGCGCTCGTCGAGGTCCTCACGCGACTGACCGGTGCGACCGGCTCGGTGACACCGGTCGGGGCTCCCGCCCGCCTGCTCCCCGGTCCGTCAGCGTATCTGCAGGTCGCGGACGGCTGCCATCGCACCTGCACCTACTGCATCATCCCGGCGATCAGGGGCCCCTACGTCTCCCGCACTGCGGACGACATCGTCGCAGAGGCCACCGACCTTGTCGCCATGGGTGCCCGTGAGCTCGTTCTCATCGGTCAGGACATCTCTTCGTGGGGTCGGGACCTCCCCGATCGCCCGACCCTCGCGGATCTGGTCCGCCGCCTCTCCGGAGTCGATGGCCTCGCGTGGCTTCGACTCATGTACGTCCAACCCGACGAGATCACCCCCGACCTGCTCGACGCCATGGCGTCCTCGCCGGCAGTCTGCCGCTACCTGGACATGCCGCTGCAGCACGCCTCGAAGGACGTCCTTCGCGCGATGGGCCGCCGCGGCGACGCGAGCGAGTTCCTGCGCCTGATCGGAGTCGTGCGCGACTTGCTGCCGGGCGTGGTGCTGCGCACCACGCTCATCGCGGGCTTCCCGGGGGAGACGAGAGAGGACGCGAAGCGTCTTCTCGAGTTCGTCCAGGAGGCGGAGCTCGACTACGTCGGCGTGTTCCCCTACTCGCCGGAGGAGGGGACTGCGGCCGCGGTCATGCCGGATCAGATCCCGAAGCGCACGCGCATCGCCCGCGCCCAGCGGCTGCGCGACGCTGCCGACGAGATCGGCGTGCGTCGGGTCGCGGACCGTATCGGCTCGGTGCTGGAAGTCCTCGTCGAGGGCCTCGATGAGGAGGGCGCACCCTACGGGAGGCACCGGGGGCAGGCTCCGGAGGTCGACGGCATCGTGCTGCTCGACCGCGAGGTCCCGTCTGGCGAGATCGTCTCCGTCCGCGTCGTCGACACACTGGGATACGACCTCGTGGGAGAGGTGCTGTAGCGATGCGGCGCCTGGGGCTGGCCAACTGGATCACCATCATCAGGATGACCTTCATCCCCGTGTTCCTCGTCGTGCTCCTCGGTCAGTTCGGGGAACGCGCGACGTGGGATGACTGGCGCCCCTGGCTCGCAGCCGCGGTGTTCACAGTGCTCGCGGCGACCGACGCGGTCGACGGCTACGTGGCTCGCACCCGCAACCAGGTCACGACGTTCGGAAAGTTCATCGACCCGCTCGCCGACAAGCTGCTCGTCACCGCTGCCCTCGTCGGATTGGTGGAGCTCTCGAGCCTGCCCGGCTGGGTAGCGATCGTCATCATCGGGCGCGAACTCGTGGTTTCCGGCCTTCGCATGGTCGCTGTGGCGGAGGGCGTCGTCATCGCAGCCTCGCACTGGGGCAAGGTCAAGACGTTCTTCCAGATCGTCGCGCTCATCATGTTCATCTTGAAGAGCGCGCCCATCTTCGCGGCCTCGGCCGTGCTCGTGAACAGTGCTTCCTGGATCGTCATGGCGCTGGCCCTGCTGCTCACGGTCTGGTCGGCTGCCGTGTACTTCTACCACGCCCGCGAGGTCATCGCCGGCCCGTGGAGCCGTCCGGCCACCTCGCGGAAGGGGAGTGAGGGCCGGTGACCGTGACTTCGACAGCCGCGATCCTCACCGTCGGCACCGAACTCGTCCGCGGCCTCGCCGTGGACACGAACACGTCCGAGATCGCCCGGGCCCTCTCCGGCGCGGGCGTCGACATCTTGGAAGCAGTGTCCGTTGCGGACGACGAGGACATCCTCGCTGCCCATCTGGCGCGCTGTACGGCTCTCTACGACCTCGTGGTGGTCACGGGAGGCCTCGGGCCCACCCACGACGATGTGACGCGCCAGGCGGCCGCACGCGCTCTGGGGCTCGAGCTCGTGCGCGACCCCGCGATCGCTGCGGGTCTCGCGGTCGCAGCCGCGCGCCACGGAGATGCCCGCGCCGCCGAGCAGGTCTACCGTCAAGCCGACGTCCTTGCGGGCGCGGCGGTGCTGCCCGCGGTGCGCGGCACGGCGCCCGGTCAGATCGTCCCGACCCCGCGCGGCTCGCTCGTGCTCCTGCCGGGGCCGCCTCGTGAGATGCGCCCCATGCTCGAGGACCTTGCGCGCACCATCGCAGGCAGCGCTGCAGCGCCCGAAGTGATGCGATGCACGGGCCTGCCCGAATCCGACCTGCAGCTCATCGCTCAGGACATCCTCGACGGACGCGACGACATCGAGCTCACCGTTCTGGCCAAGCCGGGTGACGTTCGGGTCGTCCTCTTCGACCGCGGCGCCGGGGCGGCTCGCCTTCATGAGGCGGCTGCGGCGATCGCGGCCGGCGTCGGCGAAGCCTGCTACTCCACCGACGGCTCATCGCTCGCCGGGGTCGTGCTCGCGCGTGCGCGCGCAGCAGGTCTGACCATCGCCACCGCCGAATCGTGCACCGGTGGGCTGGTGGGCGGAGCCCTCACCGCCGTCCCCGGATCCTCGAGCGTCTACGTCGGCGGGGCCGTCACGTACTCCGACGAGATGAAGACGACACTGCTCGGAGTCGATCCTGCGCTCATCGACGCGTGCGGAGCCGTTTCCGACGCCGTCGCGATGGAGATGGCCGCAGGAGTGCGCCACGTGACGGGAGCCGACCTGGCGGTCGCCGTCACCGGCATCGCCGGCCCCGAGGGAGGCAGTCCGGCGAAGCCCGTCGGCCTCGTATGGTTCGCCATCGCGGACGCCGAGGGCTGCCGCGCCGAGATGCGGCGGTTCCCCGGCGATCGCGATGCGGTGCGCGAACGCTCCGTCACCACCGCGCTCGACCTCCTGCGTCGAGCCCTCCCGCCGCTCGCGTAGGGCAGTGCCGCATGCCAGACCGCTGCTTCGTCGCCGCCGACCTGCCTCCGCACACGATGGCGGCGCTCTCGCATGCCGCCGCCCTCCTCGCAGACGGCGCTCCGGGCTGGAGGGGCGAGAAGTGGGTCGCCCCCGATCTCTTCCACGTGACCATCGCGTTCCTGGGCGCGATCGACGACGCGGCGACCGACGGCACCTTCGCCCGGCTCGCGGCGGTCACCCGGGACTTCATGCCGCTGTCGCTGCGACCTTCGGGGGTCCGCGCGGTACCCGGCTTGCACCACGCCAGCATGATCTGGGCACTGCTCGACGAGCCTGACGGATCGATGGGCCCTCTCAGGGACGCCTTGCTCGCTGCAGCCGGGTGCGAACCCGACCCGCGATCCTTCAGCCCGCACGTCACCTTCGTTCGCGCACGAAGGCCGCGGTCCGTCCACGCCGACGTGATCGCTGCCGCGGACGCCGTGCTGTCGCATTCAGGTAAGCAACCGGACGGCTCCGTGTCAGTGCCGGCGCTTACCGTGTACTCGAGCACACTCGGACCAACAGGACCGACGTACCGCGAACTCACACGCCTGCCTCTTGGCGGGGGAGAACGCGGTCGGGCTGATTGACACCGAACACGTGTTCGTATACGTTCTTGACGACAGGACATCGCGCCGGGGTGCGGGTGTCCGCCGAAACCTCAAGGGAGTGCTAGATGGAGCGCGAGCAGGTCGACAAGGTCCTCGAACTCACCAAGGAGCAGGTCGAGCGCAAGTTCGGCAAGGGCTCTCTGATGCGCCTGGGCGAGCATGCGAACATCGGCGCCATGCCGGCCATTCCGACCGGGTCCCTCGCACTCGACGCAGCGCTCGGTATCGGCGGCGTTCCCCGTGGGCGCATCGTTGAGATCTACGGACCCGAATCCGGTGGCAAGACGACCCTCGCGTTGCACATCGTCGCGGAAGCCCAGCGCCTCGGCGGGATCGCTGCCTACATCGACGCCGAGCACGCGATGGACCCGGCGTACGCGGCGAAGCTCGGCGTGGACATCGACGACATGCTCATCTCGCAGCCGGACACCGGCGAGCAGGCGCTCGAGATCTGCGACATGCTCGTACGCAGCGGTGCCATCGACGTCGTCGTCATCGACTCCGTCGCAGCGCTGGTTCCCCGGGCCGAACTCGAGGGCGAGATGGGGGACACCACCGTCGGCCTCCAGGCGCGTCTGATGAGCCAGGCGCTCCGCAAGCTCGCCGGCTCGCTGTCCCGCTCGAACACGACCTGCATCTTCATCAACCAGTTGCGCGAGAAGATCGGCGTCATGTTCGGTAGCCCCGAGACCACTTCCGGCGGCCGCGCGCTCAAGTTCTACGCGAGCATCCGCATTGACATCCGCCGCATCGACTCCATCAAGCAAGGCTCGGACATCGTCGGCAACCGCGTCCGCGCCAAGGTCGTGAAGAACAAGGTCGCCCCTCCGTTCCGGCAGGCTGAGTTCGACCTCATGTACGGGCAGGGGATCTCCAAGGAGGGCTCACTTCTGGACCTCGGCGTCGAAGAGGGCGTTGTGAGCAAGTCAGGTTCCTGGTTCACCTACGGTGAGGACCGGCTCGGCCAGGGTCGCGAGGCGGCCAAGGAGTACCTGCGCGAGCACACAGACGTGCGCGATCGTGTTGAGTCCCAGGTCCGCGAGCGCCTGAACGTGCCGCAGACCAGCGGCCTCGCCGCTCCGATCGGCGCTGCCGCCAAGGACGACGAGCCGGCCGGCAAGTAGTCCCAACCCTCTACCTCGACTGCAGGTCTCGGGTGCCAACGATCACAGGACTTCGAGCGCCGCGTCGCGGCTCCAAGCTCCGGCTCATCGAGCTGGACGGGGAGCCGTGGCGCGGCGCTTCCTCTGAGGCGATCGCCAAGGCGGGGCTTGCGGAGGGTGACGAGGTGACTACGGACGAGCTGGATCGGGCGCTTGGAGAGGCCGACCCTGCATGCGCGCGCGAGCGCGCACTACGCCTCCTTTCGTACAAGGACCGGTCCTCTTCAGGACTGCGCGCCCGGCTCGAAGACGATGGATACCCGGCCGCCATCGCCCGGGAAGTGGTTGCGGATCTCGAGCGGATCGGGCTCGTGGATGATGCGCGCTACGCCGCCTCCTACGCGCGCAACTTGGTAGAGATACGCCGATTCGGCAGGTCGAGGGCCCTGCGGGAGATGACATCCGCCGGGATTCCGGCCGAAGTCGCCGGCGAGGCGCTGGACGATGTCCTCGACGCGGACGCCGAAGCTGCCACCGCTGCTGCCCTCGCGACGGTGGCAGCGCGGCGCTCGGGTGCCACCGTCGACAAGGTGGCCGCGCGCCTGCTCAGGCGCGGGTATTCACCGCGGATCGCGCTCGCGGCCGCCCGAGACGCCATCGAATCGGCGCCAGCGGCGGACAGTGATGACTCCTGGCCCGACGCCTTCTGACACCTCCGCCGGGCGCCGCGCTCCTTGACCGCACGCTGGGCGCGACCGTATCCTTGACCTCGGCAAATGTGATCACACCGTAGCGCTGGAGTCGCGCGCGGTGTTGTGTATGAGGGACCTCGGTCCTTGCGTGAACGAGAGCCGGGCGCGCATGCGCCCTAGCGGCGCATGTGGCCGCGGTTCCCGCATACATGTAGTGTCGCCTTTGCCGGACGCCGAGTCGTCCGGCTTTGTCGTTTGAAGGGCGCCGCCACTTCGACGTGGCGCACCCGGTCCGCTACTCAGAGCGGACGCGACGCCGGTCCCTCGCCGTCCTTGATGACGAACTCGAATGGGCGTTCCAAGAATGCGCCCGAAGGGAGGGACCGCAATGCCGCCATATCTGACGACCAGCCTTGTAGCGCTGCTCGCCATCGGCGCAGGCGTCCTTCTCGGTTTCTATCTCCGCAAGAACTTCGGAGAGAAGCAGCTCGAGAACGCCCGTGAGTCCGCGGGCCGGATCGTGAAGGAAGCCGAGAAGCAGGCAGAGACACTACGCAAAGAGGCGGTCATCGAGGCGAAGGACGAAGTCTTCCGCCTCCGCGCCGAGGCCGAGACCGAAGCCAAGGAGCGCCGCAAGGAGATCACCGCACTCGAGAACCGGCTGCTGCAGCGCGAGGAATCCATCGAGCGGCGCGCCGAGTCACTCGACAAGCGCGACCACCAGCTGTCCAGTCAGGCCGGCCAGATCGAGAAGCGCGCGAAGGATCTCGAGGATGCCATCTTCGAGGAGAAGGAGCGCCTCGAGTCTCTCGCCGGCATGACCGCGGATGAGGCGAAGCAGGTTCTGCTGAAGCGCGTCGAGGACGACGTGAAGCACGACGCTGCCGCGCTCATTCGCGAGACCGAGACTCGCGCCCGCGAGGAAGCCGACAAGCGCGCCCGCAACATCGTGGGGATCGCCATCCAGCGCGTCGCCGCGGACCACACGGCTGAGTCCACGGTCTCCGTGGTCCATATCCCGAGCGACGACATGAAGGGCCGCATCATCGGCCGCGAAGGCCGCAACATCCGCGCCTTCGAGCAGATGACCGGCATCAACCTGATCATCGACGACACTCCCGAGGCCGTCATCCTCTCGAGCTTCGACCCGGTCCGTCGCGAGATCGGCCGCGTCACGCTCGAGTCGCTGCTCGCCGACGGTCGTATCCACCCGGCGCGCATCGAGGAGATGTTCGCCAAGGCGGAGAAGCTCGTCGAGCAGCAGGTCCACGAGGCAGGCGAGCAGGCCGTCTTCGACACGCAGGTGCACGGGGTCCATGCGGAGCTCGTACGCACCCTCGGTCGTCTGCGCTTCCGCACGAGCTATGGCCAGAACGTCCTCAAGCACTCGCTCGAGGTCAGCTACCTCGCTGGCGTGATGGCAGCCGAGCTCGGCGTCGACGTGAAGCTCGCCAAGCGCGCCGGTCTGCTGCACGACCTCGGAAAGGCCATCGACCACGAGGTCGAGGGACCGCACGCGCTCATCGGTGCCGAACTCGCAAAGCGTCTCGGCGAGAACAAGGACGTCATCCACTGCATCGAAGCGCACCACGGTGACGTGGAGCCCTCGACTGTCGAGGCGGTGCTCGTCCAGGCTGCAGACGCCATCTCCGCGTCGCGTCCGGGCGCTCGCCGCGAGACCATCGAGAGCTACATCAAGCGTCTTGAGAAGCTCGAAGAGCTCGCCAGCGCCCACAAGGGCGTTGAGAAGGTCTACGCGATGCAGGCAGGCCGCGAGGTCCGCGTCATGGTCAAGCCCGACGCCATCTCCGATACCGACTCGGTCGTTCTGGCACGCGATATCGCCAAGGAGATCGAGGATCAGATGGAGTACCCCGGTCAGATCAAGGTCATGGTCATCCGCGAGAGCCGCGCGGTCGACTACGCCAAGTAGCATCACCGGAGCGCAAGAAGGGCCGTCCTGCTCGCCGGGGCGGCCCTTTTCGCGCCCCAGCAGCCCTCGAACCCCCGGTACAATGGAGCCATGAAGACTTTCACGGAGACACACGGCGATATCACGATCCGCACCGCTTCCCGCGCCGAGCTTCCCGCAGCGCTGCGCGTGCAGCGCGCAGGGTTCACCCGCGTCGCGAACCGGATGAAGCTGATGCCGGGCGAACTGCCTCCCGTCCGAGAGACGCTGGAGGAGATCGAGACCCTGTTCGACCAGGGCATGGTCACCTTCCTCGCGACCGTCTCGGGCACCGGGGGTGTCGAGCGTGTCGTCGGAACCGTCCGCGGATTCCTGCGGAAGGACGGGACGGTCGAGATCGGACGCCTCGCCGTTGATGACGGGTTCCTGCGGCGCGGCATCGCGAGCATGCTCATGCTCGCCCTCGAGAAGGCGTTTCCGCAGGCCCGCCGCTTCGAGCTCTTCACCGGGTCGGAGGCCTCGGAACCGCTCGCGCTCTACGCGAAGCTCGGCTACCGCATCTACGAGCGCGAGAGCTTCGAGCACTGGGAGATGGTGCGGCTCGAGAAGGACGCCGCTACCGCCACCCCTGGGGCGCGGCTACACTGACACGCATGACTCCTGACGACTCCCTTCTCGACTTCGTGTCCTCCGTCTCCGGCGACCAGTACGTAAAGGTCGAGGAGACGCTGGGCGATGGTTTCGTTCGCCTCAAGGTCTCGGAGGCCGAGCGCCGCCAGGCGAAGCACGACATCCGCTCATTCGAGGACGTGGTGGTCGAGCTGCTCCGCAACTCGCGTGACGCACACGCGCGACGCATGTACGTGGCGAGCAGCCGTGAGAGCGACACCCGCACCTTCACGGTCGTCGATGACGGTGTCGGTGTGCCGCCCGCGATGCACGAGCGGATCTTCGAGCCGCGCGTGACGAGCAAGCTTGAGACCATGGTCATGGACCGCTGGGGTGTCCACGGGCGAGGCATGGCGCTCTTCTCCGTGCGGAGCAACGTCGAACGGGCCGAACTCGCGGCCTCTGACGCCCACAAGGGTGCCGCACTCCTCGTCGTCTCCGACACCACGAACCTGCCCGAGAAGGCCGACCAGTCGAAGTGGCCGACGATCGAGATCGATCCCGAATCGGGACATCCGCGCGTCGGCACCGGCCCGCACAACATCATCCGCAGAGTCGTCGAGTTCGCGGTCGAGCACCCTGACCTCGACGTGTACCTCGGCACACCGACCGAGATCGTCGCGACGATGGTGGCTCACGCGCGCAACCGGCTCGATGCGCGTCAGCTGCTGTTCTGCGACGACCCCAAAGACCTTGCCGTCTGGCAGCGCCCCGCGGTGGCGGCCGACGCCGCCGAACTCGTGCGCATCGCTTCCGGCATCGGTCTCACCATCTCGGAGCGGACCGCCCACCGCGTGCTCGGGGGAGAGCTCGCCGCTCTCGACAGCGTCCTCGAGACCGTCGCGCCGGCGCCCGAGGCGCCCGATCCGCGCCGTCCCGACATCTACCGCGACCGCCGCGGCCTGCGCGTCCACCACACCGACATTCGAGAGTTCCAGCGCCGTCTCGAGGACGCGTTCGATCTCATCGCCGAGCGCTACTACCTGCATCTGTCCGGCGAGCCGAAGGTCACGATCGGCCGTGACAGCATCACCGTGCGATTCCCCGTGGAGAAGGACGACTAGCGTTCGTCGGGACCGCGGCGCCGCTCGGGGGTCGAGCCCCGTGGCGTGCGCTATACTGTGGCTGCGCCACAGCACCTCAGCGCAGCACTGACGACAGCAACTGACGCAGCCCGACATCGCAGCGATCGTTCTCGCACCGGAGGCACCAGTGGAAGTTCTCAAGGTCTCCTCGCATTCGAGCCCCAACTCCGTCGCGGGTGCCCTCGCGGGTGTCGTTCGCGAGCAGGGCGCCGTGGAGATGCAGACCGTCGGAGCAGGCGCTCTCAATCAAGCCATCAAGGCGATCGCCATCGCCCGCGGATTCCTCGCGCCGTCAGGTGTCGATCTCAGTTGCGTTCCGGCCTTCGCCGACATCTCCATCAACGGCGAAGAGCGCACCGCCATCCGGATCCTGGTCGAACCCCGGGACATGCGCGAGCGTTAGGCCGCCTCTCCCGCACGTTTGTGACCGACCGTCAGCGAGGCAGCGAATGCCGGTCGACCTCCATGTCCACACCACCGCATCCGACGGCGTCTGCACGCCTTCGGAAGTCGTCGCCGAGTCCCTCGCACTCGGACTCTCCGCGATCGCCATCACCGACCACGACTCGGTCGCCGGCGTTGCTGAGGCGCTCGAGGCGGCCCGGGGGACGGTGCTCACGGTCATCCCCGGCGTCGAGCTCTCCGTGCTCGGCCCCGACGGGAGCGACGCGCACCTGCTCGGATACCTCATCGACCACACCTCCGATGAGCTCGTGCAGATCCTCGACACGCTGCGCGACGAGCGCCAGGCTCGCGCGATGCTCATGATCGCGAAGCTGCGGGAGGCCGGCCATCCCGTCGAGTTCGCACACGTCGAGCGCCACTCCGGCAACGGCGCGGTCGGTCGCGTCCACGTTGCGCGGGCGCTCGTCGACTCTGGCTCGGTCGACAGCATCGAGCAGGCCTTCGCCGAACTCATCGGCCGCGACGGGCCCTTCTACGTCCGCAAGTCCACCCTCGATCCAGCGGAAGCGCTCGCCGTCATCCACCGCGCAGGCGGCGTGGCAGTGCTCGCACACCCGGGGGTGAGCGGGGAGGGAGCGCTCGCCTCGCTCATCGAGGCCGGTCTCGACGGCATCGAGGCGTTCCACGCCGAGCACTCCGAGGTGCAGCAGCGCCATTTCGCGGGCATCGCGCGCCGCGAGGGGCTTCTCGTCACCGGCGGCTCCGACTTCCACGGACCCGGCATGCGCAGTGCCCTTCTCGGCGCAGGCAACTGCCCGCCGGACGCGGTGGAGGCGCTCAGGGAGCGTGCTAGAATCCTCAACCCATGAGGACCTACGACGTTCGCACCTTCGGGTGCCAGATGAACAAACACGACTCCGAGCGCATCGCCGGCATGCTGGCTGCGCGCGGCATGTCGCCCGCACCCGAGGGCGAGATCGCCGACGTCATCGTCTTCAATACCTGCTGCGTGCGCGAGAACGCCGACGAGCGCCTGTACGGGCAGGTGAGTTCGCTTTCCGGCATCCGCCGCGAGCGCGGCACCGTGATCGCCGTCGGCGGCTGCATCGGGCAGCGGGATGGCGAGACGCTGCTCCGCACGCTGCCGCAGGTCGACGTCGTGTTCGGAACCCACAACATCGCACACCTGCCGGCACTGATCGACGCGGCGGCCGAGTCGCCGCGCCCGGTTGTCGAGGTCGAGGACCCTTCCGACGGCGACTTCACTTCAGAACTGCCCTCCGAACGCGAGCATCCCTGGCACGCATGGGTGCCGATCGCGGTCGGCTGCAACAACTTCTGCACGTATTGCATCGTCCCGTACGTCCGCGGTCGCGAGCGCTCGCGCCCCTTCGACGAGATCGTCGCGGAGGTCGAGCGCCTCGTCGCCGACGGTGTCGTCGAGATCACTCTGCTCGGCCAGAACGTCAACTCCTACGGGCGCGATCTCTACGGTCAGCCGCGCTTCGCCGAACTCCTGCGCGCGGTCTCTGCCACCGGGATCGGATGGGTGCGCTTCACCACGAGCCACCCGAAGGACCTCTCGGACGCCACCATCGCTGCGATGGCCGAGACTCCGCAGGTCTGCCGCCACCTGCACCTGCCGGTCCAAGCGGGATCGGACCGCATCCTCAAGGCCATGAACCGCCACTACACGAGCGAGAGCTACCTCGAGTTGGTGTCACGTCTCTACGATGCGATGCCGGACCTCTCGCTCACGACCGACCTCATCGTCGGCTTCCCCGGTGAGACGGACGAGGATTTCGAAGCCACCATGCGCGTGGTGGAAGCGGCGCGCTACGACCAGGCGTTCACGTTCATCTACAGCCCGCGCGAAGGGACCCCTGCGGCCCGCATGGACGACCAGGTGCCGAAAGAGGTCGTCCAGCCGAGATTCGACCGCCTGGTCTCCGCGATCCAGGCCTCCGCGCTGGCCAAGAACCTGCCCTCCGCCGGCGCCGTCGAGCGCGTCCTCATCGAGGGGGCGAGCAAGCGCGACGATCGCGTCCTCATGGGCCGGACGTCACGCAACAAGGTCGTGCATGTCCCCGTGCCTCCGGGGCTGACCGCGACCGACATGGCCGGATCCTTCGTTGAAGTCCGCATCGACGATGCGCAAACCTGGTTCCTCCTGGGTACCCTCATCAGCGGGGGGAACGAGCGCGACTGAGCGCCCGTCGAACCGTATCGAGGAGGTGCCCGGCGATGTCGTTCGACTATCTCGGGATCATCGCGCCACATCCGCCGATCATGGTGGACGCCGTCGGCGGCTCGGAAGCGCGCGTCACGTCCGCTTCCGCCGAGGCCATGCACCGGCTCGCGGGGCTGCTCTCACGCTTCGCGCCCGAGACGATCGTGGTCGTCTCACCTCATGCGCCGTCGTTCGCCGATGCGTTCACCGTCACCGGTGCGGCGCGTCTGCGAGGCGATCTGGCCGCCTTCCGGGCGAGCAGCGTCGTCCACGACGCCGAGGGCGACCCCGAACTCGCCGGCGCGATCGTGCAAGAGGCCAACGCCGCGAACCTGCCCACGGTCCTGCGGGAGGAGTACGCGCGCCACCACGGCGAGGAGCTCGACCACGGCGTCCTCGTACCGCTGAGCTTCCTCGACCCGGATTCCCGCTACCGGCTCGTGGTCATCTCCTTCACGAACCTTTCAGCGGAGGATCACGCCGCGTTCGGTCGCGCGATCCGCGCGGCGGCCGCGCGCGTCGGCCGCAAGATCGCGCTCATCGCGAGCGGCGACTGCAGCCACCGTCTGACGCCGGGTGCGCCGGCCGGGTATTCGCCTCGCGCACATGCCTTCGACGAGGAACTGGTCCGCCTGCTCTCCCGCGGTGACTTCCATGCCGTAGCGCACATGAACACAGCACTCAGAGAGGAAGCGGGGGAGTGCGGCTGGCGCTCCTTCCTGATCCTCGGCGGCTACCTCGAAGGCACGATGACCTCCGCCCGGGTGCTGAACTACGAGGGACCCTGGGGTGTCGGGTACCTCACTGCGGCGTTCGCCCCGGCGGCGGAGCTCGAGGGGATCGTCGCGTTCACGCCACTCACCGGAGCCAAGGGCGGCAGCAAGGGAGGCGACGCGTCCGAGATCGTGCGGCTCGCCCGCGCCGCCATCGAGCAGTTCGTCCGGCACGGAACGGTTCCCGACGCGCCCCACCTCGATGATGCCGCGCTCCCGCATCGCGCTGGCACCTTTGTCTCGCTGCACCTCGACGGCACGCTCAGGGGCTGCATCGGCACGATCGGCCCGACCCAGGCGACACTCGCCGCCGAGGTCGTGCACAATGCTGTGCAGGCGGCCACGGCCGATCCGCGGTTCCCTCCGGTGGCTGAGCACGAGCTCGACGATCTCGACATCGAAGTCGACGTGCTGCACGCTCCCGAATCCGTGGGCTCCCCGGAGGAACTCGATCCGCGCGTCTACGGCGTCATCACAACGTGCGGCTGGCGACGAGGCCTGCTGCTTCCGGACCTTGAAGGCGTCGACACCTGCGAGCAGCAGGTCGCCATCGCCATGAGCAAGGCCGGCATCCGGGAAGGGGAGCCTGTCTCGTTGGAGCGGTTCAAGGTCGACCGGTATGAGTGAGGCCGCACCGCGCCCTCACGTGATCGCCATAGTCGGCCCGACAGCGGTGGGGAAGTCCACCGTCGCCGAGGGCGTGGCGCTGGCCCTCGGCGGCGACATCGTGTCCGCAGACTCCATGCAGGTCTACCGCGGCATGGACGTGGGAACGGCAAAGGTGCCTGAACGGCTCCGTGCGGTCCCGTACCACTGCGTCGATCTCATCGATCCCGGCGAGAACTACTCCGCCGCTCTCTTCCAGGCCGACGCGCGTGCGGCCATCGACTCCATCGCGCGAGCGGGCCGCGTTCCCGTGCTCGCTGGCGGGACGGGCCTCTACGTGCGCGCCGCACTCGATGAGATGGACTTCCCGGCGGGCGACGTCGCGTCCGACACGCGTGCGCGTATCGAGGCCCGCCTCGCCGACATCGGCCCCGAGGCCCTTCACGCGGAGCTCGCGGAGCGTGATCCCGAATCTGCGGCCCTCATCCACCCGAACAACGTCCGCCGCACCGTTCGCGCCCTCGAGATGCTCGACGAGGAGCACGTCTCGTACGCGCAACAGTCCGCCGGCTTCGCGGCGCGTCAGGCTCACTACCCGGCCACATACCTCGGGCTCACCATCGAGCGCGCGGTCCTGTACCACCGGATCGACCAGCGGGTGGACCAGATGCTCGGCGCGGGACTGCTCGGTGAGGTAGCCGGCCTCCTGGACGCCGGCTACCGGGATGCGCTCACCGCGGCGCAGGCCATCGGCTACAAGGAGCTCGTGCCGGTGATCGAAGGCGATGCGGATCTCGGTGAAGCAGTCGCAGCGATCAAGCAGGCGTCGCGTCGCTACGCGAAGCGGCAGCTCACCTGGTTCCGCGCGGACCCACGGGTGCGTTGGCTCGATGTCACGGAGCTGTCACCCGACGAGGCGGTCGAGGCGGCGCTCGCGCTGATAGAATCGGCGGAGAGCGCCTGAGCGACGGCCCGCGGAGGGGCGGCGCAAGCCCTCTCGACGGCCTGCGGTCACAAACGGAACGGACGCACATGGATCTGCGGTTCACGAAGATGCACGGCTGCGGCAACGACTTCGTCGTGGTCGACGACCTGAAGAGCGAATGGGACTTCGACGAGGAGGCCGTCCAGTACCTCTGCGACCGCCACTTCGGCATCGGCGCGGACGGCATGATACTCGTGAGGCCGGCGACCGTCCCGGGCGCCGACTACTTCATGTACTACATCAACGCCGACGGGTCGCTCGCCGAGATGTGCGGCAACGGCATCCGTGTGTTCGCCAAGCGGCTGGTCGACACCGGCCTCGTCACGAGCGACACCGTGGCCGTCCAGACACTCGGCGGCATCAAGCGGATCGACATCGTCCGTGACGAGGACGGGGACTTCCTGCTCGCCCGCGTCGACATGGGCGAGCCCGTCCTCGCGGCCGCCGACATCCCGGCGAACCTGCCCGGAGAGCCCGTCATCGACGCGACGGTGCCCACTTCCCTGGGCGATGTGACCGTCACGTGCGTCTCGATGGGCAACCCCCACGCGATCACGTGGGTGGACGATGTCGAGTCGGCCCCTGTGACCACGGTGGGTCCGCTCGTTGAGACCGCGCCCTGCTTCCCTCGCAAGACCAACGTGGAGTTCGCGCAGCTCGTCAGCCCGGAGCGCATCCGCCTCCGTGTCTGGGAGCGCGGTGTAGGGGAGACCCTGGCCTGCGGCACGGGCGCGTGTGCGACCCTGGTCGCGGCCGCTCTGACGTGTCGGACGGGCCGCAGTGCAACGATCGAGCTGCCCGGTGGCGACCTCGACGTCGAGTGGGCCGAGGATGGACACGTCTTCATGACGGGTCCTGCAGAGACCGTCTACGAGGGCATCTGGGCATTGCCGGACGAGGAGTAGACCCTCGACGGAATGGCGTGGATCGTTCACGCGACCGCAATCCAGCGGGTGCTACCATGTGCGAACCCTGGACCCGCCACGAGGCGGCAGTACAGGGCGGAACGAGACCGATGACCCGAAGGGAAGATGACGTCGTGAGGACCGCGAACCGCATCGCGAACCTGCCCCCGTACCTGTTCGCCGAGATCGACCGCAAGGTCGCGCTGAAGCGCGCCGAGGGCATCGACGTCATCTCGCTCGGCATCGGCGACCCCGACCGGCCCACGCCCGAGCGCATCGTTGAGGCGATGGGCAAGGCGATCCACAACCCGAAGAACCACCAGTACCCGAGCTACTACGGCTCCCAGCCGTACCGCGAGGCGTGCTCCGCGTGGATGAAGCGCCGCTTCGGGGTCGACGTCGACCCGAACACCGAGACGCTCGCCCTCATCGGCAGCAAGGAAGGCATCGCGCACGTCTTCCTCGCATTCGTCGATCCGGGTGACGTGACCCTGGTCCCGGGTTGCGGCTATCCCGTCTACCACACCGGCGGCATCCTCTGCGGCGGCGAAACCTACTGGATGCCCATGAACGAGGAGAACGGCTTCCTCGCGGACTTCGAGTCCACGCCCAAGGACATCCTGGCCCGCGCCAAGATGATGTTCCTGAGCTACCCGAACAACCCGACCTCGGCGATCGCCAACGACGAGTACTTCGACCGCGCCATCGCGTTCGCCAAGGCCAACGACCTCCTCATCATCCACGACAACGCCTACTCCGAGATCGGCTACGACGGCTACCGCCCGTCGAGCTTCCTGCAGCGTCCGGGTGCCAAGGACGTGGCGATCGAGCTCTTCTCGACCTCCAAGGCCTACAACATGACCGGCTGGCGTGTCGCGTTCGCATGCGGCAACGCAACGGCCATCAAGGCGCTCGGCACCGTCAAGAGCAACATCGACTCGGGAGTCTTCACCGCCGTGCAGGACGCCGCTATCGAGGCTTTCTCCGGCCCGCAGGAGGAGATCGACGCGCTGTGCGCCATGTACCAGCGCCGTCGCGACCTTGTCATGGCTGCTCTGGGCAAGATCGGCATCGAGGCCCAAGTGCCGAAGGGCACCATCTACATCTGGGCGAAGGTCCCGAGCGGCTACACCTCCGCCGAGTTCGCTGCGCACATCCTCGAGAAGGCGAACGTAGTCGTTCCGGCGGGCTCCGCGTACGGACCTGACGGCGAGGGCTTCATCCGCATCTCACTCACAACCCCCGACGACCGTCTTGAGGAGGCCGTCGCCCGCATCGAGGCGTCGCTCTAGGGCGACGCGAGAGCCTGGCGATCCGCACAGTGCCCAATCGCGATAGGTTCGTCCCGCACACGCTCACTGACCGGGTTCTCGACCGCGCGGTGCTCGTGGGTATCGATCGCGGCCGTGGCTGGGCCGTCGACGAGTCCTTGGCTGAGCTCGCCCGTCTCACCGAGACGGCGGGCGCGGTCGTCGTCGCCACGCTGACACAGCGCCTCGGCTCGCCCGACCCCCGCACGTTCATCGGGAAGGGCAAGCTCGAGGAGGTCGCGGAGGCCGCACGGGAACTCGAGGCGACCATCGTCATCTTCGACGACGATCTGACGCCCTCGCAGCAGGCGAACATAGAGAACGCGGTGCCGGAAACCAAGATCGCGGACCGAACCGCACTCATCCTCGACATCTTCGCCCTGCATGCGACGTCCCGCGAAGGCAAGCTGCAGGTGGAACTCGCGCAGATGGAGTACCTCCTCCCGCGTTTGCGCGGCCTGTGGCGCCACCTCGACCGGTTCGCCGGTGGCGGCGTCATGACCCGTGGCCCGGGCGAGTCACAGCTGGAGACGGACCGCCGGCTCGCGCGCAAGCGCATCGGCGAGCTCAAGCGCGAGCTGAAGCACGTAGCAGGCGAGCGCGCGTTGCAGCGCAAGGCACGCGCGCGCAGCGGTGTCTTCCGCGTCTCGCTCGTCGGCTACACGAACGCCGGGAAGTCCACGACGCTCAACGCTCTCACGCAGGCGGGCGTGCTCGTTGCGGACCAGCTCTTCGCCACGCTGGACGCGACGACCCGCACACTGGAGCTGCCCGAGGGGCGGATCGTTACCCTGACGGACACCGTCGGGTTCATCCACAAGCTGCCGCACTCGCTCGTCGAGGCGTTCAAGTCCACGCTCGACGAGGTCCGCGAAGCCGACCTCCTGGTGCATGTCGTCGACGGCTCGCACCCCCAGGCGTTCGAGCAGATTGCTGCGGTTCACGAGGTACTCGGCGAGATCGGCGCGGCCGATCGGCCCGCCCTCCTCGTGTTCAACAAGGCCGACGCGATGACGCCGGAGGCGCGTGCGCTGCTCCTGAACCGGTATCCGCACGCGGTCGTCTGCTCGGCGCTCACCGGCGAAGGGCTCGACACCCTGCGCACCCGGATGGCCGAGGAGGCGGCGCGCCAGGCGCTCACGCTCACGCTGCTGGTGCCGTACGAGCGCGGCGATATCGTGGCGCTGGCGCACGACCATACGCACATCGTCTCGGAGGAATTCACCGAGGAGGGCACGCGGCTCGTCGTGCGCGCCAATCATCAGATGGCGGGACGGCTTGAGCCCTTCGCAGAACATCGACGTCCCGCCGAGGACGAGTAGGGCCTTTCGGACCCTCAGCTCTCAATGGAAAGGGGCGGCCGGCTCACAGATGAGCGGACCGCCCCTTTCGTGTGGAGGAACACGGCGCCGGGCGAGCGCCGGGGACCACGTGCTTCAAGTCACATGCGGCGGAAGACCGCGACTACCTTGCCGAGGATCGTCACGTCGCGCGCGTAGATGGGCTCCATGGAGGTGTTCTCCGGCTGCAGGCGGATCCGGTCGCTCTCGCGGAAGAAGCGCTTCACCGTGGCCTCATCCTCGATCTGCGCCACCACGATCTCCCCGTTGGAAGCGGTCGCCTGCTGCCGAACGACGACGTAGTCGCCGTCGAAGATGCCGGCGTCGATCATCGAGTCGCCCTTCACCCGCAACACGAAGGTCGAGTCGTCACGCACGACTTCGGTCGGCAGAGGGATGGTCGTCTCGATGTTCTCGGCAGCGAGCGTCGGAACGCCGGCGGCGACCGAGCCGATCACCGGCAGCTCGACGACGTTGCCGATGCGGGACTGCATCGGAGCAGCGGCGGCCTCGCGGCGACCGAAGACCTCGACAGCGCGCGGCTTTCCCTTGACGCGCTCCAACAGGCCCTTGGCCTCGAGGGCGGCCAAGTGCGCATGCACGGTCGAGGGGGAGGACAGGCCGAGCGCCTCGCCGATCTCGCGGACCGTCGGGGGATACCCGTGCCTCGCGGTCTCGGACTTGATGAACTCGAGCACCTGACGCTGGCGGTCAGTCAGATCACGGTCCGTACTCATGGCCGTGCTCCTTTACGTCGAACGTGCGTTCCCATGGCAAGGATACGACGCCCCTGCGCGACATGCAAACACATGTTCGCTTTGCCACTTGCAATACCGAACACTTGTTCGCATACTGATAACGAACATGTGTTCGTATACGCGCGGTGTCAGAGCCATGGCGCAATCTCGTGACCAGCGGCGGCCCCCGGGCCGCGGAAGGATGCGAGAGAGGGAGGCGATCAGCGATGAGCGTGGCCACGATGGAGACGGGACGCGTGACCTGGGGAAGTCCTCGTGACGGCCAGGTGCGCCGGATACCGGCGCGGCCGACACCGCGCACGAGGCGTGCCGCTTCTGCGTGGACCGCGCCGATCGCGTGGGCTCTCGTGCTGGCAGGCTTCATCGCAGTTGTCGGCGCAGTGCCGACCGCACGGGACTTCGTTCCACGCCCGGCGGCCGCCGCCATCACCGTGAAGGTGGCCTCCAAGGACACGCTCTGGTCCATCGCGGAGTCCCACCGTCTCCCCGGCGCGACGACCGCCGAGACGGTCGAGGCCATCAAGCAGGCGAACAACCTCACGCACACCACCCTGCACGCCGGCGACACGCTCTCAATCCCGGCTGCGGACGTGCCCGGGACCGCGTTCGCGCAGGTCAGCGACTCGAGCGTGTCCGACTAGGGCCCGTTTCTGGCGCCCTTTCGGGCGTGGCTTGGGAGCGCTGCATGCCCCTCATGTCGCGCTCTTCGGGCCATTTCTCCCATTGTTGCCCCATATATTGTGTGCTAGCCTGATTCGAGGCCCGAGATATAGGGGTAGGGGAGATCATGAAGTGCCCGTTCTGCGGTCATGACGAGACGAAGGTCATCGACTCTCGTGTCTCGGAGTCCCAGGACGCCATCCGGCGCCGGCGCGAATGCTTGGAGTGCGAGCAGCGCTTCACGACCTACGAGCGCGTCGAAGACATGCCGCTCATGGTCACCAAGAAGGACGGGCACCGTGAGCCCTTCGATCGCGGGAAGCTCATGCGCGGACTCGTCGTCGCAACCGTGAAGCGCAACGTGAGCCCCGAGCAACTGTCGGGGCTCATCGATGATGTCGAGGCTGAACTCCACAACGCCTTCCGCTATGAGATCTCGTCGAAGCAGCTTGGCGACGTCGTTCTCGAGCACCTGAGGACCCTCGACAAGGTGGCCTACGTCCGGTTCGCATCCGTCTACAAGGACTTCCAGGATCTCGATGAGTTCACGCGCGAGCTGAAGGGGCTCAAGTGAGCACCTACCGCGCAGTCCCTGCGAACAAGGCACCGAGCCGTCGGCTTGCCACGTGGCGTCCGACGACGCTTCGGGAGTGGCCGGGCCACGTCGCGACCTCGCTCCGGCTCGACGGCTGCTCTTTCACCTGCCCGCATTGCTCCGCGACCAGTCCCGCAGCCACCCGCGAGCCGGTCCTCGACTGGACCGAGATCCTTGCGCACATCGACTCGCACCGGGACATGCTCGACGGGGTCGTGGTCACCGGTGGGGAGCCGACCGACGATCCCGATCTGCCCTCGCTGCTCGCGGCTCTCAAGGAGCTCGACATCACGGTCCGCCTCGACACCAACGGCGCCCGCCCCGACGTGCTGGCCTTCCTGCTCGCCGAGGCGCTCGTAGACAGCGTCGCGCTCGATGTGAAGGCGGTTCCTGCACGGTATCGGGCGCTCAGCAGCGAGCGCGACATGCCGGCACGCGTCATGGAGTGTGCGGACCTGCTGCGTGAATCCGGTGTCGACCACGAGTTCCGGACCACGCTCATCCCGGGTGTCGTCGAGCCCACGGAACTCCCCCGGATCGCGCGTTCTCTGGCGGGCGGCAAGCTCTACGCGCTGCAACAGTTCGCGCCGCCGGGCAAGGATGCCCCTGCGCCCTTCTCAACCGAGACGCTCACTCTCGCGGCCGCCGCCTGCCGGCGCTTCCTTCCTACGATCGTCCGCGGCATCGACATCGGGGAGGACTGAGCGAACACCGTGCGTCTTCCCGTTCAACGACTCGACCCCACGCTTCCGATGCCCTCGTACGCGCACGAGGGCGATGCAGGTCTCGACCTTCGCGCAGCAGCTGACACCACCCTTGCTCCGTTCGAGCGCACGCTCGTTCCGACCGGCGTCGCCGTCGCGATCCCCGAGGGCTTCGCCGGTTTCGTGCAGCCGCGCAGCGGTCTGGCCATGCGCAACGGCCTGAGTTTCGTGAACACCCCGGGCCTCATCGACAGCCACTACCGCGGTGAGATCAAGATCATCGCCATCAACCTCGACCCGACGACTCCGATCGAGATCCGCAAGGGTGATCGGATCGCTCAACTGGTCATCCAGCGCGTGGAGCGCTGCGAGCCGGTCGAATGCGAGACCCTCGAGGGCACCGCGCGAGGGGAGGGCGGCTTTGGCAGCACAGGCGTCTAGCGTCCGCCTCCGTGTGGCCGCCGTGATCCCCGAAGGGGACGGACTGCTGCTCGTGCGCCACGGCAGAGGTTCGCGCAGCTACCACCTGCTGCCGGGAGGCGGCGTCGAGAGGGGAGAGTCCCTCGCGTCCGCGCTCGAGCGCGAGGTCCTCGAGGAAACGGGCGTGACATGCGAGGTGGGCGCACCGCTCTTCATCAGCGACTCGATCGACCCCGCAGGCGCGCGCCACATGGTTCAGATCACCTTCTTGGCCCGCGCCCTGTCCGTCGATGCCGCCCATCGGAGCCTCGACGCGCGCGTCACAGGCACCGAGATCGTGCCGGTGAGCGCGCTCGGCTCGCTCGATCTGCGTCCCCCGATGGCCGAGGCGCTCGCTGAGGCCGTTGCATCAGGTTTCTCTTCGCCGGCTCGCTATCTGGGCGCGCTATGGGTGGACGAACGCGGCACCAAAGGAACGGTACATTCGGTCGCGACCGACGTCTGAGTCAGCCGTTTCAGCTTTACATAACTGTCCACAAGGGGCATGCGCCGGTCGGTCCGGCGGGAGGGAGGCCAGCAGAAGCAGCACGAGACGGCGGTCCGGGAAGGACCGCGTGGCAGGGATGGTCTCGAGAGAAAGCTGGTCAGAAGTATGGACAAGTTCTTCAAGCTCACGGAGCGCGGCACGAACCTGCGCACCGAGGTCTTGGCAGGCGTGGTCACCTTCATGACGATGGCCTACATCATCTTCGTGAACCCGGGCCTGCTCTCCGCTGCGTTCGGCGTGGATGCTGCCGCTCAGGCTGCGTGGATTCCCGCGCTGGCCACCGCCACCACGCTCGGCGCCGGCGTCATGTGCCTCGCGATGGGCCTGTTCGCCAACCGCCCGTTCGCGCTCGCGTCCGGCATGGGTCTCAACGCGGTTGTCGCCTTCAGCATCATCATCGGCCTGAAGGTGCCGTGGCAGGTCGGCATGTCGGTCATCTTCGTCGAAGGCATCGTCATCCTTCTCCTGGTCCTCACGGGCCTGCGTGAGGCGGTCATGAATGCCATCCCGCTGAACCTCAAGCGTGCGATCGGCGTGGGCATCGGCCTCTTCATCACCTTCATCGGCCTCGTAGACGGCAAGATCGTCGTCGCCAACCCTGCCACACTCGTCGCCCTCGGCGACTTCACCCAGCCCGCCGTCTGGGTCACGCTCATCGGCCTCATTGCGATCATGGCGTTCATGGCGTTCAAGATAAAGGGCGACATCCTTTGGGGCATCCTGGTCGCCACACTCGCTGCGCTGCTCCTCGGTGTGACGAAGCTTCCGACCTCGATCGTGGCACCGCTCGACTTCCGCACCTTCGCGGCTCCGTTCCAGACCGTTGACGGCGGAGGCATGGCGATCATGCAGCTGTTCACGGGTGCTCTTGCCCCGACGCTGCTCCTCTTCGTCTTTGCCACGATGCTGTCGGACTTCTTCGACACCATGGGCACCGTCCTTTCGATCGGCGAGCAGGCCGGATTCGTGGATGACAAGGGTCAGGTCCCCGGCATCCGCAGCATCCTCACCGTCGACTCGATCGCCGCAGCAGTGGGTGGATTCTTCGGCGCGAGCTCGATCACGACCTATATCGAGTCGGCTTCCGGCGTTGCTGAGGGTGGCCGCACCGGTCTCACCTCGATCGTCGTCGGCATCCTCTTCCTGATCTCGGCGTTCTTCTCGCCGATCATCGCCATGGTCGGCGGCTCCGGGACGATCACCGCAGGCGCGCTCATCATCGTGGGCTTCCTCATGATGGAGACAGTCCGCGAGATTCCGTGGATGGACTTCGAGAACGCCTTCCCGGCGTTCCTGACGATCGTGGGCATCCCGCTGACCTACAACATCAGCTACGGCATCGGCCTCGGTTTCATCAGCTTCTGCCTGATCAAGGTCTTCCACGGCAAGGTCAAGGAGATCCACTGGCTCATGTGGGTCGTCAGCGCGCTGTTCGTCGTCACCTTCATCATGCCGCTGATCCAGAAGCTCGTCGGCTAGTACCCGCACAGAACGGGACCGCCGGGCGCACGATTCCGGCGGTCCCGACAGACACACGAAGCGGAGGTGGGAGAGTAACGTGGCACTCGATCGCGGAGTGATCCAGACCGATGAGAAGCTGCCTGTCTTGCAGGCGATCCCGCTCTCATTGCAGCATCTTATGGCCATGTTCGGGGCGACGGTCCTCGTCCCGTACCTGACCGGCCTCGATGTCGGCGTCGGCCTCATGACGTCGGGCATCGGCACGATCCTGTACCTGATCTGCACCCGCAACAAGATTCCGAGCTACCTCGGCTCGAGCTTCGCCTTCATCATGCCGCTCATCGCGGTCGGCGGCGGCGCGGCGGCCATCGCGGCCGGCAAGGGCAACCTGCCGGCGGCCCTCGGCGGCCTCGTCGCGGCCGGCGTCGTATACATGATCGTCGCGGCGCTCGTGAAGATGTTCGGCACCGGCTGGATCAACAAGGTCCTGCCGCCGGCGCTCGTTGGCGCCGTCGTCATCGTCATCGGCCTCGGCCTCTCTGCCACTGCCGTGAAGATGGCGATGTTCCCGTTCGCCGATCCGACCCAGGGCGTCAGCCTCAAAGGCCTTGCCGTCGCCGCGATCACCCTCGCGTCGGCGATCATCTTCTCGAGCTACTTCAAGGGCTTCATCAAGGCGATCCCGGTTCTGCTCGGCATCCTCGTGGGCTACGCCGTCTCGATCCCGCTCGGTCTCGTGTCCTTCGACAAGGTCGTCGCGGCTCCGTGGATCGGGCTCCCGAACGTGACGTTCCCGACGTTCGACATCAGCGCGATCGCGATCATCGCCCCGGTCGCCATCGTGGTCATCGTCGAGCACATCGGCCACCTGCTCGTCATCAACGAGATCACCGGCAAGGACTTCACGCCGATGCTGCCGGAGTCGCTGTTCGGTGACGGTCTCGCGACCGCCATCTCCGGCGCTCTCGGTGGCACGCCGTCGACCACGTACGCCGAGAACATCGGCGTCATGGCCGTCACGAAGGTCTACGCCACCCAGCTCTTCTGGTATGCGGGCGCCTTCGCCTTCATCATCGGTGGCTTCATCCCGAAGGTGAACGCGGCCATCAGCTCGATCCCGACGCCCGTCATGGGCGGCATCTCGCTGCTGCTGTTCGGCCTGATCGCCTCCAGCGGTCTGCGCCTGCTCGTGAAGAGCGGCATCGACTACAGCCACAGCCGTAACCTCATCCTGTCGAGCGTCGTCCTCGTGGTCGGCATCGGCATGGACACCGGTGGCTTCACGATCCCGCTCGGCAAGTACACGATCCCGGGCATGGCGCTCGCCACCGTCCTCGGCATCGTCCTGAACCTCATCCTCCCGAAGGAATCGGAGGGTCTTGCGGTCGACTCGCCGGACTTCACGGCTGACCTCCAGGAGGAGGCCGGCGCCTAGAGTCCGGCCCAGAACGGCGATACGACACGGCGTGTGGCCGACGCACACCGTGTCTCGCACACCAGGATCGGCCCCGGCCTGCGGCATGCGCCCGCGGCCCGGGGCCGATCGAGTTGTGGAGGGAAGCCAGGTATGGCGAACACTTGTTCGCCTGCGAATAGATCACGGACTCGCGAGGAATCCGTGACGCGACCCGGCGCGCACCTGTCCGCCAGCGACCCCGCCGTTCGGCACCCAGTGCCTACGAATGCGCCCGCCGCCTGAACGATCGCGTTGCGAGAACGCGTGCCCGGGGTCCGCGAGCCATTCGCCAGAGGTATGTTGGACGCCGCCGGGTGACCCTCAAGCGACTCGCACCTGCGGACACGCATCCCGGGCGCGTGAGAGGCGCTCTAAGCCCTTGGAATGGTCAGGGTCGACCTGGGAGTCGTCTGAAGAAACGGGCGGTGACAGGGCGCTTGGGCCGAGGGCTTCGAAACGGAGTGCGAAACGGCCCGGCACGGGTGCGGTTCACGACGGCAGAGTGGCCGTACGCGCAGCCCAGCGATCGCGCCGGCCGCGGGAGCCGAGCCGCAGCGGATGAGGGGATCCACCGCCGCCGGGTCGCCCCAAACCATCTCGGGGGCCGGGGGACCGTGCCCAACCCCGTGGCGTAACGCCTGATAATACATCTTATGTCGTTACCCGAATCTGGCTCCACATCCCCGATCGAGGGATGAGGCAGACAGCGGCCCAACGCCGGAGAATGCCCGCTGACGGTCGATCCGTTGTATCACCGGGGCGAGGAGCCTCGCTCAGACGTCCGCCGGGAAGTACCGGTCTTCGAACTCGGACCGGGTGAGTTCGGCGAGTTCCTCCTCCGCCGAAGCGAGCGCCTCGTACGCGTCGTCGTTGCTCTCGAACGTGCCGATGATGACAACCTTGTCCTTGTCATCGAGAGACACAGCCTCCACACGGCACAACTCGTGTTCGGCGATGGGGGTCGCGGCAGGGGTGCGCCACAGGATGTCCTCGCGCCAGTCGAACTCCGGTGCGTCCGCGTCATCCACCCTCATGAGACGCAGCCGGTAGTAGTCGCTCGCAGCGCCGATCCCGTTCGCCATTCCTTGGCTCCCCTTCTCCTACTTCTTCTTGTTGCGCACGGTGATGAACTCGGTGTCGTTCGGGATCCACCCCACGTGTCCTGACGCATCGCGGACCTTGAGGTGGCCCGCGTCCTTGGACATGATCTCCAGGACGTCGCCCTCCTTGGCCGTCGCGAGGACCTCCGAGGTGTCGTTCGGAAGCGCGCGAAGCTTGAGCGTCTTGCGCGCGACTGCCTCCATGCCTGAGATGTTCGTCGCGGTGCTCGTGGACGGAGACGACGCCGTGGACGTGGCCTCGCTCGACGGCCCGAGGCTCAACGGTGTCTTGTCGGCGCGGACGAAGGTCCCCCACGCTGCGAAGACAGCCCAGACCACGGCCACGAGTGCGACCCAGGGAGCCACCAAGTGCACGACACGCAGCATCCCGGCCGGCGCAGAGCCGTCCTCTTCGTCGTGCATGCGTCTCTCCCCTCCCCCTGGCACCAAGCGACTAGATGTAGAGCCCACCGCCGTAGACAGCCGCGTCCTTGATCTTCGCGGCCTGCAGCTGGCCTTCGAGTTCGGCGCCCGCCTTGGCCATCGCTGTGCGCATGGCTTCGACGTCGAGCGCGGCAACGGCGGCCAGCACACCCTCGGGACTCCCGGCGCCGGTGATCTTGCCGATCTCGTCACGCACGCACGTGGCGGCGTCCATGAGCAGATCGGCCGCCGGCCACGCATTCTTCGGAAGCGCCATCTCGCCAAGTTCGCCGACCTCGATGGTCAGTCGCTCGTTGAGTTCCTCGAGCGCCTTGCGACGCACGTTGTCGGGCTGCTCCGCGAAGGAGAGCATCTCTTCGGCCGTCTCCTCGGACAGCGACGCGAACGTGGCCTCCAGAGCCCTGTAGGCGGCCCTGATGCCCTCGCGGTGTCCCACGAGGCGTACGAGGGCGGCTCGTGCGTAGCGGCGGTACAGAAGCCAGCCGACGGCGCCTCCAACCAGCAGGAGCGCGACCACGCCGATGAGGATCCCGATGAGAAGTCCGCTGTTCGTCACGTTTCCGTCTCTTCCAGTGCCGCTGCCGATCACAGCACGCGATCACCCAAGTCTATCCGATACATTCCCGAACGAAGGATCCTCCGCGGCTAGCGGCAGCTTCCCGCTTCGCAAGCGGCTCGACCCAGTTCGAACGCCGCCAGATTCGCGTCCACGAACCTGGTGGGGACCCGTGCTGCGATCACCTCGCGCCACAAGTCGGCGGAGAACGGCAGCCCCTCGGACAGGGCACCCAACAGCACGACGTTTGCGCTCTTCGGCGACCCTGCCGCGCATGCGAGCCCCTCGGCATCCAGCAGGACCGCGCCTTCGTACTCGAGCGCAGCACGGATGCCCGTCGGGATCCCCATCTGCCCGATCAGCACGGGCAGCGGATCGATCGTCCGCTCGTTCACGATCAGACGCCCGCGCGGCTTGCAGAAGTGCAGCCAGCGCCCTGCCTCGAGCAGCTCGAAGGCGACGAGGTGGTCCGCGCCGCCGGGGCCGACGATCGGCGAGTGCACCTCTTCGCCGAACCGGACGACCGTGTCCACGCTGCCGCCTCGCTGAGACATGCCGTGGACCTCCGAGAGCTTCACGTCGAGACCCGCGGCGGCGGCTACCTTGGCGAGCACGTCGGCGGCGAGGATAGTGCCCTGGCCTCCGACTCCGACGAGCATGACGGTGGTGACGCTCACAGGTCCTTCACCTCGCATGCGCGGCCGGCCCGTACTATCGCTCCGTACTTGCACACCTGCACGCACTGGCGGCAGCCGACGCAGAGTTCTGCGTCGATCCGAGCCCTCGCGCCCTCATCCCGGCTGATCGCGGGGCATCCGAGGTTCACGCACAGCCCGCACGCGGTGCACGTGCCGGACAAGACCGCGAACGGTTCGTCGCGCTCGCGCGTCAGCAGCACGCACGGCGCCTTCGCTATCACGACCGAGATCCCCGCGGTCTCCGCGGCCTCGCGGATCGCGTTCTCCGTCGGGCGGAGCAGGTTCGGGTCGACCACGCGGACGTCGCGCACGCCGAGCGCGCGCACGACCGTCTCGATGTCGATGTCCGGGGCGGGATCCCCCGCCAGAGTGCGACCGGTGAACGGGTTGTTCTGGTGGCCCGTCATTGCCGTGATGCGGTTGTCGAGGATGACGATGGTCTCGTTCCCGCCGTTGTAGACCGCGTTCAGCAGTCCAGTCAGGCCCGAATGCGCGAAGGTGGAGTCACCGATGACGGCGACGACCGGCCGCTTCCCGGTGCCTCCTCCCCCGAGTGCGAATCCGTGCGCCATCCCGATCGACGCGCCCATGCACACGCACGTGTCCATCGCGTTGAGCGGAGCGAGCGCTCCGAGGGTGTAGCACCCGATGTCGCCGGTGGCGACCGCATCCATCTCCCGCAGCGCGCGGAACACCCCGCGGTGCGGGCAGCCCGGGCAGAGCATCGGTGGCCGCGGCGGGACTTCGTCAGACATCGGATCGCGCGTCTCGGACGGAGCGGCGCCGAACGCAGCCGCGATCGCGGACGGGCTCAACTCCCCGATGCGGGACAGGCCGCTCTCCTGGACGGTGATGCCCATGGCGCGGACAGCGTCGGCGACATAGGGATCGAGCTCCTCAACGACGTAGAGCCGACCCACCGCCGCCGCGAACTCGCGGATGCGTGCTTCGGGCAGCGGGAACGACATGCCGATCTTGAGCGTCGAGACCTGGGGGAGCGCCTCGCGAACGTACTCGTAGGCTGCGCCGGAGGCGATGACACCGATCGCGGTGTCCCGCAGTTCCGTTCGCGTGAATGCGCACGACTCGCTCTCGGCCGTCGCGGCAGCAAGTCGCTTCTCGAGGTCAACGCGCCGCTTGCGCGCTCCGGCGGGCATCATGACCCACTTGTCGCGGCGCGTGGTGTACGCGCGACGGACCGGCTCCGTGCGCTCCCCCGTCTCAACGAGACCCTTGCCGTGGGAGATCCGCGTCGTGGTGCGCAGCAGCACGGGCATGTCCAGACGCTCGGAGAGCGCGAACGCCTCGCGCGTCATCGCAAGCGCCTCGGCGCTGTCGGAGGGCTCCAGCACGGGGATCTTGCCGAACGGGCCCCAGCGTCGGCTGTCCTGCTCGTTCTGTGAGGAGTGCATGCCGGGATCGTCCGCCACCAGAAGGACGAGACCTCCCCCGACGCCGGTGTAGGCCGCGGTCATGAGCGCATCCGAGGCGACGTTGAGGCCCACGTGCTTCATCGTGACGAGGGCGCGGGCGCCTGCGAGGCTTGCGCCGATGCCCACCTCGAGCGCGACCTTCTCGTTGGGCGCCCACTGGCACGTGACACCGGGCTTGCGTACGAGGTTCTCGAGGACCTCGGTCGAGGGCGTCCCGGGATACCCTGCGCCGACCGCCACGCCGGCCTCCCATGCGCCCTGAGCTATCGACTCGTTGCCGGAAAGGAGGCTGTGCAAGGCGTATCGGGCCTCTCTGCGAGGAGTGCGCCGGATAGCGGGCCGGAACGGCGGCGCGAGTGCTCGGATTCTACCACAGGCAGGCTCTCACATCCGGGCGCTGCGAGGCCGGTACAGGGCCTCCGAGCAGCGGGAACGCCAGCTAGGGCCGGACGGCTCCGACGTAGTCGGCGCGCGTTGTGATCCGGTCCGTGAGCGATGCGTAGCGCACGCGGTCGCCGGTCCCGGGCGCGTGGATGAACGAACCGCCGCCGATATAGATGCCGACATGGTGGATCTGCGTCGCGTCGCCGTGGTAGCCGAAGAAGACGAGGTCCCCAGGCCGGAGCAGGTCGGTACGGGAGCGCGGGATGAACTTGCCGACGGTGAACTGCATACGGCTCGTGCGCGGGATCGAGATGCCGATCTTCGCGTACACGTACTGGCACAGCCCCGAGCAGTCGAAGCCGCCCGTTGGGCTCGTCCCGCCCCATACATAGCGGACCCCGAGATACTTCTTCGCCTCCGCTGCAGCGGCCGGGTGGGGCTCGCCGAGCGCGCCGACGTCGCTGTCGCGCCCGTCGGGCTGATTCGCAGCGGCCTCGGCGGCGCGGCGTGCCGCCTCAGCGGCGGCCGCGGCGCGACGCTCCTGCTCCTCGGAGATGAGCTTCTTGATCTCGCGGCTGAGGGAGGCGACGTACGCCTTCTGGTTGTCGAGCGCCGTCTGCACGGCCGCGCGCCCGATCTCGGCCTCCGAACGCAGCGCGACCTGTTCGGTCTCGCGATTCACGAGCGATGTACGCGCTTGCACGACGCGGTCCCGATCCGCGGTGACCTGCTCGACGAGCTCGGCGTCCGCCGTCTCGATGCGGCTCATCATGTCGAGGCGGCTCACGAAGTCGTTGAAGTCGGCCACGCCGATCATGACGTCGAGGATGGTCATCTGGCCGTTGCGGTAGATGGTCTCCGCGCGCAGGGCCAGACGGTCCTCCGACTCTTTGAGGGTGGCCTCGGCCTGCGCCAGGCGCGCTTCGGTCTCGACGATGTCCGCGCGCGTGGCGTTCAAGGCATCCTCGATCGCCTGCAGGTCGGTCTGCTTGAGCTCGAGCTCGTCGTTGAGGTCGAGAAGCTTGCTGTTGGCCTTGGCCGCTTCGGCTTGCTTCGCACGGATCTTTGCGTTGCTCACCGCTGCGAACGCGGGGGCCGGGGATATAGCAAGAGACGCGACGACAAGCGCCACGAGGAACGCCATTGCGGCCGGCCGGCCGAGGATGCGTCGCACCGGTTCCAACCCCCGTACTGCGTCTCCGTGCTGCTGCAGGAAGGGCGAACGTGATTGCGCCGAGCACGTACTTGACCTGCGGCGATGATACCACGCGCGACGGCTGCTATCCTGTGACGAGCGCCCCGACGCGATGGGCGCGAACCGACGTCGACCGGATACTCGGAAGCATGCGCAGAAGCGTTCTGCATATGGTCGCCGCGGCCTTCCTGGCCGCCCTTCTCGCGCCCACGGCCGCTCTCGCAGCCCCCGCGCGTCCCCCGCTCTCCCCCGTCAGCTACTCCGTCACGGCCACCGACAGTCTCACCACCAACGCGATCGACCTGCTCATCTCCTTCAACGCCGCGCAGGCGGAGCTCTCTTCGCTCGACGCGAAGATCGCGATCGTCGCCACCCAGACGGCCGAACAGTCCGCGACGCTCGATGCTGCCGTGCGCACGTACGACACGGCGCAGAAGGTCTACAACGAGCGGGCTGTCGAGATGTATCAGGCAGGCGACTACGACTTGATCTCGATCCTGCTCGACGCCGACTCGTTCGCGGACCTCGTCGCGCGCCTTGAGGTCGTGTCGCGCATCCTCGAGGCAGACCGCTACGCCCTCGAAGAACTGGAGATCGTCGCGGACCAGGCGCGCTTCCAGTCCGCCCGGCTCGATGCGCTGACCGCCGAGCTGACGGCGCTGAGGTCGGCGCGCACGCAACGAGCCACCACCGCGACCACGGCGCAGACATCGCTCGCCACCCTCGAGCCACAGCTCACGTTCGAAGGCGACACCGCGCTCGACTCGGTGCGCTCGGCGGATTCCGCGTACCGTGCGAAGTGGGTCGCGGCCTCCGTCCCCGGCACGGTCACCGTGCGGACCCGTACCGCCCGCGTGCTCCCGTATCCGGAGAAGTACCTGTCATCCAGGTACCACTACGCGCGCTACCGGACCACCGACATGGTCTTCCAGGCCGTCGCCACGTCGTACGGAACGAGGTTCAACGGGTGTGTGACGGCGTCCGGCCAGATCCTCAACACAACGGACTTCACGTGCGCCCACTCGTCGCTCCCGATCGGCACCTGGCTCGCAGTGAGCCGGACCGACCCCGCGACTGCGGTGGTCAACCGGATCATCGTGGTCGTCAACGACCGCGGCCCCTACATCGCGAACAGGGACATGGCGCTCTCCAGAGCCGCCGCCGATGCGCTCGGCCTGAGCGGCTCGACCGTCGGCACCGTCCAGTGCGAGATCGTCAAACCCCTGCCCTAGCCCGCACGAACGTGTCACCGCGTACATGACAAGGGCGGCCCCGAAGGCCGCCCTTGTTCGTACCGGCGTCGGGGTCATCCCCCGGCGCGTGACTACTCCACGTGCATCAGCGAGACGATCTTGCGATCGCCGAGCTTCTCGCGCCCCTTCAGGAAGTCGAGCTCCATGAGGAACGCATAGCCCACGACCTCCGCGCCGCTGGCCGCGACGAGGTCGGCCTTGGCGGATGCGGTCCCGCCGGTGGCGAGCACGTCGTCGACGATGAGGACCTTGTCACCCGGCTCGACGGCGTCGATGTGCATCTCAAGCTGGTCGGTGCCGTACTCGAGTGCGTACTCGGCGGTCGTCGTCGTGAACGGGAGCTTGCCCGGCTTGCGGGCCGGGATGAAGCCGGCGCCGAGGCGGTACGCGAGCGCGCCACCGAGGATGAACCCGCGCGCCTCCGCGCCGAGCACCTTCGTCACGCCGGCGTCCTCGTAGGGCGCCGCCATCTCGTCGATCGCCGACCGGAAGCCGTCGGGGCTCGCCAGCAGGGGCGTGATGTCCTTGAAGACGATGCCTTCCTTGGGGAAGTCAGGGATCGATCGGATGTAGCTCTCGAGATTCACGTCTGGGGCCTCCAAGTCGATTCTGCGATGACGCCGGGGCGCTTCTCAGCGCTGTCGAGGGTAGCACACGTCCGCATCGGCGCAGCCGCGGCCTGCAAGCGCACGCAACTGCTCCTCGGTACCGAGGACGACGAGCTGGTCGCCGGCCTGCATGGTGAGTTCGGGTTCGGGATTCCTGTCGACGCCGCCGTCTTCGTGGCGCACGGCGAGAACGTAGGCGCCGGTCCGTGAACGGATGTGCGCGGCACCGATCGTGAGCCCCACATACGGGTCGCCATCGCCCAGCGAGATCTGCTCGAGCTTCAGATCGAGACCGCTGCCGCCTGCTACCACGTCCAGGTAGTCGACCACGTCCGGCCGGGTGATCATCGCGGCCATCCTTCGCCCGCCGATCTCAGTCGGGGTGATGACGCGGTCCGCTCCTGACCGCAGCAGCTTGGCCTCAGCGCTCGGCGCCGTCGCTCGTGCGACGATGAGCGCCCTCGGCGCCAAGCCGCGCGCCGTGAGCGTGACGAAGACGTTGGAGGCATCGTTGTCGAGCGCCGCGATCAGCCCGGCGGCACGTTCGATGCCCGCCTCCACCAGCGTCTCCTCCTCGGTGGCGTTGCCTTTCAACGCCGCCCACCCGCGCTCGCGCGCGCGTCCGAGCGCCTCCTCGTCGCAATCGATGATCACGAAGTCGCGCCCGTGCTGCTCGAGCTCCTCGGCCACGACGAACCCGACGCGCCCGAGGCCGGCCACCACGTAGTGGCCAGACATCGATGCGATGCGCTTCTCCATGCGACGACCCTCCAGAATCCCGGTGAAGTGCCCCTCGACCATGAAGTCGGTGACGGTGACGACCGTGAAGCCGAGCGCACCGACTCCTCCGAAGATGACGACCATCGTCCAGATCTGCCCGGCCTGCGTCAGGGGATGGATCTCGCGATAGCCCACGCCACCCATGGTGATCGCGGTCATGTACAGGCCATCGAAGAACGACCAGCCCCCGATGAGCATGTAGCCGAGGGTCCCGAGCACGAGGACCGCGAGAAAGACCGCGAACGCATAGATGAGGCGCCGGAGCATCGCGGACCTCTCCTAGGCCAGGCCGGCGGGCTCGAAGACTTCTTCGCGCAGAACGCCCAGGTACGGCAGGTTGCGGTAGCGCCCGTAGAGATCGAGACCGTAGCCGACAGCGAAGACGTCCGGCATGTGGAAGCCGCGGTACGCGACCGGAACGTCGGCGATCCTTCGCTGATCGCGGTCGAACAGGACGGCGACCTCGAGGCTCGCGGGCTTGCGCGATGCGAGCACCCCGAGCAGGTAGTTGAGCGTGAGCCCTGTGTCGATGATGTCCTCGACCACGAGTACGTGCTTGCCCTCGAGGTTCTCATCGAGGTCCTTGGTGATGCGCACGCCGCCCGGGTGCTGCAGCGGGCCGTAGGACGTGATCGCCATGAAGTCGAGCCGCACCGGGTCGGGAAGCTCGCGGCACAGGTCCGCGAGGAAGTAGAGGCCGCCTCGCAACACCGTGACGAGCACGAGTTCCTGGCCCGCGTGGTCGGCCGCGATCGCCTGCGCGAGCTCTCTGACGCGCTGGCGGATCTGCCCGGTATCGAGCAGCAGCCCGCCGACTTCAGGCGGCGCACCTTCGGGTGCCGGTTCGATCCTCATCGCGTGACCCCGCTCGCGACTCCCGAGCCGCCCCGGCCGCCGCTGAAGGCGAGACCGTACTTGATGCAGAGGGCGCGGAAGTCCTTCTGGTAGAAGATCTTGATCTGGATGTCCGGGTAGAGCTCCTTGAGGCGCCGGACCTTCCGGTTCTTCTTCGTCACGAGCTTCTGCGACATGGTCGTGAGCTCGATGTACTGGTCGAAGTCCGGAAGGAAGAAGTCCGGCGAGAACGAGGCGATCGCCTCCCCTCTCGAGTCCCACTCGATGGGGAACGTGGTCGGCTCGTACTCCCAGCGGATCCCGTAGAAGTCGAGGATCTGTGCCGCCACGCGCTCCGAGGGATGCGCGAAAGAGGTCGCTGCGACCTTGTCCGATAGAGGTAGCCCGTCGTCGGGGTGTGTGTGCTGCGGAAGGTCGGACATCGCGGCGGCTACAGCACATCCTCGAAGGCGCCGCCAACGGCGCGCTTTGCGAGGTCGCGCCGCAGCTCATCGGTGAGGCGCATGAGCTCGGTCAGCGACTCGACCAGCTTCTGGCGCGTCTCCGGGGTGCGGTGACGGTAGGCGGGCATCAGGATCTGCTTGTAGATGTCGGCCTCGCGGTCGGCGGCGTTGACGTAGGGGCGAAGGTGCCGGGGATCGACGCCGAATCGGCGCATGTCCCAGCAGGTGTGGGCGATCTGGACGTCACCGCGCGGGAGTTCCTCGCCGTTCTCGCCCTTCTTGATGCTCACGAGGCCGAATTCGGCGAGCTCACGAACGAAAGACGCGGGAAAGCCGAGAGTCGCAGGCACCTGCTCGAGCGGGACTGCCTCGTCGGTGTCGAACGGCATCGCGACCGCCTCGGGGCGCGTGACCATGGGCCGCAGGTCCTCGGGGACCTTGCCCTTGTCGAGGTCGGCGAGCTTCTCGCGGATGACAGCGAGCGGCAGGAAGTGCTCCTTCTGAAGCCTCAGGACGAGGTCTACCCTCGCGACATCGGCAGTGGAGAACTTGCGATAGCCCCCCGCAGTCCGCTCGGGGGTGATGAGCCCCTCATCCTCAAGGAACCTGACCTTGCTGATCGTGAGATCGGGATGGGCCGGCACAAGACTGTCGACCAGCTCGCCGATCGTCAGGTAATCACGGCTTCGGACCACGTTGCTCACTCGCCTCCCCCGGACATGAACACCATCTGGAACCGCCCGATCTGCAACTGATCGCCGTTGCGCAGCGTGGCGCGATCGACACTGACGCCGTTCACGTACACGCCGTTCAGCGAACCCTCGTCGACCACGGTGACGCCACCGTTCGCGACCTCGAGCGACGCGTGCGATCTCGACACGGTGATGTCATTCAGGAAGATGTCCGATGCCGGGTCACGACCGATGGTCAGCCGCGGGGTCTCGAGATAGAACCGCTCCCCGACCTCCGGCCCCTTGCGGACCACGAGCACAGGGCCGCCCGTCAAGTCACGCGCACGAGGGTGTGTCGCCTCGGTCTTCGCCGCCTCAACGGGCGGGAACGAGATCGTCTGCTCGCGGAAGTCCGAGCCGCATTCGGGACACGTGGCCGCCTCACGTGCGACCGTGGCGCCGCAGTCCGGGCAGGTGTCCATGCGCTCCTCCTCGACGGGCCGATCGCGTGACGGCTACTGCAGGAAGCCGAAGTCCTTGCTCTCGAACGCCCCGGAGATGCTGCGCTCGAGCGCTTCGATGACTTCCGGCGTCTCGAGCACGCTCTGCAGCTTCTCGTCGCTCAAGCGGTTGCGTACATACGGGTCGTGCAGGGCCTCCTGGAGCTTGCGCCCATTGCCGACCTCGCGGATGACGTACTCGACCACGCGCTCTTCGAGCTGGTCGGTCGAAACCTCTTCGAGGAACTTCCTGATCTTGTCGGTCAGATCGCTCACGTACTCCTCCTTGGCGACTTTCGGGCTCGAAGCGGGCGAGTCCGCGCGCTCCACTACGCTTCTTCGTCAGAACCGGTCGCGGGCTCCGGGCGCTTGACCGCGCGCAGGTCGCTCGCGAGGATCTCGATCAGCCGGTCGATGTCCGATCCCTTGATCACATCGTGGTGGCCGCTCGACTCGTCCGCCAGACGGCGCACGAGTTCCGCGCGCAGGATGTCGATCCGACCGTGAAGGACCCGGCGCCGGAAGCTGAGCTCGTTCTCCTCTTCGGAGAGCTCGTCGAGCAGCTTCCGGAGTTCGTCGTTGCTCTTGTCCTGCAGGTTCAGCAGCGCCTCGTCGTCCCTGCGCTCGACCTCGTCCATGACCACTCCTCACGACACTGCGTTCGCACGTCGGAACACGCGTTCAGTGTAGCACCCGGGCACCCCGCAGATGGCGCTTTCGACCACCGGAGCCCGCAACTTCCGTCACCTCGACATCGAGTGCAGGTTCACACCTCGCGCGGGGCCTCATGGACGGCGTGATCGGCCACATACGAGGCAGCGCGTTCGCGCTCCCTGGCGCTCAGCTCGCCGGGCTCGAGGCGGATGTCCAACACGCTCGCGAAGGCCGCCGCCACCGCTTCCGCGATACGCTCCAGCGACGGCGCGGAGCCGAGCGCCTCCGTCAGCGTCGCGGTGGTTCGTGCGAGTTCCTCGCGCCCCTCGGGATCGAGCCGGAAGACCTCCGCCTCGGCCGCCACGTCACGGGTCACGACGAAGCAGCCGTGCTGGAGGACCGCATCGTCCTTCCACACCTGGGCGCTTCCGGACAGCTTCGCAGCGCCGAGCGACAGATCCGCGGGTGTCGCGTGCAGGTAGCACGCCCCAGCACCGGCTCTTCCCCTCGCGCGCGCCGTCAGCTCCGCCCCGACGCCGAGGGTGCGGTACGCCTCGGCAAGCGCTGCCGACAGGTGCCGGTACGAGGCCGCGACGCCCCGGGGGACGCCCTCACGGACTCCTGCGACGACGCTGTAGGTCAGCTCGTCGTCGTGGAGCACTCCCCTGCCCCCGGTGGGACGACGGGCGACGTCGAACCCGCGGCGCTCGCAAGCGGCGAGGTCGACCTGCTCCAGCGGCTGGAAGCGGCCGAGCGTGACGGTCGGAACCTCCCACTCGTAGAGGCGAAGCGTGGGCGGCGACGAACCCTCCACATGACCGTGAAGGACGGCCCGGTCCAGGGCCATGTTCATGGCACCCCGGACCGGGCCGGAGATCACAAGACGCCACACAGGCGTGCCCGTGGACACCTCTAGAGCTCGTCCGCCGGATTCCAGCGGAGATCGGGCTGCTTGACCGCGCGAGCTTCGTCAAGCCGGCGCACGGGCGTCGTGTACGGCGCGCCGTGGAGCAGGTCGGGATCGCTCTCCGCCTCGTGCGCGATCGCGATGAGCGCCTCGCACATGCGGTCGAGGTCGGCCAGAGACTCGGTCTCCGTCGGCTCGATCATGATCGACTCGTGCACGATCAGCGGGAAGTAGATCGTCGGCGGATGCACGCCGTAGTCGAGCAGGCGCTTCGCCACGTCCAGCGTACGCACGCCGTACTTCTTGCGCAGCTCGTCGCCCGACAGCACGAACTCGTGCATGCAGGTGCGGTCGTACGGGAGCGGGTAGACGCTCTTGAGCCGCTCCTTCATGTAGTTGGCCGACAGCACCGCCTGCTCGCTCGCCTCACGCAGACCGTCGCCGCCCAGCGCGAGCACGTACGCGTATGCACGCACGAGCACGCCGAAGTTGCCGAAGTAGCTGCGGATGCGGCCGATGCTGTGCTCGGTCCAGCCCAGGCCGAACGTGCCGTCGGCGTTGCGCACCGGCAGCGGGCCGGGCAGGAACGGCGTGAGTGCGGGCGTCACGCACACCGGGCCGGCACCGGGGCCGCCACCGCCGTGCGGTGTGCTGAAGGTCTTGTGGAGGTTGATGTGCATGGCGTCGAAGCCCATGTCGCCGGGTCGAGCCTTGCCCATGATCGCGTTGAGGTTCGCGCCATCGCAGTATGCGAGCGCGCCGACCTCATGCACGGCCTTCGTGATCTCGACGATGTTCGGGTCGAAGAGGCCGAGCGTGTTCGGATTGGTGAGCATGAGGGCGGCCACATCGGTGTCGAGTGCGGCACGCAGCGCGTCGAGATCGACGGCTCCGTTCTCATCGCTCGCGATCGTCGTGACCTCGTAGCCGCACATCGCCACACTCGCCGGGTTCGTGCCGTGGGCCGCGTCCGGGATGACGACGCGCTTGCGCGGATCGCCATTCGCCGTGTGATAGGCGCGGAAGACCATCAGGGCCGTGAGCTCACCATGCGCGCCGGCAGCAGGCTGGAGCGTGACCCCGGGGAGACCGGAGACTTCTCCGAGAGCGTCGGCGAGCGAGACCATGAGCTCGAGCGCACCCTGCGCGGTGTCGAGCGGCTGATACGGATGAAGACCAGCGAAACCCTCGAGACGACAGGCATCCTCGTTGAGTCTCGGGTTGTACTTCATGGTGCAGCTGCCCAACGGATAGCTCCCGCTGTCGACGCCGAAGTTCATGGTCGCCAAGTGGTGGTAGTGCCGCGCGACGTCGACCTCTGTCACGTGAGGCAGGCGCAGCCCACAGGTGCGCGACTGACCGGCGAGCGCATCCGCCGGCACCTCGGGCACGTCGGGAGCGGGGATCTCCGTGCAGCGGTTCGCAGGTGTGCCCAACTCGAAGATGAGTTCGCGCGGCCCGCGTGACGGCGCCATGGCGGGGTTGAGAGCGTCGTCGCGTGTCACAGCGACACCACCTCCTCCACGAACGCGTCGATCTCGGCACGCGTGCGCTTCTCGGTCACGGCGAACAGGACGAGGCCGTCCATCCCGGGGTCGATCGAGCCCAGGTCGACGCCCGCGATGTAGCCGCGCCTCGTCATCTCCGCATGCATGGCGACGACGTCGCCCGTGTAGCGCAGCGCGAACTCGTGCGCGAACGGCGCCGAGAACGGCGCGTCGAACGTGCCCGTGGCGAGCAGCGCCTCGCGCAGGTAGTGCGCTTTCGCGATGCAGGCGCGTCCGACCTCGGCGAGGCCCTCGGCTCCCACCGACGACAGGTACACGGCTGCCGCGAGCGCGTTGAGCGCGTGGTTGCTGCAGATGTTGCTCGTCGCCTTCTCGCGGCGGATGTGCTGCTCGCGCGTCTGCATCGTGAGCACGAACGCGCCGGCGCCGTCGACGTCCACCGTGCGGCCGACGATGCGGCCGGGCATCTGGCGCAGGTACTGCTCGCGGCAGGCGAAGAAGCCGAGACCCGGACCGCCGAAGGACATGGCGTTCCCGAGCGGCTGGCCTTCTCCCACCACGATGTCGGCGCCGAACGAAGCGGGCGACTCGAGCACGCCGGCGAGCGCAGGGTTCATCGAGACGACGAACAGCGCCCCGGCCGCATGCGCGAGGTCGCCAAGCGCCGCGAGGTCCTCGAAGTGCCCGAAGAAGTTCGGGTTGCTCACGAGGATGGCCGCGGTGGCATCGTCCACGAGCAGCGCCGCCGAGGCCGCAGCGGTGAGGCCGTCCTCGACCGGGCACGTGACGACCTCGATGATGCCGGACTCAGCATAGGTGTCGAGCACGACCCGCCATTCCGGATGCACGCTGCCGGCGACAACGACCTTGTCGCGCTTGGTGGTGCGGGCAGCCATGAGTGCAGCCTCGACGAACGCCGTTGCGCCGTCGTACATCGAGGCGTTGGCGACATCCATGCCCGTGATCTCGCAGATCATCGACTGGAACTCATAGATGTTCTGGAGCGTGCCCTGGCTGACTTCGGGCTGATATGGCGTGTAGGCCGTAAAGAACTCCGGGCGCCGCAGCACGTGGTCGACGATAGAGGGCACGTAGTGGTCGTAGCAACCCGCGCCCGCGAAGGACACGAGGCGGCTCGCCGGACGGTTGCGATCGGAGAGGGCGCGCAGCGTCGCTGCGGCCTCCATCTCGCTCACGCCGCCGGGCAGCGCGAGCGGCCGCCCGAGACGGACGGCCGCCGGCACTGATTCGAACAGGTCGTCGACGCTCGTGGCGCCGACGGCACTCAGCATCGCGTCGCGATGCTCCGGGGAGACTGGGGAGAAGCGCACTGTCTGCTAGGCCTCGCTCGCTACGAACGCCTCATACTCGTCCGCGGACATGAGTCCGTCGAGCTCCGAGGGATCGCCAAGGGCGACCTTGATCATCCAACCAGCGCCGTACGGGTCGGCGTTGATGACCTCGGGCGAGCCGTCGAGATCGTCGTTCACTTCGACGACCGTGCCCGAAACCGGCGCGTAGAGCTCGGAGACGGACTTGACGGACTCGATCTCGCCGAACGTCTCGCCTGCGACGAGTTCGTCGCCCGCGGAGGGCAGATCGACGTAGACGACCTCGCCGAGCTGGTCCTGCGCGAAGTCGGAGATGCCGATGAACGCCGTGTCACCTTCGACACGGACCCACTCGTGCTCCTTGTCGTACCTGAGGTCTGCCGGATTCACCCTCGTGTCTCCCTTCGTATGCCTTCGCGCGCGTCCGCTCCGGACGGCGCCTCTCTCACTCCCACGCGCTCCAATGCCCTGCGATCACGCCGAAAGTGACGTGTGCCCCACGAACGGAGGCTTCGTGACCGTTGCGTCGAAGGTCTTGCGGCGCATGGACACCTGCAACACCGTACCCGGCTCAGCGAGTCCGGCCGGAACGTAGGCCGTCGCGATGCCGTGCTCGAGCGTCGGGGAGAAGGTGCCGCTTGCCACAGTACCGACCTCGACACCCTCGCGCAACACGGGGTAGCCGTGCCGGGGAACGCCGTCCGAAAGTGTGAGGCCCACGAGACGCTCCGTGGGGCCCGCGGCCTTGATCGCCTCGAGCGCGCCGCGGCCGATGAAGTCGTCCTTCTTCCAAGAGACGACCCACGATAGCCCCGCGGACAGCGGGTCGCGCGTGCGGTCCATATCCGTGCCGTGCAGCGGGTAGCCCATCTCGAGGCGCAGCGTGTCGCGCGCGCCGAGCCCGCACGGCGAGACCTCGTCGAAGCTCAGTAGCAGACGCCAGACCGCCGCCGCGGTGTCCGCAGCGCACACGATCTCGACTCCGTCCTCGCCCGTGTAGCCGGTGCGGGCAGTGAGGACCGGGATGCGGCCGTCGAGGTGCGCCTCGGCGATGTGGAAGCGAGCGGGGGGCTCCTCGCCCGACAGCTCGGTGATGATCTCGATGGCCTTCGGGCCCTGGAGCGCGATGAGGCCTGTGCGATCCGATTCGTCGACGAACTCGACGCCCTCGGGCAGGTGGCTCGACATCCATTCGACGTCCACGTCGCGGTTCGCGGCGTTCGCGATGACGAGGTACTCGAGGTCGCCGGTGTGGTAGACGATCAGGTCGTCGATGATGCCACCGGTCTCGTCACACATCACCGTGTAGACCGCTTTGCCGAGCTCGTCGATCTTGTGCAGGTCGTTGGTGACGAGCTTCTGCAGCGCGTCGAACGCCTCGAACCCGAACACGCGGAACTCGGCCATGTGGCATACGTCGAAGATGCCGGCGGAGCTGCGCACCGCGCGATGCTCCTCGATGATCCCGGCGTACTGCACCGGCATCTCGTAGCCGGCGAAGGGCACCATGCGCCCTCCCAGGGCCAGATGCTCCTCGTAGAGCGGCGTTCTGGAAAGTGCCTCGGACATCTTTGCCTTAACCCCTTTCGGTGATCCGTACCGCATGCGAACGCGTGCGGGGAGTCTCTCTCCCCTCCCGGCGCGTCAGCTTCCGAAGATACCCCTCCACAGCTTGCCGAAGAAGAACACGACGCGCTGCCCGAAGGACGGCGCAGGTATGTCCTTGTCGGCCACCAGCGCGACCTGCCGCAACACGGTCTTTCCCTGATAGATCGTGAGCGTGCCGACCGTCTCCCCCGCCTTGACCGGGGCGGGCACGCTCTTGCGCAGGTCGATGCGCTGCTTCACCTCGCCGGCCAGATCGAACACGGCGGCCGAGGTGGCCTCCGCCGAGATCGCGCCAACCGTGCGCTCCATGTAGTCGGAGACAGGAACACGGCCGAAGCGCTGGCCTGCATCGAGGAGCGACGTGAGCTTGTAGTGCTTGAAGCCCCAGTCGAACAGCTTCTTCGTCTGCTGGGCGCGCCCGCCGGGGGTGGCGGCACCCATGACGGCGCCGACGAGCTCAACGCCGTTGCGGTCTGCCGCGAACACGATGCAATAGCCCGCGTCGCTCGTGTTGCCGGTCTTCACACCCTCGGCGCCCCGGTAGGACTTCAGCAGGCTGTTGTGGTTCGTGAGCGAGTGCGTGTAGAGATCCGAGCGAACCTTCGTCTTGTACGTGGCGACGATCGCGCGGAAGTCGGGATTGCGCATCGCGTAGCGCGCGAGCGAGACGAGGTCGTCGGCCGAAGTGTGATGACCCTTCGCATCGAGCCCGTGCGGATTCGCGTAGTGCGTGTCCTTCAGATCGAGAGCCGCGGCCTTGGCGTTCATCATCTCCACGAAGTTGTCGACACTGCCCCCGACGTGCTCGGCGACGAGCGTCGCGGCGTCGTTGCCCGACTGGATGAGCACGCCCTTGAGCAGGTCGCGCACGGTGAACTTCTCGCCGTTGACGAGGCCCATGGACGACTCGCCGACCCGGGCGGCCCGCTTGTCGACGGCGACCACGTCATCGAGGTTCGCGTTCTCGAGCACCACGACAGCGGTCATGATCTTCGTCGTCGAGGCCATCGCACGCTGGCTTTCCGGATCGCGGGCCCAGAGCGTGCGGCCATCGATGGTCGTCAGGACCCCCGACGGGATGTACAGGTCCGGCGCAACGGCGCGAAGCTCCGCCTTCTTCCCGACCTGCACCGAGCCGACGTAGTCGGCGTCCAGGACGGCTCCGGCTGCCGGAGTCGCCGTGAGCAGGAGCGTCGCCGCCACAGCGGCGGCGACGAGGTGGCGCAGTCTCATCGAGAGCGATGTCATATCGGCGCGCGGACTCCTAGACCGCGTCGGGTGCATAGACCTGCGATGCATGAACGAGGCTGAAGCCGCTCGACTTCAGCACCTCCACCGCACGTTCGATGTCCTCGACACGAAGGATGTCGACGGCGCTCTCGGTGTCAGCACGGAGGAAGCAGTACAGATACTCGACGTTGATGCCGGCGGCGTCGAGCGCCTCCAGCACATCGGCGAGTCCCCCGGGGCTGTCCGGGACCTCGACGGCCAGCACACGCGTGACCGACCCGGCGAAGCCCTCGCGTTCGAGGACCACCTTCGCCGAGTGCGGGCGGTCGCAGATGATGCGCGCCACGCCGTACTCGCTCGTGTCGGCGACCACGAGCGCATGCATGTTCAGACCGGCTTCTCCGAGCGCGCGGCACATCCGCGCGAGCCGGCCGGGCTCGTTCTGCAGAAAGACGGACAGCTGCTCGATGGACATGGCTCGTCACACTCCTTCGTTGCGCAGGTCGACGACTCGCTTTGCCTTGCCCTCGCTGCGCTGGATCGCGCGCGGCTCGACGAGCTTCACCTTCACGTTCACGGCGAGCTTCCCGGCAATCTCGCCGGCCACACGCCTCTGGAGCGACTCGAGTTCGCGGATCTCGTCGAACGCGACGTCGGGGCTGACCTCGACCTGGACCTCGACGTCGTCCATGCTCCCCCGCTTCGTGAGCACAACCTGGTAGTGAGGCGCGACACCCGGGATGCCCATGAGCACCTGCTCGATCTGCATCGGGTAGACGTTCACACCCCGGATGATGAGCATGTCGTCCGTGCGGCCCGTGACGCGCTCCATGCGGCGGAAGGTGCGGCCGCATTCGCACTCACCCGTCACGATGCGGCTGATGTCGCGCGTGCGATAGCGGATGACCGGGATGCCCTCCTTGGTGAGCGTCGTGAAGACGACCTCGCCCCGCTCGCCGTCGGGCACGGGTTCGAAGGTGACCGGGTCCACGATCTCGATGATGAAGTGGTCCTCGAACACGTGGAGCCCGTTGCGATGCACGCACTCTGCGGCCACGCCCGGTCCCATGACCTCCGAGAGCCCGTAGATGTCAATGGCGCGAAGGCCCATCGTCTCTTCGATCTGCTCCCGCATGGCCTCGCTCCACGGCTCGGCCCCGAACACGCCTATCTTGACGGGAAGGTCGCGCACGTCGATGCCCATCGAGGCTGCGGTCTCGGCGATCAGAAGCGCATAGCTCGGCGTGCACGCGAGCACGGTGACACCGAAGTCCTTGAGGATCTGGACCTGCCGCGCCGTATTGCCGCCCGATACCGGAATGGTCATGGCGCCGAGGCGCTCAGCGCCGTAGTGGGCACCGAGACCACCGGTGAAGAGTCCGTAGCCATACGCGACCTGCACGACGTCGTCGGCGGTCGCACCCGCGCACGCCAGCGTGCGGGCCATGAGGTCGCTCCAGCGCTCGACATCGCCCTTGGTGTAGCCGACGACCGAGATCTGGCCGGTGGTCCCGCTCGACGAGTGGACGCGCACGATGTCGCGCAGCGGCACAGCGAACATGCCGAAGGGATACGCGGAGCGCAGGTCGTCCTTGACGGTGAACGGCACCTTCCGCAAGTCGTCGAGCGTCTCGAGCTGCTCGGGACGGAAGCCCGCCTCGTCGAACTTCCGGCGATAGAGCGGGACGTTCACGTAGACGCGCGCCAACTGGGTCCGGAGCCGAGCCAGTTGCAGCTGCTCCAGCGCTCCACGCGACATGGTCTCGAGCTCGGGCTGGAACATCTGCGCTCCCCTCACGAAGCCGGGCGCGTGCCCGGCCGCCGGCGCGTCGTCCGTCGCGTCGCTACGGCGTCGGCGTCGTGGTCGTCGGAGTACTCGGCACCTTCGTCCCCACACGCACGACCTGCGTCACGGCCGTATAGCGCGAAACGAAGGTGTCTTCGCGCACCACCTGGCCGCCCTTGTACACGGTCCGGGTCACGACGACCCTGCCACCGTTCACGCCGCCTGATTCGACGACTCGCGCGCCCTTCTTGAGCTTCGGGTCCTTGATCTCGCTCACCTTGTACGGCACGACGTCAAGGAACTTGCTCGTCTTGTACTCGACCTCGTAGCCAGGATCGGTTCCGTAGAGCGAGATCGTGAGCGAACCCGACGTGTATGACGTCCGGATGAGGATCCAACCGTCCGTGTCGTTCTTGAACTTGAAGTCGGGGCCGCCCCACGACACCGTCGCGTCACGCCCCATCGGGTAGTGCGAGACGTAGAACGAGTGGTTGTGGCGCTCGAGCACAGGGAGCCCGGCGAAGAAGACGGCGTTGAAGAACGTCGTGCCGACCTGACAAACGCCGCCACCGAGTTGTGGAACCAGCTTGCCATCCACGATCGCGGGCGCTTCCTGGTAGCCCTTCTCAGCGGTGCGCTGCCCCGCCGTGCCGTTGAAGCTGAAGGTACCGCCGGGCGGTACGAGCTTCGCGTTGAAGGCGTCCGCGAGCAGATGGATGTTGTTCACGCGCGAAGTCGCCGAGGCAACGTAGTACGTCGTGTAGCTCGAGATGCGATCGGAGATGCCCATCTCGCGGGCGGCATCGGTCGTGAGCGAGGGTTGCATGGTCACGAGCTTGAGCTCCGCAGTACGAGTGGTGCCGGAGACGCAGGCCTGGGCGAGTGCCTTGGCCAGCGATTCCAGATCGGGTCCGCGGCCCGCCTTCGACGGCTTGACCGTCACCTTTCCGCCGGTCACGACGAAGCTCGCATTCCGCGGCTTGACCCCGAGCCCGTCCGTCAGCGACGAGATCGCGTCACCGACGCGGGTTGCGTCGAAGGAAGCGACGAGTGTCATGCGCGCCGGAGCGGCCTGGGTCGTGGCTTCAGCCGCGGGCGCCGAACTCGCCGCCGTTGAGAGGTCGGCGGCGCCCGTCTGGATCGGACGGCGGTCGAACCGGATCCACGTCGCCACGGTCGCGCTCCCCACGGCGAGTGACTTCTCGCCGTACGTCACCGTCACAGGACCACCGACGAGCTTCTGGGCATCAACGTAGGCCTGGCGTGCGTCCGCGTCGCTCACCGAAACGGTCGCGGGCACGATGACGGCGCTCGCCTTGTGGTCGCTTGTGAGGAAGGCCGCAAGAATGGCGCGCGACGTCGCATCGCGATCGAGCGCGTCGCCCGCCTTGGATGCATGGAATACGGCCTTGCCGTTCTCGATCGAGACGGAAGCATCGCGAGAGGGAACGCCGATGGCGTTGTCGATCTTGTCGAGAAGCGCGGTGAGCTTGTCGGCGTCCGCGGTCACGGTGGCCGTCAGCCTCACTCCGCCGAAGACCGCGGTCGCCCGGTCGGCGATCATCTGCCACGCACCATGGGTGCGGCCGACCGACATGGCCGCGTTCACACTGGAGGTGACGTCGATCGCGGCTCCGATGCCGGACGCGGTGACCTTCCAGGTCTCGTCGCCAGAGGCGACGGCCAGCGGAGCACGTGAGGCTTCCGCGAAGGCGGACTCGAGCTTCGTTCGCGCTTGGGCGGCGGACAGGGAGCCGACGTCGATGCCGCTCACGTGAACGCCGGGATGTATGCGATCCCAAGAGAACGCGACGTCTCCGGCCACCAGCAGGGCAAAGACGACGAGCAGGGCGAGTGCACCGTAGAGAACCGTACGGGGATCGATGCGCGAGACCCTCGCCGCCCGCGCGCTCTCGCGGCGCAGACGCCGCGACTCGTGCTCCTGGGACGGCGATGCGCCCGCGCTCCGGGGCGCCTCATCGGCGTGGATCTCGGATGCTGAGTGAAGGTTGTCTTCGGACATGGTCTTGGGAAAGTCTCGCCTCGTGCTCGTCACCTGCGGGTTCGAGCAGTCAGCATACAGGACGACGCGCTCCCGATGCGGAGGCGAGGCGCTCGTGTTGCCGAGCCGACACCGGGGACTCCGCGGAAGCTCCGCGCCTCCGCCGGCGCTCGGACGCTACTGCGCCTTCGCAGCCTTCTCAGCGGCCACCGCGTCGCGGTACTCACGTCGCGCCAGCACCGTGTACTGCACCGCCGCGCTGAGCGAGAGCACCACGCCGATGTAGACGAGATACATGCCCAGCGGACGAGTCCCGACGAGAACAATGGACATGAACCCAACGTTGAATGTTGCCAGCACCGGCACCCGCACCAGGGGGAACCGCCAGATCAGCGACGCGAACCCGGCCATCAGCACGAATGTCGTCGTCTTGCCCAGCAGCGTGACGGGGATCCGGCGTGAATGGTGGCGTTCGAGGATCCAGGCGCCATAGAGCAGGTAGACGTCCCGCCCGATGAGGAGCATCACGAGCAGTGGGCTGACAGCACCGGTGAAGTAGAGCCCGACCAGCGCGCTCGCAATGAGGAGGCGATCGACGAGCGGGTCGATGATCTTGCCGATGGCGGTGACGTGCCCGGTCCGGCGCGCGAGCCAGCCGTCGAGCCAGTCGGTACCGGCGGTGACCGCGAAGAATGCGAATGCGAGATCGTTTCGCCCGTTGAGCGGCGCCTCGAACACGAGAAACCAGTAGAAGACAGGTATGAGCGCGAGTCTCAGGACCGTGATGACGTTCGGGATGGAGAACACGTCACGTTCGTGGTTCGCGTGACCCTTGGGGGCCGTCCCGTCGCCGGGGCGAAGCTCCGTCTCGCGCTCCATCTCCCCTACCACCAGCCCCTCCTCTTGAACACGTACAGCATGCCGATGACGATGACGACGAACGAGCCGATGACCGCGCCGAAGCCCCACGTCGACGATGTCGCGGGCCACATGCCGACAGTCAGGTTCATCCCGTAGACGCCGGTGATGAGCGTGAGCGGCATGAAGATCGTGGCGACCACCGTGAGCTGCTTCATGACCACGTTGAGGCGGTTCGAGATCGCCGAGAGGTAGATGTCCATCGCGCTCGAGGCGACGTCCCTGTAGGTGTCGATGGCGTCCGAGACCCGCGCGACGTGGTCTCCGACATCCTGGAAGTACAGATACGCCTCCTGGCTGACGAACTCGTCGTGCCGTGCCAGCGCGCGGAGCACATCGCGCTCCGGCCCGACGACCTTGTGCAGATTGAGCATGACCCGCTTCACCGCGTACAACTCCTGAAGCTGCCCGTTTTGGACCTTCCTCAGCAACTCGTCCTCGATCCGGTCGAGCTCCTCCCCCACCATGTCGATGACCGGGAACATCTCGTCGACGGAGCGGTCGAGGATGCTGTGGAGCGTCCACTGGGCGCCACGCGCGACCACCCCGCACGCGTCCGCTGCCACCTCGTCGATCGCCGTGACGTGGTTGTGATGCGACGTGATCAGATACGCATCGCCGAGAAGGATGTCCACCTCGCTGAACTTCAGCGCCTTCTCGTTCGACGGCTGCGGGACGACCCAGACCATGAAGAGGTTCTCGGCGTAGCTGTCGAGCTTGGGCCGCTGCGGGAAGTGCAGCATGTCCTCGGCGACCAGCGAGTGCATTGGGAATTCGGCTGCCAGTGCGCCGATCGTTTCCTCATCGGGTTCAGAGACGTCGATCCACACCGCGCTGCCCGATGCGCGCGCAGCCGCGATCTCGGCGAGTCCGCCCGTCTTGAGCGCGTCGTCCACAACCCAGCGTACGACGACCGTGGCCGCCATCTCGGCTCCCCTCCGACTCCCCGCGTGGCGCGGTTCGCGCCCTCACCTGCGATTATGCACGATTCGCACGCGTGCGCGGGAGGCGCGCACGGCGCGCGTCTCAGACCTCGACGTTGGCCCGCGCGTGGAGTCCCGGCAGGAACGCGAAGAGCAGCGCGGAGGCGACGGCGCCGGCCGCTCCCAAAGCGAAGGGCGCCCACGGGCCCACCGTGTCCCAGAGCACGCCGGCGAGCGCGCTGGCGAGCAGCGTGAAGATGCCCGTCAGGGTTCCGAGAAGCCCCACCGAGGTGGCGCGCAGCTCGCCCGGGACCAGGTCGACGGCGAACGCCTTGCCCACTCCGTCGGTCGCTGCGATGTAGAGGCCGTAGACCGCGAAGAGCGCAGCGATGTGCCACGGCGAAGTGGCCAGCGCGAATCCCGCGTAGACGACGGCGAAGACGACCATTCCCATGACGAGGACGCCGCGGCGTCCGATCCGGTCGGACAGGTGTCCGAAGGGCAGGCTCGCGGCCGCGTAGAACACGTTGTACAGGACGTAGAGGAGCACGACGGCAGTGGTCGAGAACCCCAGCTGCTTCGCGCGAAGGATCAGGAAGACGTCGCTCGAGTTCACGAGGACGAACGGGAGCCACGCGGCGAGGTACGCGCGGAATCGCGCCGGCAGCGCCGACCAGGACAGACGTGCGGACGCGACCGTCTCCAAACGCGGCCCGGCTGCCTTCGGCTTTGTGGCGTCTCCGCGGCCCGGCTTCACACCGCGTCGCCGCGGGTCCGAGACACCGAGCACGAGCAGCGCCCCGATGACGCCCGGGATCGCGGCTAGCCCGATCACGAGACGCAGATCCTCGTGGACGAGCGCGAGCAGTCCGAGAGCGAGCAGCGGGCCCACCACAGCGCCCAGGGTGTCCATCGCCCGATGCCAGCCGAACGCGGCCCCGGACGCGTCGGCGGGTGCGCTGTCGGCGATGATCGCGTCGCGCGGGCTGCCGCGGAAGCCCTTGCCGGTGCGGTCGAGGACGCGGGCGAACAGGACGAGTGGCCAGGCGTGCGCGAGCGCGATGATCGGCTTCGCCAGCGCGGAGATCGAGTACCCGCCGAACACGAGCTCGACCCGCCGGCCCGTCCTGTCCGCGATGCGGCCCGAGACGGTCTTCAGCAGGGAGGCCATCGCTTCGGCAGCGCCTTCGATGATGCCCACCACTGCGACGGGGGCACCGAGCGTCACGGTCAGGAAGATCGGCATGAGCGGATAGAGCATCTCCGACGAGACGTCAGCGAAGAACGAGACAACCCCGAGCCACACGACATTGCGCGTGAGCGCCCGCCGCCACGCGGGGCGAGACGCGCCGCGCCCTGCCGCGCCCCCTCCGCTCCTCTCCGCCATCTCGCCCCCGATTCCCGACATGCAGAGACGTGCACGACCCGAATCCTACGCTTCGCAGCCGGAACGAGAGCGGGGCGCCCCGGATCCGAGGCGCCCCGCATTCAGCTCTGGTCGGGCTGACAGGATTTGAACCTGCGACCCCTTGACCCCCAGTCAAGTGCGCTACCAAACTGCGCCACAGCCCGTTCACGCTGCCGTCGGTCGTTCCGGACCTCCGGCGGCAAGTGGTAATCCTACGACGAGCGCTACGCCCGCGGCAAGCCGCGCGACGAGCTCACCGCGCAATCTACGACGGTCCGCCGGTCACGCCGCCGCGATACTGGACGACCTGCAGCTGCTCGATCGTGACCAGCCCGTCTCCCACCATCGCCTTGAATACCTCCGAAAGGGCGATGATGCGGCTCTCGACGTCGATGGCCTGCACGACCACGGGAAGGTCGGAGCTCATGCGGAGCATGTGCGCTGCATGGATGCGGCTGGTGGCGCCGAACCCTTCGATACCGCGTAGCACCGTCGCACCCGCGCATCCAGCCGTGCGAGCTGCCTCGACGAGTGCCGTGAAGAGCGGCTTGCCGTCGTACGTGTCGTTCTCGCCGATGTAGGCGGACAGCTTCAGTGCGGGACCTTCGATGTTCATCGTCCGCCTTCCTTCCGTAGTGTCTCGACGCGGTCGAGCACGGCTCGTGCGACCGCGCGCTTGTCCATGAGCGGGAGTGCCTGCTGCCCGCGTGCGTCCACGAGCGTGACGATGTTCGTGGAGGTGCCGAACCCCGCGCCTGCAGCGGTGACGTCGTTGGCGACGACCAGGTCGAGGTTCTTGGCAGCCAGCTTGCCGCGGGCGGAAGCGACGGGATCGCCCGTCTCCGCGGCGAAGCCCACGAGCATGCGGTCGCCCTTGCGCTGCCCCAGCGTGGCGAGGATGTCGACGGTGCGCTCGAGCGCGATCGTCTCGGGCGCCGACTCCTTCTTCAGCTTGCGGTCCACGACCGTCACGGGACGGAAGTCGGCGACCGCCGCAGCAGCAACGACGATGTCGGCGCGTTCGTAGGACGCGAGCACTGCGTCGAGCATCTCGGCCGCCGTGCCCACGCGAACGACGGCCGCGCCGAACGGGTCAGGAAGCTCGGTCGGACCGCTCACGAGCGTCACGGACGCGCCGCGTCGGGCAGCCTCCTCGGCGATCGCGTAGCCCTGCCGTCCGCTCGAGCGGTTGCCGATGTAGCGAACCGGGTCGATCGGCTCCTGCGTCGGACCCGCGGTCACGACGACCTGCACGCCGGCGAGCGAGCGAGCACGGCGCGCCTCGCGCTCCACCGCATCCGCGATATCGAGCACGTCGGCCAGCCGGCCTTCGCCCACGTCGCCGCAAGCGAGCTCGCCCGAACCCGGCGCCACGAAGACCACGCCGCGCTCCTGGAGCGCACGCACGTTGCGCTGCGTCACGTCCCTGAGCCACATGTGCGTGTTCATCGCCGGGGCCACGACGATCGGTGCCTCCGTGGCGAGCGCCGTGGTGGTGAGCAGGTCGTCCGCGCGCCCCGTCGCCATCTTCGCGATGACGTTGGCGGTGCACGGTGCGATCACCAGCACGTCCGCCTCCTGCGCGAGCGAGATGTGGTGCACGTGCGCCGTCGGGTCGTCCCAGAGCGAGACCGCAACCGGCTCGCCGGTGAGCGTGCGGAACGTCAGCGGCGTGACGAAGCGCTGCGCCGCCGCCGTCATGATCGTCTTCACGCGCATGCCGCGGCGCATCAGCTCACGTGCCAGTTCGCAGGCCTTGTAGGCGCCGATGCCCCCGGTCACGCCGAGCACGACCGTGGGCCTGTGAGTGTCGGTATCCATGCCGAGATGATACCGCTACGGGCATGCCGTGCTCCGTGGGGAACGAACTCACGTGAGAGAACCAGGTGGTTCGACCCCCTCTTCTGCGAAGGAGACGCGCCGTGCTCGACGATCCTCGCGGTCCGAACCGGTCCGACATCCAGATCAAGATCGGAGGTCAGGCCGGATTCGGCATCAAGGCCGCCGGTCAGCTCCTCGCCCGCTGCTTCTCGCGTGGCGGGCTTCACATCTTCGACCTGACCGAGTACCCCTCGCTCATCCGTGGAGGCCACAACGTCTACCAGGTCCGCATCTCGCCTGGTGAGCTGCACAGCCACGTACTGCCCGTCGACATCCTCGTCGCGCTGAACACCGAGACGGTCTCGCTGCACGCAAGCGAGCTCGTGGACGGTGCTGCGCTCGTCTACGACCCGAAGAGCGTGACCCTCGAGGGGCTCGTCGATCCCGCGAAGGTGTGTGCGGTGGCCGTCCCGTTCGACGAGATCGTGAAGGAGGCGGGAGGACAGCCGATCATGCGCAACGTCGCGGCCCTCGGCGCGGTCGTCGGCTTGCTCGACTACCCGCTCTCCTACCTGACCGACGCGCTCAAGGCGCAGTTCGCCCGCAAGGCCCCGGAGATCGCCGAGCAGAACATCGCCGTGGCCACCAAGGGGCACGAGTACGGACGGAACGCCGAGTGCGCGTTCCCATTCCACCTCACGCCGATCGAGGGCGCGCCGGAGCAGATCGTGCCCGATGGGAACGAGGCGGTCGGCATCGGCGCGCTGGCAGCGGGGCTCGGCATGTACTGCGCCTACCCGATGACGCCGGCGTCCTCGCTGCTGTCGTACCTCGCGGCGCGCGACCGCGAATACGACATCGTCGTGAAGCACACGGAGGACGAGATCGCCGCCATCAACATGACCATCGGTGCCGCTTTCGGGGGCGCCCGAGCGATGTGCGCGACCGCCGGTGGCGGCTTCTCGCTCATGGTCGAGGCGCTCGGACTCGCGGGAGTGAGCGAGTCCGCCATTGTGGTGGGTGTATTCACGCGACCCGGCCCGGCAACGGGCATGCCGACCTGGACGGAGCAGTCCGACCTGCGGTTCGTGCTCCACGCCGCCCAAGGCGAGTTCCCGCGCGTCGTGCTCGCACCCGGCGACCGTGCCGACTGCTTCGAACTCACCTGGCAGGCGTTCAATCTCGCAGACCAGCTCCAGACGCCGGTCCTGCTGCTCGGCGACAGCTACCTCTCGGACAACCGCGAGTCCCTGCCGCCCTTCGACGTCTCGAAGGTGACCATCGACCGCGGCAAGCTCATCACGGAAGGTGCGATCACCGACAAGCCCGAAGCCCTCAGCCCCGACGGAGTCTACCTCAGGTATAGGGTCACAGATGACGGCGTGAGTTGGCGTGCACTGCCCGGCGTCAAGGGCGCCGAGCAGCTCGTGAACTCCTATGAGCACGACGAGTACGGCTTCGGCGCGGCCGGTGAGACGGTCGAGAACCGAGTGGCGCAGAACGGAAAGCGCCTCCATAAGCTGGCGCTCGCGCACGAGCTCGTACCGAAACCGGCGTACTTCGGCGTCCGCCCGAACGAGGCCGCGATGTCCATCGTGGTGTTCGGCTCCGTGAAGGGCCCCGTGCGCCAAGCGATGGAGTGGCTCGAGCGCGATCATCAGCCGGTCGCGCTCATGCAGATCGTGACGCTGTGGCCCTTCCCCGCCGCCGAGGTGACGGCATTCATGAACGCCTCGAAGCGGACCATGGTCATCGAGGGCAACGCGACGGGTCAGCTCGAGGGCCTTGTGGCGCAAGAGACCCTGCTCACGTTCGACTGGCGTCTCAGACGCTTCGACGGAAGACAGTTCTCCCCCGAACAGGTCTACGCGACCGTGATGGAGGTGCTCTGCCGTGTCTGCGCTCTCTGATTTCGAGACCATCAACGCACCGACCTGGTGCCCCGGCTGCGGCAACTACAACCTCTGGAACGCGTTGCGCGGTGCCTACGCCGAGCTTGGCCTGAGCTTCGAGCAACTCGCCGTGGTCTGGGGTATCGGCTGCCATGGCAACGGTGCGGACTTCACCCGCTGCCAGGGCTTCCACGGGCTGCACGGACGCGCGCTGCCCGTCGCGACCGGTCTTCGGCTGGCGAATACCGAGCTGACCGTCGTCGTGGAGATGGGCGACGGCGACGGCTACGGGATCGGCCTCGGGCACTTCGCCCACACGTGCCGCCGCAACCTGGACATGACCATCGTTGCGCACAACAACCAGGTCTATGGCCTCACGGTCGGCCAGACCTCGCCAACGAGCGACATCGGCATGAAGACGGTCTCGACCCCCTACGGAGCGCTCGAACAGCCGGTGAACACCATCGGGCTCGCGGTCGCCGAGGGTGCGACCTTCGTCGCGCGCGGCTTCGCCGGCGACGTGCCGCACCTCACCGGCCTCTTCGAACAGGCGATCCGCCACAAGGGGCTCGCCATCGTGGACGTGCTCCAGCCGTGCGTGACCTTCAACAAGGTGAACACGTTCGCCTGGTTCCGCCAGCGCGTCTACAAGCTCGACGAAGCGGACTGGGATCCGTCGGACCGTGCGAAGGCGCTCGAACTCTCCCTCACGACGTTCCACGACATCGCCTGCACACCCGACACGTGCCGCATCCCTCTCGGCGTGATCTACGCCGAAGAGGGTCGCCCCACCTACGAAGACGGCCTGCCGCAGCTCACCGGGCCGCTGTGGAAGCAGGCGCTGGCGCCGCGGGACGTGAAGGCAGCGCTCGCCGAGCTGGCGTAGTGGCGGACGGGTCGCGGCATAGGGGGCCGGGAGCATGAGCAGGGGCGCGCATCGCTTGTGAGGGCGTGGCTCGTGAGGGCGTGCATCGCTTGTGAGGGTGCACTCCGTCTCTGCTCCGCCGACCTCCGTATAGCCAATGTATATACGGCTCCGTCGAAGCGCCGCGTCGAATGTCCCTTCCCCGACGCGCCCGTTCCACGATGAACTAGCTCGGGAGACACGCCGCACCGCATCGCGCGGAGGGCGGCGTCCTCGCAGAACTGAACCTCTAGATGAGTCCGAGTGCCTTGCCGGACGTCTCGAACGCTGCGAGCGCCAGGTCGATGTCCGCATCGGTGTGCGTCGCCATGAGGCACGTGCGCAGGCGGTCGGTGCCGCGCGGCACCGCCGGATGAACGATCGGGCACACGAACACGCCCGCGTCAAACAGCATCCGCGTGAGGTCCATCGTGAGCGACTCCTCGCCGACCGCGACAGGCACGACGCAGGTGGTCGAGTCCATCGTGTTCCAGCCCTGCGCCTTCAGACCCTCGGAGTAGCGACGCTGCTGCTTGTGCAGCTGGGCGACGCGCCACGGCTCGTCCTCGATGACGTTGAACGCCTCGAGGGCGGCGGCGGTCGACGCCGGCGGCAGGGCCGCGGAGAAGATGAACGGGCGCGAGTAGTGGCGCAGGAAGTCGACCATGTCGTGGTCACCCGCGCAGTACCCGCCGATCGACGGGATCGACTTCGACAGCGTCCCCATCTTGATGTCGATGGAGCCGTACATGTTGAAGTGCTCCTCGATGCCATGGCCCGTCGCGCCGAGCGCGCCGATCGAATGCGCCTCGTCGACCATCAGGCGCGCGCCGTGGCGGTCGCAGAGTGCGCGAGTGGTGGGCAGGTCCATGACGTCGCCGTCCATCGAGAACACCGAGTCGGCCACCACGAGAACGGTCTTGAACTGCCCGGCGGCGTCCGCGAGCAACTTCTCGAGGTGCGCCATGTCGCTGTGGCGATACGTCTTCCACTTGGCGCCGGAGAGCAGGCAGCCATCCACGATCGACGCGTGATCGAGCTTGTCCATGAGCACCAGGTCGCCGGGGCCGGTGAGTGCCGTGATGATCGCGACGTTGGTGACGTAACCGGAGGAGTAGACGCAGGCGTCCGCTCGCTTCGCGAAGCTCGCGATGCGCTCCTCGAGCTGCTCGTGGAGTTCGCTCGTACCCGTAAGGAGGCGCACACCGCCGGCACCGCTGCCGTAGCGTTCGACGGCCGCTATGGCCGCCGCGTCGATGCGCGGATGTCCGATGAGGCCGAGGTAGCTGTAGCTCGCCAGCATGACCATCTCGCCGCCGCCCGCCATCTGCACCGTGTGGTTCACGACGCCGGTAGTGGGCTGCAGGTAGAAGTAGCGGTTCGCGCCCTGCATCGCGGCGCGGCGCGCGCGGAACTCATCGACGCGGGCGGCGATGCCGTCACTGAGGGGACGCGGCGCCACGGCGGTTTCGGGCGCGTCGGAAGTCAGCAGCGTGTCGGTCACAAGTATCGGATCTCCCCTCGTCGCGGGGCATCCGACATGCGTCCCGCGCTCGTGTGCACAAATCTGTGCACACGACGGTAGCACATCTGCGGCGAGGGCTCATCCGCCCCCAACCCGAGCCCGATCGGGACCGGACCTGCTCCCCTACTGCCCCTGGGGCATCGAGGACTGCTCGAGCACACCCGAGTTGATCGCGGCCTTGAACTGGTCCGGCGTGATGGTCGAGTCCCAGTTGTGAGTGAGCTTCGCCACGCCGAAGATCGCCAACCACACGGCCACGACCAGCACCGCCCAGGTCCACGGCGCGATCCGCCACTTCCCGAAGGCGCGCGCCTCGAGCGCACCCGGAGCGGTGCAGGCGCGCACGCAGTCCATGCAGCCGTCGCACTCCGGCGCCCACACGCGGTCCTTGACCTGCTCGACCTCGACTCGTGCGTGGCACGCCCGCGTGCAGCGGTGGCAGTGCGTGCACGCCTCGTCGTCGCGGTGTACCGCCGTCGGCGACGCCATCCCGAGCACGCTGTACCAGCCGCCGAGCGGGCAGAGGTAGCGGCACCACACCGGGCTGAACAGCATCGACAGAACGAAGGCGATGACGATCGCGATCAGGAACACGGGATTCGCGAAGCCCTCAAGGATCTTCACGTCGGCGACCCACATGTACGGCAGGTTGCGGAACGCCACGGCCTCCTGGAGCGGCACGAGCACGAGGAACGCAAGGATCATCGTGGCGAGCGCGTAGCGGATGCCGCGGCCGACACGGTCGAGCCACTTCGGCAGGCGCACCGGCACGCCGAGCACGCGGCCGAGCAGCGCGCCGAGTTCCCACACAGTGCCGACCGGGCAGACCCAGCCGCAGAAGCCGCGCTTGAGCAGCAGTGACAGCGTGACCGCGCCGAGGATGATGACGAGTCCGGCCGGCAGCAGCACGTCCCACCCACCACCGCGCACCCATGCGAAGAAGCTCGTGAAGTGCCCCACGGGCAGCAGGCCGGCGACCGCTTCAGGACGCGGCACGTAGGCGCCCGTCCCCCTCGCCCACTTCACGAAGAGCGTGAGCTGCACGCACGCGCCCACGAAGAAGACGAGGAAGCCGATGCGGACGAACATGCGGCGGGTGACGGTGTCGAGGATGCGGCGGAAGGGCGACGGCATGGGGCGACCTTTCGATGCGCTGCTTCGAGAACATTGCGGGAGTGTCGCCCGCGGGCTGCCGGCCGCGCCGCGTCGTGCACACGGTGCAGGAGGATACCGCATCCATGCGTCTATACTCGCAATCGGCCCCGCACGCGCGACGAGAGGACCGACGACCGTGGAGATGTATCGCTGCCGCATCTGCGGCGAGACCTATCTCGGCTCCGAACCCCCGGCGATGTGCCCGTTCTGCGGCGCCCATGTCGAGTTCTTCGTCGATCCGGCCGACTACCCCGCGGATGTCAACGACATCGAGCTCACCGAGGTCGAGCGGGCCGACCTGGACACCGCGATCGAACTCGAGCTCGCGAACACGCGCTTCTACCTCGCGATGGCTGCCCGCGGCGACAACGCGACGCTCTCGAGCGCATACAAGCGCCTCGCGACGATCGAGGCCGAGCACTGCTTGCTCTTCTGCAAGTTGGCGAAGGTGCCGAAGCCGGCCGATCTTCGCGAGATCGGCGACGAGCTTGGCAGCTGGGAAGCCGACATCGCCGAGTCGCTGCGGCGCGAAACACGGGCATCGGCACTGTACGCAGAGTTCGCCGCGCGGGCGACGTCACCCCGGTTGCTGGAGGTCTGGCGCGCGGTGAGCGCGGTCGAAGCGGACCACATCGTGCTCGACGGAGTCGCGAAGGGCTACGTGTAGGCCTTCGCCAAGCGACCGTCTACGGCAGGTAGCTCACGATCCTGCTGCGCCTGAACGACTTCACGATCACCCAGATCAGGATCGCGTCGAGCGCCGCGAACACGCCCGCGGTCGCGAGGATGAGCCCACTCGAGAGCACCATGATCCCGCTCGCCTGCGCGGCCACGATGCCGATGAGGGGAAGCGAGATCGACCCGCCGATGGCGTTCGCCTCTTGGAAGCCGCGCGCCTTCGCTGACACCAGCACGACGATCCCGATCACGAACAGCGCCACCGCCGGCACGAGCGCGAGCATGAGCGCCCACCAGTTCGGCGTCGGGAAGTACGGCTGGCCGATGATCGGTGTCCCCATCACGTTCGCGATGACCGTGTAGATCGCGAAGCAGAACCAGGTGAAGGCGACCGCCGGCACGAACGACGCCGCGACCTTGCCGAGAACGAGTTCGGCGTCCGTCACCGGCGTGTACAGCAGCCCTTCGAGGGTCCGCCGCTCCTTCTCCCCCGCGAAGCTGTTCGCAGCGATGATCGTCGAGACCATCACGGGCACGAGCAGGAAGAAGCCGGCGAACAGGTACACGATGCCGATGTAGGCGGCGCGACCCGCCGAGGTCATTCCCTGGAAGACCGGGACCGCCGAATCAGGGAAGCTTGTGAGGAAGCCCTGAAGTCCGTTGGCGGCGCCAGGTGTGTAGCGCAGCGCCACCAGGTAGATCATCGGATACCCGACGACCACCACGAGCGGCACGACCACGAGTGGCAGCGCCAGCTGTGAAGTGGAGAACGTGTCCCGCAAGTCCTTCGTCGCGATCGCGAGCGCGCGGTTCCACCTCATCAGTCGTCCGCCTCCTCGCGCACGTGGTGCCCCCTGCCAACGAGCGCGAGATAGGCCTCCTGCAGCGTCGGAGGTTCCTCGGCGACACCCATCAGGTCCGCGGGAAGTGCGGCGGCCGCGCGGACGAATCCCGGCACGGCATCGATCCCCGCCAACGTGACGACCATGCCGTCGCCGTCGAACTCCACGCCGATCGCACCCGGGATCGCCATGAGTTCGCTGCGCGCGAGCACGGCGTGCGGCGCGAGGCGCACCCGGACGCGTACCGTGAGGATGGCGCTGCGCGACACTTCGAGCGGCGTGCCGGAGGCCTTGATCACGCCTTCGTCGAGGATCGCGACCTGCGTGCAGGCGTTCTCCATCTCCTCCAGCCGATGGGAGGTGATGAAGAACGTCGCGTGTGCGTCGCGGCTGACGCGACGGATGTAGCGCATGAGTTCGTGCGACGCCTCGGGGTCGAGCCCTGCCGTCGGTTCGTCGAGGTACACGAGGGACGGATGCCCCATGAGGGCGCGGGCGATCAGCAGCTTCTGCTTCATACCCTTGGAGAACGTCTCGACGCGTGCACTCGCGCGGCTCGTGAGACCGAACATCTCAAGGAAGTGGTCCGCGCGCTTGCCCGCCTCCCGTCCGTCCAGCCCGAACAAACGCCCGAAACAGGTGAGGTTGAGGCGAGCACTCAACCTCTCGTAGAGGTTCGTGTCAGTCTGGACGCCGACTTGAGGACGCACGTCGGCGATGCCGCCCGGGAGGTCGTGTCCGAGCACCGTGAGGCGCTGGACGCACGTGGGCTCCATCACGCCATTCAGGATCCGGACGGTCGTGGTCTTGCCTGCGCCGTTGGGACCGAGCAGCCCGAAGACCGCGCCCCGCGGGATCTCGAGGTCGATGCCGTCAAGTGCCCGCACGGCGCCGAACTGCCGCGTGAGCCCTCTGACTTCGATCGCGAGACCGTCAGGCGCTTCCGACACTTCCCCTCTACAGCTCCTTCGTCCGGAACACTTCCGCGGCCGCCATCACGAGCAGCACTGCGAGTCCGACGGATGTGATCACCGGACTCAGTATGGCCGATTCCTTGCCGGCTGCCAGCACCGTCGGGGCGCCCACGAGACCGGCCGGCGAGAACTTCTGGAGCGGCTCCCACATGCCCGCGACCCCGAGTGCCGCGAACACGCCGAGACCGATCCCCGCGGCTCCCGCTTGCGAGTCGAGCAGGGAGGACAGGAACGTCATCACACCGAGGAAGAAGATCGCCAACGCGAGCCAGCCCACGACCGCCGACCACAGCGGCCCGCCGGGCGACTTGTGGAACACGAGCCGGGTGACGTCCCAGGTGATGACAGTCGTGATACAGACCGAGACCACGAGGAACGCGGCGTGCACGGCCGCCTTGGCGACCACGTAGGAAGTGCGGGACAGCGGTTTGGTGAGCACGAGTATCGCCGTGCCGCTCTTGCGCTCGGCCGAGATCAGGCCGCCGTAGATGATGATGATCGCGAACAGCCCGATCTGGGACAGGTTCTTGATCCACTGTCCGTAGGCGTCGAGATACGACGGCTTCGGCATAGCCTTGACGAGCGCAGCCATCTCGCTGCCGCCGACCGCCTTCAGTATCTCGGGCGTGAACCTGGCCATGAGCGGTCCGCTCAATGCGAAGAAGAGCAGCATCCCCGGAAGCACCCAGATCCTCCACGTGCGGACGATCTCGAGCACTTCCTTCCAAGCGAACTGGAGGAACCCCTTCACGTGCGGTCACCCCCGACCAGTTGCACGAACACCTCTTCCAGTCCCATCTCGCCCGCTTCCATGCGCCTGAGCGCGAGGCCGCGCTGCGCGACCATCGCAGGGATGGCGCGAGCGGCCGCGTCCTCGTCCGAGACCGTCACGAACACGGTCCCGTTCGTGTCGCGCTCCACCGCGGCGGCCCACGACTCGCCGCGGATCGCGTCCGCTAGCTCGTCGGCCCCAGCGGCGATCTCGATGACCACCTTGCTCGCGCCGTAGCGCGCCTTCAGCTCGTCGATGGGCGCGTGTGCCACAACGTGTCCGTGGTCGAGGATCGCAACCGTGTCGCAGATGCGCTCGACGTCGGCGAGGATGTGCGTCGAGAAGAACACCGTCGTGCGTCCCCGCAGCGACAGCAGCATGTCGAGCACCTCCTTGCGGCCCATCGGATCGAGCGCACTCGTCGGCTCGTCGAGCATGAGCAGCTTCGGCGCATTGATGAGCGCCTGCGCGACCCCGAGCCGCTGCTTCATGCCGCGCGAGTACCCGCCGATCTTCGTGTCCACATCCGTGAGCCCGGCGAGATCCAGCAGCACGTCCACTCGGCTGTCGAGGGCCTCGCGTTCAAGTCCGAACAGCCCGCCGGCGAACCGCAGGAACTCCCGCGCCTTCATCCAGTCGTAGAAGCCCGGCACGTCGGGCAGAAAGCCGATCTGCGACCGAACCGTGTTGTCGGCGGTGACCACGTCGTGCCCGAACACGCGGACTTCGCCCTCCGTCGGCTTTGCGAGCCCGGTCAGGATCCGCAGCGTCGTGGTCTTGCCCGCTCCGTTCGGACCGAGGAACCCGAAGATCGAGCCCTCCTCCACGGTCAGGTCCACGCAGTCGAGTGCCCGCTTGGGCCCGTACGCCTTCGTCAGGCGCCGTATCTCGACGGCAGCGCTCATCGCTCCGACTCGCCGTTCCTGGCGCCGTAGAGGGCGTCCGCTGCGGCCTCAGCACGGGTCGCGGCGCCGGTGGCGGGCGGCACCTCGACCGCCGCCGCGGGCTTGCGCCCGGCGACCAGGAAGATGACCGCGCCGATCCAGTTCACGAGCAGGATGATGATGGCCCAGAGCCACTTGCGACCTCCGAGCGTGAGCTGCTCGGCCGGCGTCTGGAACATCTTCACGAGCGTCCATATCTCGAACGCCAGCTGCGCGATGCCCACCACGCCGCCGATGACGAGCGCCCACGCGGGCAGAGTCGAGATGTCGATCGAAGAGCTCATGACAGATCCCCCTTCTTGGCCAGGTCACGCCGCACCTCGGCGGCGCGACCGATACGCGACAGAGTGACGAGCAATGCGAACGGGAGCGCGAGCGCGAGCGCGAGCCCGGCGAACATGACCAGGTCATCCCGACCGCCAGCCGCGGCGGCGAGTTCCTGGACGTACACGGAGGTAGAGATGGTTGCGAACAGGGTCGCGAGCGCACCCGCAGCCACGCGGCTGAGCGGCCGACGCTGACCAAGCCATGCGCCCGCCACCACCACGAGCCCGAACACGGTCATGAGCACCGGCAGCACCAGCGCGCTGTCCTTGCCGTCAAACCGGTCGGGCGCACCGGAGATGCCCCAGTGCACGGGCACCTGCGCCGGAAGCCCCGACTGGTAGAGCACGATGAGCACGGCCAGTACCGCCGCGATCGCGACCGGCAGCACGACTGCGAGAGCCAGGTAGCTGGTCGGGACCGAGCCGAACGGCACGTCCTCGTCGTCCGGACGCACGAGGCCGAGCCTCACCGCGACCGCCCCGAAGTTGACGTCCCAGCCGACTCCGAACACGCGCGGCACGAGGATCCGCGGGTTCAGCGGGTCCCACCAGCGCGACGCGATGCGCTCCGGTGTCGGCGGGCGCAGGTCGTAGGGCAACCCGAGAACGGATCCGGCGAAGGGCGACGGCTTCCGCGGAGCGACCTCCTGCTTGTCGGACGATTCGAGTCCCAGGTCGGCGCATTGGGCCGCAAGGACCTCAGGCGTCCCGAGGTCGGCCAGCACACGCGCGACGTCATCCGGCGTGCCCGCTGTCTCCGCGATCTGCTCGTAGACGTGCGCGCGCAGGTCCTCGACGGTCTCCTCGCATTCACCGGTGGCGGCAACGAGCAGGGCTCCGTGGACGCGCCCGAAGTATGTCTCCACCAGTCCAGCCGCTTCCGGGGAAAGCCGGGCGGGTTTCTCCTGACGTGCGTTCATCGTGCGGTCCTCCCTTCGAGCAGCTCGTCCATCGCATCCGTCACGCCGTACCAGGCCGTGGCCATGCCCTCGTATTCGGTGGCGCCCCCGGCCGTAAGCCGATAGTACTTCCTTGGCGGGCCGACAGGCGATTCCTGCCAGGCCGAGTCGATCAGCCCCGACTTCTTGAGGCGCGAGAGCAGCGGATAGACCGTCCCCGCGCTGATCGCGAGGCCGGGATGCCCCGCCAGCTTCTCTACGATCTCGCCGCCGTACGCCTCTCCGCGATGCAGCAGCGCGAGGATGGCGAGCTCCACCACTCCCTTGCGGAACTGCGACAGCCTGCTGTCGGCTTCGTTGCCCATGTGCGCGTCCGTTCTCATACGTAGCGTGTCACACCTTCTTCCTTGTATCACACGCTAGTGTGCGACGCAAGGTACCGGGACGAGATCCTGTCGCGGACGTGGATGAGCGGGAATACGAGGCCGGACTGCTAGCGGCGCGTCGCCAGCGAATCGAGAGCCGCACGGTACGCCGGTGCGAGCGCGTCGATCGTGAAGGGCTCGGCGATCGCCCTCCCCTGCCCCGGCGCGGGACGCTCGAGGATGAGCGACCTGAGGCGCGCCGCCAGCGCTTCGTCGGAGCTGTAGCGCAAAGCGAACGGATAGAGCTCCGGGTACGCGAGCCGGTCGGGCACCACGGGATAGCAGCCCGCATAGGCCGCTTCGAGCATGGCCAGGCCGAAGAACTCGTTCAGCGCCGTCGAGACGGCCACGTCGGCACTCGCCAGCAGGCGTGCATAGTCCTCGCGGCTGTCCGGCTGCCCCAGGTGTACGAGCCGATCCCCCAGCCCGCCAGCGGCGTGTTCGAACGCCTCGCGGGTCTCGGCGAACGCCTGCCCCGCGACCGCGACCTCGAAGTCGAGCCCTTCGGCAGCAAGACCCGCGATCACGCGGAAGAACGTCTCCGGGTCCTTGTCGTACTCCCAGCGGTGCGGCCACACGATGCGGCAGCGCTCGCCGCGCGTGACCGGCACGCCGTCGAAGGGCGCCGGGTCGAACGGCGGGTGGACCACGCTGGACTTCGCCGCGATGCTCTCGCCGAGGCCCTTGGGCTGGTGGTCGGGGAACTGCCGCATGAACGGCCCGATCTCCTCAACGAAGCGGTCGAGATTCCAGCGCGTGTTGAACCAGCACTCGTCGGCCGCCAGCGCGCTCGTCACGTTCGTGAGCGGGAACTGCAGGTCCCACTCGGCCGTGTGCCGGTTCGGATAGACGAGCTGGTTCTCGTGGAAGTACACCACCGTCGGGACTCCCGCCACCGCCCCTCCGGCGAGCCCCTTGAACTCCGCGAGGTTCACGAAGGTTGATGCGAAGACGGCGTCCCATCGTCTGCCGGGATGCTCGGCCTGCAGACGGAGCACCTCGTCCGCGAACGTGATCGCGGCGCCGCGCATGCGCCACTTCCACTTGCGTGCGGGCAGCGTGAGCAGGTCATAGTCCCAGCCGAGGACCGGCAACAGACAGTCGAGCACCGCGCGGTGCGAGCCGCCGAAGTACGGCTCGAGCACGAGCAGCCGGCGCGTCGCTTCCCCGCTCTCCACGGTCCTCACCTCAGCAGCCACGTCGCTCACCCCTCATACGGCACGCCTGGCGCGCCGCGCTTCGGGCGGTACGACGAGCACGGGAAGTCGCGGAACCGTGCGCCAGCCAAGGCGTCCGCCACCATGCGAGGCATGTCGAGCGCCTCTTCCGCTGCCGCCACCTCCGCGATCGTGGCGTGCGTCTCGGGGTTGCGCGGCATGAAGAGCGTGCAGCAATCCGGGTGCGGGCGCACCGAGATCTCGTACGTCCCGAGAGCCCGGGCCTCGCCGATGATGTCTTGCTTGTCCGTGCCGATGAGCGGACGCAGCACCGGCATGGTCGCGGCGGCGTCGACGGCGGCGATGTTGTCGAGTGTCTGCGACGCCACCTGCCCAAGGCTCTCCCCGGTGACGACGGCCTTCGCATCCTCCGCACGCGCGATCGCCTCAGCGATCCGGAGCATCAGACGCCGGTAGAGCAGCACGCGCAGGTCGGGCGGGCACGCGAGCATGATCTCCCGCTGCAGGTCGCCGAATGGGATCGTGTAGACACGAGCCAGACCGCCGAGGGGCGCGAGCACTCCCGCCATGTCGAGCACGTCGGAAGTCGATGCGTCAGAGGTCTGCGGAGCCCCCGAGAAGTGCACGCCGAGCACCACCGCCCCGCGACGCGCGATGCGGGCGATCGCCACCGGCGAATCGATGCCCGCCGACATCAGCGCGACGACCTTTCCCGACGAGCCCACGGGAAGTCCGCCGGGCCCGGACAAGCGATGGGCTGACACGTAGGCCTCGCCGTTGACGACCTCGATCCAGACGGTCAACTCCGGCCCGACGAGCCGCACCGGGATCCCGAAGGCCGCGCACAGGTGCGCGCCCACCGTCCGCTCCATCTCGGCGGATGAGACCGCGAAGTTGGTGGAGGAACGGCGAGCGGCCACCGCGAACGTAGCCGGCGCCCGCTTCCCACGCCGCTCGAGCTCCTCGCGCATCACGGTCTCCGCAGCGCGGGTGATCTCGTCGAGGTCTCGCTCCACGATGATGCACTCGGTAACGTGCACCACCCCCGGCACTGCCGCGCACGCGCGCAGCACATCCCCGGAACGGGCGTGGTCCGTGAGCGGCACCAGGAGGCGCGAAGAGATCCGCTCCACCTTCGCGTCCGTGAGACCCCGGACCGCGAAGTCCAGATTGTCCCGCAGGCGGCTGATGAAGGTGGAGCGGTTGCGGCCCTTCAGGCCTATCTCGTGATAGTGGATGAGCGCGGTGCGCTCGTACACGGGCTTACCCGCGTTCTACTTGATGCCGTCCTTGACGCGCTCGTAGCTCACGTCGCCCTCGGCGATCTCGTCCATGGCGAGAGTCAGGGGCTTCGTGGAGGTCAGCGACGCGATCTGCGGCGCGGACATCGTGAGCAGGGCCTGGTCGCGGACACCGTGAAGCATGTCGTTGATCTGGCGGGCGCGCTTGGCGGAGACGATGCACAGGGTGTACTTCGAGTCCACTTTCGAGAGCAGCAGGTCGATCTCAGGCTGGATGACCATGGGATGTCACAGATCCTTTGCTTCTGATTCGGAGACTGAGCGGATGTAGGCGATGAGGTCGTCGACCGCTCGAGACACATCGTCGTTTAATACCACATGGTCGTAGCTACCCTCAAGTTCGAGTTCTCTGCGCGCGGTCTCCAGACGGGTCTTGATCTGCTCGTCCGACTCGGCTCCGCGGTTGCGGATCCGCTTCTCGAGATCCTCGGCCGAGGGCGCTTTCACGAAGATGAGCCGGCTTCGGCCCATCTGCTTGCGGACCTGGAACGCGCCCTGCGGATCGATCTCGAGTATCACGTCCATTCCATGCGCGAGACGGCGCTCGACTGCGCTGCGCAGCGTGCCGTAGCGGTTTCCGTGCACTTCCGCATGCTCGAGAAACTCGCCCGCACGGACACGGGCGTCGAACTCAGCTGGCGTGAGGAAGTAGTAGTCCACTCCGTCACGCTCGCCCGGACGGGGCGTGCGTGTCGTCGCGGACACGGAAACCCACGTCTCCGGCACTCGCTTCACGAGCTCCTTGACGAGGGTTCCCTTGCCGGCCCCTGAAGGCCCGGAAATGATGAAGAGGTGACCGACGCGCATGCTGGCTGACGGCACCGTTTCTACTTGGCGAGGCGTTCCAGGAGCATCTCGCGCTGGCGGGCGCCGAGGCCCTGAACGCGACGGCTCTCGGAGATCTCCAGCTCCTCCATGACACGAGCGGCCTTCGCCTTGCCGAAGCCGGGAAGCGACTCGAGCAGAGCGGAGACCTTCAAACGAGCCACGATCGGATCGTCGGCGCGCTTGAGCACTTCAGCGAAGCTGAGCTTGCCCGACTTGATGTCCGCGCGGACCGCAGCGCGCTTCGCGCGCGCCTCAGCAGCCTTCTTCAGGGCCGCTTGGCGATCAGAATCCGACAGGTTCGGTAGCGCCATCTCGTGCCTCCTCGTGACTCCCCTGACCCGGACTCGCCGGGACCCCCCGTGGACAGGACGCCGGAACCGGTCACTCTCGACACCCGGCGTCCCTCTCGATGCGTGGTCGATAGTACCCGTTACCTGCGGTTATGCCAACACACTACTTCGACAGCGCCCTGCTTCCGGGGGCGTAGAGCGGGACCTCGGAGGCGCACAGAGTGCACGCGCCGGGTTCCCAAGACTCGACTTCAAGTCGAAGCAGAGGCAGGAGTTCTGCGTCGAACGCCTTGGGGCCTCCCCTGTCGATGAGCGAGACGACAGCCACCGGCACTCCCCCGGCCCTCTGGACCAGATCGATGACCTCGGCGACGCTGCCACCCGTCGTGACCACGTCTTCTACCACGAGCACGCGAGCGCCCTCGGGCACATCGAAGCCGCGGCGGAAGGTCATCACGCCACCCTCGCGTTCGCTGAAGATGAACTTGACCCCCAGGGCCTGCGCGACGGCAAACCCGATGATGATCCCGCCGACTGCGGGAGCGGCCACCAGGTCGATCTGCCGTTCACCGACGCGGTGCGCGATCGCTTCGGCGAGCCTCGTGACCAGCGCCGGGTCCTCCAGCACGCGCGCGCACTGCACGTAGCGGTCGGAGTGGCGGCCCGAGGTCAGGCGGAAGTGGCCACTCAGGATCGCGCGGGCGTCCTCCAGGGCGGCGAGCACTTCGGACTCGGTCATGTCAGGCATGGCGTCGTTCTCCTACTTCGTGGCCGTTTGGTCTTCTACCTCGATGTCGAGCAGGTGGATCGCGGGAGCGTCGAGCGACCGCGCCCACCACAGGTTGATCCCCGTGGCCGATGGAGCCGCGGTCACATTCTCCCTTGGTATGGTCGGGTGCCACCAAAGCGTCCCGGACGGGTGCACCTCGCTGAAGACAGCGGCTACCATGTCCGAGCCCGCAGCCTCGACATGCCCGCCCTTGATGATGCGCACGTGCCGCCGCGGACCGCTGCCCGCAGACGATCCGTCATCTGCGGAACTGGGCGCGTTCGGGGTGGACGTGTCCTCGTCTGCGATGAGCAGGCGTAGCATCACGCCACGGTCGTCGGTTCCGACCACGACGGGAGCGGCGCTGACTACCTCAGAGGGGAGCGCGAGTGTGCGACTCGGCTTGCCCGGGCGGAGCATCCTGACGACGTTGGGTGGCTCGGATCCGGTTCCCTGCTGGCTCCAGTACAGGACATCCTCAACCGGCGACCAGACGATCTGGGTCGCGAACCCGGGCGTGAAGGTAGCGGAGGCGACCTCGCATCGACCCGCCACGTCCCATACGTCGAGCGTCACCGTGCGGTCCACGAGCTCATCGCTTTCGAGGTCCTTCGCGACCACCAGGGTGAGGGTCGCGTAGTAGCGGCCCGACGACGACCAGCCGATCGGCTGCATCGTGCCGGTCGACTCCACCTCGAAGTCCACCCCATTGCCCGACAGATCGATGGCGCACGGGTAGATGCCGTGCGTCGGGTCGATCCGGAAGCTCGCCACGCGCCCGTCGGGCATCGTTTCGGCAGCCCAATCGCTCGCGCCCGGTTGCTCCATGAGGGACGGATCCCAGACGAGCGAATCGGCCCCGGGCACGTCGCTGTACGAGCCCGGCGTCACGACCGATGCATCCAGCGCCTCCAGGACCGCGCTCGGCTCAACGCTGGCCCGCCCGATGAGGTCCAGCGGCGCGGTCCCCGGATCCTCGACGAGGCGGGCGCGCGATCCGGTCGGCTCCACCGCGACGAGCCAGTACCCCTCGAGGGTCTTCGTGGTCCCGTCGGAGGGGCGGACAGCAGTGACCGACGTCGAGCCCATCGCGTCGCTCGACTGCGTGAAGATCCACTCGCCGTCGCCGCTCCATGTCGCCACGCTGGGCCCCGAGGCGAAGCTCGTCTGCCCGAAGCCCGCGAGGTCGTTCAGGAACCTGCCGGAGTAGACGGACACCGCGACGCAGGCGGCGATGACGACCAGGACCAGCACGGCGATGCCGCCGATCGCGACGCGACGCGGCCAGCGTGAACGGGACCGGGCATCGACCGGGATGGGAATCGCCTGTGGGCTGACCGGAAGAGGCAGAGGCTCGGGGGCCGTGGCGAGCGGGAGCGGTCCCGGAGTCCGATCGTCGGTCACCGGCGCTTCGGGCGGAGCATCGCTCACTCTGCACCCACGATCGCTTCAAAGGCGGCTGCAGGATCGGCTGCCGCCGTGATGGGACGTCCGATGACGAGGTGCGAGGCGCCTGCGGCCAACGCCTCGGCGGGTGTCGCGACACGCGACTGGTCGCCGGGATCGCCGCCGGCAGGCCGCACGCCCGGCGTGACGACCAGCGCCCGCGGACCGAGCAGTGCGCGCATGTCGCCGGCCT
>Ga0079306_1000063_pt1 | contig 151546 bp, 103 predicted proteins | sample Methanotroph_Enr_FD_79181 | JGI IMG/M metagenome (GOLD analysis project Ga0079306, IMG submission 79181) | Enriched soil microbial communities from Old Woman Creek wetland in Ohio, USA - Methanotroph_Enrichment_5 | ecosystem: Environmental > Terrestrial > Soil > Wetlands | place: USA: Ohio... | reverse complement strand
TTCTTCAATGGACTCGGGCAGGATTAACTTCATCAATATATTAAAAGAATCATTCATATCAGAAAACTTGTTTCTGCAAAAATCCACATTTTTTCTTTAGTCCACAACTTTTGGACTTGATCCTATATTTCGCCTCTTTTTGTTTTCGCCAAACAAAAAAGGCAGCTTGCGCTGCCTTCATTCTTACTACTCTGTGGAGCGTATGGGAGTCGAACCCATGACCTTCAGACTGCCAGTCTGACACTCTAGCCAACTGAGCTAACGCCCCAAATCAGGTTGCAAATGTAAAAATAATATTCTTAATTTTACAAAGTTTTTCAATTTTTCAAAATGAAAAGAGTTTTTGCAGCCGTTAAAGTTAATCCGCAACCTGAATTATTGCATTTTTTCAGCAGGCTCAGGCAGCAACTTGCCGGCAGCGCTATCAAATGGGTCGAAGAGGAAAACCTTCACCTTACCCTGAAGTTCATTGGTGAAACTCCTGAAGAAAAAATTCCGGCTATCGAAGAAGCGTTGTCAAACATTCATGTACCGCCTTTTGATTTTGAACTGGGAAACCTGAAAATATTCGGAAGCCGGTACAATCCAAGGGTGCTATTTCTTGAGGCCCTTAATGCCGAACCATTTAGGGGGTTAACCACGTTGGTCAAAGAACAGATACTTCCTTTGGGCTATGAAACCGACCGGCAGAATTTTGTACCGCATCTGACCCTTGGGCGTATTAAAAAAGTATCTGATAAAACATACTTCCAGAAAGTAATCAGCGATTTTTCAGGACGGGCCATACAAACTCAACATGTAAGCGAATTCTACCTCTTTGAGAGTATTTTACACAACACCGGCCCGGAATACAGAATTTTAAAAACATTCAATTTATAGTCATATTGGTGTGAAAACAAGATGCACATAAAATTGAGTGAATGTTTCTGCCATAACTTGGTTTTTGATATTACGGTACTCCGTACCTTAATTTTCAGGCTATTCTTTTGAGTTACAAATATTACGGTGCTCTGCACCTATCATTAACAGGTATGACAAAATTATAAATACTGATAATTTTTACACAAAATTTTGCAATAATACAGGTATATCCGAAACTGAGATTAAATGAGCCAGGGGCGGCGCCCCGCAATATTTGTAAAAATAGTCCTCCCCGAAAATATCTTAGGTGCAACGCACCGCAATATTATGTCTCCCAGGTGTTTATTCAACTAAAATCACTTTTTTTGGTGGGAAAACTAGATGCACATAAAATTGAGTGAATGTATCTGCCATAACTTGGTTTTTGATATTACGGTACTCCGCACCTTAATTTTCATGTTATTCTTTTGAGTTACAAATATTACAGTGCTCTGCACCTATCATTAATTAGGTAGGACAAAATTATAAATCCTGATAATTTTTACACAAAATATTGCATATTACAATCTTTATAGAGGCGCATCAAATTCTGATTTTGCCATAAAAAATGCCCATAATTGGCATTATTTGAAAAAAATATTTTTTTAATCGAAAATTTTTGTAATTTTGCACCCGCAATTGTCCTATGGTGTAACTGGCAACACGTCTGATTTTGGTTCAGAAGAGTTCAGGTTCGAGTCCTGATAGGACAACTAGACAAAGGTAAAGTTGTTGAGGGGACGGAAGTCCCCTCTTTTATTGGAACTAAATTATGATAACTGTAAAGCAAATTTCCGACATTGTAAATGAAAAACTTCAGGGTTCTGAACTTTTTCTTGTGGAGGTTCTTGTCCGCTCAGGTAACCGGATCTCAGTTTTTCTTGACTCCGACACGCATGTGAGCATCACCGACTGCGCGGGAATCAGCCGCCATATCGAGTCATTACTGGACAGGGAACAAGAAGATTTTGAATTGGAGGTTTCTTCGGCAGGGCTTGACCAGCCAATTAAACTACGCAGGCAATACCTGAAAAATATTGGTAACGACCTGAAAGTTTTAACCGCTGACGGAAAGAGCTTTACCGCAGCCTTACTGGGAGCCGGTGAAAATAATATTACGCTGCTGATACCTGAAAATAAAAAGAAAAAAACTCCGGAACAGGAAGTTGTGGTAGCGTTAAAAGACATTAAAGAAGCGAAATTGGTAATTAAAATAAGTAATAAAAAAATTTAAAGTACTGAATAATGGAACACATTAATCTAGTTGAATCGTTTTCGGAATTTAAAGAATTCAAAAACATCGAGCGCGAAACCATGATGCGTATTCTTGAAGACGTATTCAGACACATGCTGATAAAAAAATACGGCAGCGATGAAAACTTTGACATCATCGTAAATATTGACAAAGGTGACCTCGAGGTTTGGAGAAACCGAAAGATCGTTGATGATAATGAAATTACCGACGAAAACAAGGAGATCGCCTATTCAGCAGCTATAAAAATTGAACCTGACTTTGAAATCGGCGAAGATGTTTCAGAGGAAGTAAAGCTAAAAGACTTTGGCCGCCGCGAAATACTTTCTATGCGACAGAACCTGATCTCGAAAATCCTCGAGTTTGAAAAAGATAATATTTACAAGGACTATATTGAAAAAGTCGGCCAGATAGTTACCGGAGAGGTGTATCAGGTCTGGAAAAAAGAAATTCTTGTGCTCGATGACGACAATATAGAATTGCTGATTCCCAAATCGGAACAAATACCTTCGGATTTTTACCGCAAAGGCGAATCCGTCCGTGCAGTGGTACTCAAGGTTGAGATGAAAAACGGAAACCCGGTAATCATCCTGTCACGTACCTCTCCGGTATTTCTCGAACGTCTTTTCGAAGCTGAAGTACCCGAAGTTTTTGACGGCCTTATCACCATAAAGAAAATTGTCCGTATACCCGGCGAACGCGCCAAAGTGGCCGTAGAATCGTACGACGACCGTATCGACCCTGTCGGTGCATGTGTTGGTATGAAAGGCGCCCGCATCCACGGCATTGTTCGTGAGCTGCGTAACGAAAATATTGACGTTATCAATTATACCACGAATATTTCTCTTTATATCACACGCGCTTTAAGCCCTGCAAAAGTTTCTTCAATAAAAATTGATGAAAAAACCAAGAAAGCCGACGTATTTCTTAAACCCGACCAGGTTTCATTGGCTATCGGAAAAGGCGGTTACAATATTAAACTGGCAGCAAAACTTACCGGTTATGAAATCGATGTTTACCGCGATTCCGATTCGGATTACGAAGATGTTGACCTGCAGGAATTTTCAGATGAAATCGATGAATGGATCATTGAAGAACTGAAGAATGTCGGTTGTGATACAGCAAAAAGCGTTCTGGAGCTGAGTGTTGAAGAGCTCGTACAACGCACAGACCTGGAAGAGGAAACAATTAAAGAAGTTATAAGAATATTAAAATCAGAATTTGAATAAGAACTAACAACTCCTATTCTTGTTGCATAAATAATTAAGGTTCAATCAGGTAAAATAAATATGGAAGAAACTGTAAAAACGTACCGATTAAGTAAAATTGCAAGCGAATTCAATATCTCTGTTGGTTCTATTGTTGAATTTCTCTCCAAAAAAGGAGTCAAGGTCGACAACAATCCGAATGCTAAAATTACCAACGATATCTATGAAATCCTTCTAAAAGAATACTCATCGGACAAACAGGTAAAAGAAACATCCAAAAAGCTGGACATCGGTACTGCCCGTCACGAAACCATCACTCTTGACACAGCGAAGGAACGTGAAAAAGACACCGAAATAGCTCAGGATAAAGAACTATTTATAAAAAACGTTCCTGCATCCTATCCTAAAGAAACAAAAATCGCTGAAAAGAAGGAAGAACCGGCAAAGAAACAACCTGAACCTGTTAAAGAAAAAGTCAAAGAAGAAAAAGTTGAAATAGCAGAAGAAGTTAAAGAAAAGGATGTTAAAAAGGTTTCCAAACAAAAAACCGAAGAAGTCCAGGAAAGCATTGAGCCTGAAAAGTTAAAAGGCCCAAAGGTAGTCGGAATGATTGACCTTGAAAAAGTAAACGAAAAAAAGCCGACAAAAAAAACCAAAGAAGAAACAAAGAAAACCAAAAAGACTAAAGAAGAACCTGAAATAGCAGAAGAAACAACGGAAGCCACTGAAGAAGCTAAGAAAACTGCCAAAAAAACTAAAAAGGTTGAAACGCCCGTTGAACCCGAACCTGAAGAAAAAGAACTGATTGTTGAAAAAGAAATCAAAGAAGAACCAGTTATTCCTGAGGAAAAAATTATTCCTGAAGTAGAACTACCGAAGGGAAAAGAAAATTTTATTGCAACCGAGTACACAAAGCTTAATGGCCCGACAATTTTAAGAAAAATTGAACTACCGGTTGAGAAACCTCCACAACCTAAACAACCTGTTGCAACTTCTTCCGACAATAAAGTTCAGGACAGGAAACGCAGGCGTAAACGTATAAAAAAAGAGGGCATTCAGACAGGTGACTCCAGCCAGGCTCCTAAACCGGGAACCACCGGAAGCACTGCGGCTTCAGAATCACTGCATAAAACGGCAAGAAAGCACAAAGGCAAAGTCATTGACCGCCCGGAAGTTTCGGATGAAGAAATCCAGAAACAAATTCGCGAAACACTGGCCCGCCTTAGTTCACCGTCAAAATCAAAAGCGTCAAAATACCGCCGCCAGAAAAGAGACCTTGTGCAGCAGCATATTGAAGAAGAACAAATCAGGGAGGAAGAAGATAAGAAAACACTGAAGGTAACGGAGTTTGTTACTGTCAGTGAAATATCGCAACTGATGAATGTTCCGGTCAATGATATTATTTCCACATGTATGAGCCTTGGTTTGTTTGTTTCCATCAACCAGCGCCTTGATGCAGAAGTTTTATCGATCGTAGCTGAAGAATTTGGGTTTAAAACTGAATTTATCAGCACGGAATTGGAAGAAGCCGTACACACGATGAAGGATGCTCCCGAAACGCTTACCGAACGTCATCCTATCGTTACTGTAATGGGACATGTCGACCATGGAAAAACATTATTGCTCGACTATATCAGAAATTCTAACGTGATAGCCGGTGAAGCCGGTGGTATCACACAGCATATCGGTGCTTACGAAGTAACACTTGATAACGGGAAGAAAATTACCTTCCTTGACACTCCGGGCCACGAAGCTTTTACAGCCATGCGTGCCCGCGGTGCAAAAGTTACGGATATCGCCATCATCGTGATAGCCGCTGACGACAGCGTGATGCCGCAGACTATTGAAGCAATAAACCATGCCCAGGCAGCGAAAGTTCCGATCATATTCGCCATCAATAAAATTGATAAGCCAACCTCCAATCCTGAAAAAATCAAGGAAGCTCTTGCTGCCATGAATTTGCTTGTAGAAGACTGGGGCGGAAAATACCAGTGCCAGGAAATTTCGGCAAAAAAAGGTATCAACATTGACAAACTGCTTGAAAAAATATTGCTTGAATCTGAAATGCTTGAGCTGAAAGCAAATCCTAACCGTAATGCCTTCGGTACTGTTTTAGAGTCTTCACTCGAAAAGGGCCGTGGTTACGTAGCCAAACTTCTCATGCTGAACGGATCGCTCCACGTAGGAGACATGGTACTTGCGGGCGCCAGCTATGGCAGGGTGAAAGCCATGTACAACGAACGTAATTTAACTATTGATAAAGCCGGGCCTTCTTCACCTGTTCTCTTGCTTGGACTTAACGGGGCGCCACAGGCTGGTGACACTTTTTCCGTGATGGAAGACGAACGTGAAGTGAAAGATATTGCAAATAAGAGATATCAGTTGCAGCGTGAACAGAATATCCGTACACATAAACACATCACCCTCGACGAAATCGGCCGCCGTATTGCCATCGGGGATTTCAAAGAATTAAATATTATTATCAAGGGCGATGTCGACGGTTCTATCGAAGCTTTGTCAGACTCTTTGCTCAAACTTTCTACCCAGGAAGTCCAGGTTAATGTTATTCATAAGTCTGTAGGCCAGATTACCGAATCCGATGTACTGTTGGCTTCTGCTTCCAATGCCATTATCATCGGATTCCAGGTGCGTCCTTCGCTCAGTGCACGTAAACTTGCAGAACACGAACAGATCGACATCAGGCTGTATTCGATCATTTATACCGCCATTAACGAAATTACCTCGGCTATCGAGGGTATGCTTTCTCCTGAAATAGAAGAAAAAATAGTTTGCAACCTTGAAGTCAGAGAAGTGTTTAAAATCACTAAGGTCGGAACAATCGCCGGTTGTCAGTGCCTTGACGGCAAAATAGCCAGAACGACACTCGTCCGGATCATCCGTAACGGTATTGTGGTGTATTCCGGTAAACTTGGCTCCCTGAAACGTTTTAAAGACGATGTAAAAGAAGTTTATGCCGGGCAGGATTGCGGTTTAAATATCGAAAACTTCAACGATATAAAAGTTCAGGACATTATCGAAGGTTACGAACAGACCGAAATAAAGAGAAAACTCACTTGATAAGGCTTTCTTTTATAAATGCTGTTTCCTTAATAAAAAAAACTCCACTTTTGGTGGAGTTTTTTCTTTTATCACCTGAGTTGAGGTTAAGAATGTTATTCTAATACTCCGTCAGGAGTTTAATATCGATAAAAAATAAAACAAATTTATTCTTCGATAGGGGGTTAACGTTTCAATGACGCATACGCCTATCGGACAAATAATACTGATTATCATTAGTTTTATAATAAAAAAGTGGCTATAACATAAGATTTATGCTATAGTATCTATTAAACAAATTATATTTTCATCATACTTTTTTGTTTGCCTAAAAAAGTATGCAAAAAAGGGCATCCTGTCGAACGCTTCCTCCCGCTCTGAAAAAAACAAGAAAATTAAAAAAAAGTTGTCCCGACTGCACGCAGTCGGGAAACGCAAGCGCCTTTTTATATTTTCTAAGTTTTTTTCATTCACGCTCTCTCACGCCGCACGACAGGAAAAGCCTACGCGCCTAATATCAGCTAACCTTTATTAAAAAAACCGAATCGTTTCAAAGTTCACCGCTGCACATCGCCAGGGTGGCAGAGCGTAGGCATGCCCAGACGGCGGGCCAGTATTAGGGTGAATCAGAAAATATTAGAAAATCTTCAAAGGCGCCAACGGCGTTTTCCGTCTGCCATTTTGCGGACGGAACTACTTTGAATAGATTTTCAATATTTTCTGAGAGCGCGCTGAAGCATCGTCTGGGTTGTCTCCGCCGCGGCGGATTCTTTGGTTCGTTTCATTTGGACTGGCAAAAGAAATGAACACCCAAATCAAAAAAATGACATTTTTTTAGTTAGGAGTTTATTCAACTTTTTTGAAGTATTTAAATGTGGGTCATTTATTCTAAACTCATCATAATACTGTTACATAAAAAAACTCCACTTTCGGTGGAGTTTTTTCTTTTATGACAAGTTCCTGATTTTTATGCATCAGCAACCACAACCGCACTCACCATCATGTTCGTGATGCTCATGAGCCTGCCGTTGTTTTATTTCTTCTTCGCTTGCATCGCGGATGCTGATTACCTTTCCGCTAAAATGAAGTTTCTTTCCTGCCAGCGGATGGTTGAAATCCATAACGATCACCGATTCTTTAATCTCTTTTATTATTCCGTTAAACTGTTGCCCGCTTTCATTTCTCATGGGAATCATATTTCCTACCATACAGAGTTCAGAATCTAATTTACCATCCTTTAAAAATATAGAAATCGGAAGCTCAGCTAATCCATTTGCATCATAGTCACCATAAGCTTCCTCAGGATTCACACTAAAAGCAAAAGTATCCTCAAGTTTCAGGTCGCGCACGTTGTTTTCAAATCCCGGTATCAGAATGTCTGCACCAAAAAGAAAAGTAAAAGGCCGTTGCTCATCTGTTTCTTCTATAAGTGTTCCGTTTGCATCATTTTCAGTGAGCCGGTAAGTAAGAGAAACCATTTTGTTTTTTTCTACTTTCATCTGTTTTAATTTTTTAGGCAACAAAGATAATGATTATTTTGGAGGTAACTTTACATGGAAATCTTTACTTAACATTTATAAACAAATACTTCAACGCAATAATTTTCGTTTGCTATCTGTTATTTTACCCGACACAATTATTCTTTAACTCTCAAAATATTCGTATTTTTGCACATGATGAAAATAAAAAACACACTCGCAATATGTTCCTTAATGCTGATGTTCTTGTTCAGCACCCAGGGTTATACACAGAAAAAATCAGGGAACCCCAATTTTCTTCCCAAGCAGAATATTTCATATTTGGCCAAAACACCAAACGATACATTATTACCCGGCAATTTATCCAACCTGGTAACTCCGGAATATGTGCTGATCCCTTCTGATAACGGGGGTTATGTGTTAGGCACGAATGGCTGGAACGACAAATGTAAATGCGAACAATTTAAAGTAACTTACAACTATCACATTGAAGGAGCTATCTACTGGTTCGGATATAAACGTGCCGATTCTGCAGGACTTGTGCGGTTTGCTATCTGGAATATGGACAGTGTAAACGGGACTACCTATGATACTGCGACTCACACAGGCCAGACAAGCCCCGGAACTATTTTTGTTGCCGTTACCGACACAACTAAAAACATAGATACTTCTTCCATATACAGCCAGGCTCATATCGTGATGTTTCCTTTCCCGGTTCTCGTTACTTCCGATTATTGCATCGGGTTTGACATGAGTAACATCGGCGGAGATTCTATTGCACTGATAAGTACCAACAAAGGCCAGGGTGGCAACCTCCAGCTTGTCTGGGAACAGTGGAGTACCAATAACAGATGGTATACGCTGCAAGGTGCCCAGTGGGACAGCGGCTCGATGGATATTGACGCGATGATATTTCCTATTATAGACAATACCGTCGGTTGTGTGGAAAACGATGAATTCATTTCGGGGGTAAAACTCAGCCAGTCCTACCCTAATCCGACACCCGGTGAATGTACCATCAGTTATGAACTCGCTACGCCTCAGTCTTCTGCCAGCATCCGCATCCTTGATTTGCAGGGAAAGCAGGTTTATTATAGCGAAGATCTCGAAAAATCGCAGGGTATTCATAAGAAAATTATCGACGTTGCTCATCTGGCAAACGGGACCTATTTCTATGTTCTATCAGCCGGGACTGCGCATCTTGCCAAAAAGATGAGCATCAGCAAATAACCTTATTTACTTTTCTGTTTTTTTATTCGTAATTTATTCTTAACTTGCATTAAAAGTTATTGGATTTTTTATGTTGAAAAAAGTATTGGTGGCATTATTTGCCTGCGTTTTCTCCTTTCACGCATTTTCTAAAGCAGAAAGTTTTACAAAATCTTCTTTTATGGAAACGAATGTTAAGTATGACACGGCCACTTTTGGCGGTGGCTGTTTCTGGTGTATCGAAGCTATTTTTGAACAGCTAAAAGGTGTTAAAGAAGCTGTTTCAGGCTATGCAGGTGGCACTACAAAAGAGCCCACCTACGACCAGGTTTGCGGTGGCAACACCGGTCATGCGGAAGTCGTGAGGGTTGTTTTCGATCCTGAAATAATAAGTTATAAAGAACTGCTGCTGATATTTTTTTCCTCCCACGACCCTACAACCCTAAACAGGCAAGGCGCTGATGCAGGCACACAATACCGCTCGGTGATATTTTATCACAATTTGCAGCAAAAATCCACCGCAGAAATTATGATCAAACTTCTTACGGAAAAGAAAGTTTATGAAAATTCAATAGTGACGCAACTGCTGCCCGAAACAGTTTTTTATCCGGCCGAGAAGTACCACCAGGAATATTACGAAAATAATGCAACTCAATCTTATTGCAGGGTTGTCATAAATCCCAAGCTGGACAAGCTGAGAAAAAACTTTGAGAAATATTTGAAATAGAAGATTATTCCTTAAACCGAAATCATAAACTCAGATTTTCACCTGAGTTTAGATTCATTCGGCATAAAATTATTCTTTGGGTTTTTCAGCCGGTTCACACACGCACATCAGGTTTCTGTCTCCAAAAGCATCATCAATGCGGGTAACCGCAGGCCAATACTTATCATTATTGGACCACGGCATCGGGAAAGCAGCTCTCATACGGCTGTATGGCAGGTTCCATTCATCCGCCGCAATCATTTCTGCGGTGTGAGGCGCTTTTTTAATAATGTTTATCACCTTATCTGCTTTGCCTTCCGCGATCTCGTCAATTTCTCCTTTTATAGCGATCATCGCTTCAACCAGGCGGTTGAGTTCAGAGAACGGTTCGCTTTCGGTAGGTTCTACCATGAGTGTTCCGTGTACCGGAAACGCCACCGTAGGAGCATGAAAACCATAGTCCATAAGGCGTTTAGCAATATCAATAGCAGCTATGCCTGTCTGACGGTCAATTTCATTGCAGTCGAGGATCATTTCATGCGCTACTCTTCCCTTTGAACCTGAATATAACACAGGATAATATTTTTCAAGGCATGACTTCAGGTAGTTGGCATTGAGAATGGCAAAGCGGGTAGCTTCGGTGAGGCCTGCCCCACCCATCAACTTGACGTATGCATACGAAATGGTAAGTACCATAGCGCTTCCGAAAGGTGCAGAAGACACAGCGGTAATCCCGTTTTTACTGTTCAGGCAGCTGCAGAACACATGCTGCGGCAGAAACTCAACAAGATGCTGTGCAACTCCGATAGGGCCAACTCCGGGGCCGCCGCCGCCGTGAGGTATGGCAAAAGTTTTATGAAGGTTCAGGTGGCATACGTCAGCCCCGATACGTGCCGGGCTGGTAATTCCAACCTGTGCATTCATATTGGCGCCGTCCATGTATACCTGTCCGCCATGCTGATGAATAATATCTACTATTTCAAGGATATTTTCTTCGAATACGCCGTGGGTTGACGGATAGGTTGCCATCAATGCGGCAAGTGTGTCTTTATATTGATCTGCTTTGGCGCAAAGGTCGTTGGTGTCAATGTTTCCGCTTGCATCACATTTTACAACTACCACTTTAAATCCTGCCATTACTGCACTTGCCGGGTTTGTTCCGTGTGCCGACTCCGGGATCAGGACGATGTCGCGTTGTTGTTGCCCGCGTGTTGCAAGGAATTGCCTGATGACCATCAGCCCTGTATATTCGCCGGCAGCACCTGAATTCGGCTGAAACGATATGGCGGAAAAACCGGTAATTTCACAAAGCGCTTTTTCAAGTTCTTTGATCATAAATAAATAACCTTCAGCCTGATCGGCAGGTACAAAAGGATGTACATTGCCAAATTCCGGCCAGCTCATGGCAAACATCTCAGTTCCGGCATTCAGTTTCATGGTGCATGATCCGAGAGGGATCATAGAGCGGTTGAGTGAAAGATCTTTTATTTCGAGTTTTTTCATATAACGCATCATCTCTGTTTCGGAGTGATAGGTATTGAAAACATGGTGCGTCAGGTATGCGGACGTCCTTTTTAGTTCTGAAGGAATCGTCGAAATTTCACTGCATTTGGTTTTTTCACAAACAAAAGGATTGAATACCTTTTTGTTTGCCTTGGCAAATAAAGATAACAGAAGATTGATATCTTTAAGATCCGTAGTTTCATCTACTGAAACACCGATACTCTTTTCATCGATATATCGTAAATTTAATTTATTCTCCAGGGCCGACTTGCGTATATCAACAATGCTTACGTTATCCGGCAGGACAATTTTTATCGTGTCGAAGAAATATTCATTTTCCTGTTTATATCCGTATTTCTGAACTTCTGAAGAAAGTATGCCGGCCAGGATATTGATATTACGTGCAATTTCGAAAAGGCCTTTTGGTCCGTGATAAATAGCATACATGCCCGACATGATGGCAAGCAAAGCCTGCGCGGTACAAATATTCGATGTGGCGCGCTCACGTTTTATATGCTGTTCGCGGGTCTGCAAAGCCATGCGAAGCGCGCGGTTTCCGTTAGCATCGATGGAAACCCCGATGATGCGGCCGGGAATATTACGTTTGAACTTTTCAGTTACTGCAAAATATCCGGCATGTGGCCCACCGAAACCCATCGGCAAACCGAAACGTTGTGTGGAACCCAGAACAGCATCAGCGCCCCATTCACCCGGAGGTGTAAGCATGGTCAGCGACAAGAGGTCGGCAGCAACAGCAACAGAAATATTCAGTGAATGTGCCTGACTGACAAAATCTGCATAATTATGAATTTTTCCGCATGAAGTGGGGTATTGCAGGATAGCGCCAAAGAAGGATCCGTCCAGCTGAATTTCTTTAAAATTTCCTGTAACGATTTCTATTCCCAGCGGTTTTGAGCGGGTTTTCAGTACTTCCCGGGTATGAGGGAAAATACATTTAGAAACAAAAAATTTATTCGTATTATTTTTCACCTGGTCACGGTTGCGTGAATTGAAGAACATAATCATTGCTTCGGCAGCAGCGGTACCTTCGTCTAATAATGACGCATTTGGTATTGGCATAGCAGTCAGGTCGGAAATTACCGTCTGATAATCTAAAAGCGCTTCGATACGCCCTTGTGAAATTTCAGCCTGGTAAGGTGTGTATGAGGTGTACCAACCCGGGTTTTCCAGAATATTTCTGGTAATAACTCCGGGGGTTATTGTGCCATAATACCCCAGGCCTATAAAACTTTTATAAATTTTATTTTTGCCTGCTATTTCTTTAAGGTGATTCAGAAATTCATATTCGTTCAGCCCTTCAGGTAAATTAAGTGGTTTTGATAAACGGATTGTCTGCGGAATGGTCTGATCAATGAGTTCGTCAACTGAGGCTACCCCAATTTTTTGAAGCATTTGCTCTATTTCTTTGCCCCGCGGGCCGTTGTGACGGTTAACAAAATTATTAGTTATCATAAATCTTTGTGTTTACGTTATTTATGTGTTTTTAACTATGGTTTATTATTTTTGCGCAAAGATAGCAAACACATATCGAAAATAAAACAAACCTGATTTTAAAATTTTTTCACTGTTGTCAGGTAAAAAAATTACAAATTTATGAAAAGCCCTATTATAAATGATTCAAACGGTTTTAAACAAGTAGTACATAGATTTTTTCATTTAAAGAACTGATACTATCCACCCCATTGAAACAATTGAAAACATAGAGATTCCTCATTTCGCTTCACTCCCTGCCTGACTGTCTTCCCGACAGATCACGCAGGCAGGCCTGCCTGCCGCAACGGCAGTGAAGTCAGGAAGGTGAGGAATCTCTAATTATTCTGAGATAAAACCAAACATTTTGAACAACAAGTATATCATACCGTTAAGAATTTTCTTATGATATTTACTAAGGGGTGAATCCGCCGCGGCGGATTACAAGAATTGCTTTTCATCAATTTATTTTAATAATTATTTTAATATATTTCAGGCCCTTATTTGAAATTTCTGCTACTTTTGAAACTTATTTTATTATAGAATTTATGTCTGAGACAATAGCTTTTAACAATGCTCATTATGACATCGGCTTTAAAAATATCTTTATTTACCTGCTGAAGTTCAACAAAAACAGTTTAAAAAACATATTGTTCCTTTTTCGTGTATTATTATATCAGCGAAAAGCTGCCAAACTAAGAAAAAAGAATAAAATGGAAGGTGTTGAAGTACCTCCGTTTATCATGATAAGCATTACAAAACAATGCAACCTGAACTGCCAAGGATGTTATCAAAAAGCGCAGCACAGAGCCCCCGAAAAAGAAATGAGCACGGAAAAAATAATTTCGGTACTAAAAGAAGCCGAAAGCCTGGGGACCTCACTGGCTGGAATTCTGGGAGGCGAACCCTTTACCCGTAAAGACTTTTTTGAAATTGCCGGCAGCATGAAAAACATGATTTTTGCCACATTTACCAACGGCATGCTGATCGATGACGAAATGATAGAAAAGCTGAAAAAGTATAAAAACATACTTCCTCTTATCAGCAATGAAGGCTACGAATGTGAAACCGATGGCAGACGCGGGCCTGGTGTTTACAAGCATTTCAGGGAGCTTTCCCAAAAATTTAAAAAGAACCATATCATGTTCGGGGTTTCATTTACTGCTACCTCCAAAAACTTCGACATCGTCAACGACGAGACATTTATCAAAGACCTTGTAAAATCAGGAAGCACCTTGTTTTTTTACATGGATTACCGTCCTGTCGATGGTAAATCAAGCGATCTTGAGCTCAGCAAGGATCAGCTGCAGGTTCTGATCGATTACACCGATACGTTCCGTCTGAAATACGATGCCATTTACCTGGCACCTGTGGCTGAAAAGAGATACGGTGGCTGTTTTGGCGCCGGAAAAGCCCTGATACACGTTAACTTCGACGGCAGCGTGGAACCTTGTCCCTTTGCGCCAATTTCAGACATGAATTTAAATGATGTTTCCCTTAAGGAAGCTCTGAACTCTGATGTTTTCCGAATCATTAAAGAACATCATGACACACTGGAACATACGCACCAGGGCGGTTGTACACTCTGGGAACACCGCGAATGGCTGCACAATATCAAGAAAGAAGACGAGCTGACCAAAGCAGTTTAACTATATTTTTTTCACCTCTTTTGATTTATTCTTTTTGAATATTTTGATAATTTTAATTATTAAATATACATAAATACTATTGTTAAAATTTTATAATGTTACCTTAATTTTTTTATACCATATTAGATAAAAATTTACTTTTGCACCTTGTCTTGTTGGGTTTAAAAAACTTATGCGATTATAAAGAAATATTTATGACAGAAATACCTGCATTTAACAGTACCCTTTACAAAAATAATTACAAGAAACTTTTTATTAACCTCTTGCGTTTTAACAGCAACAGTTTGGCTAATATTCTTTTTCTGTTTCGTGTAGTTTTTTATCAGAGAAAAGCCATGAAGGTCAGGAATCATTCCAAAATAAACGGTACTGAAGTCCCGCCCTTGATTTTTTTCAGCATTACTAAAGAGTGCAACCTGAACTGCAAAGGCTGTTATCAGAAAGCACAAAACAGAACGGCAGTAAAAGAAATGAGTACGGAGAAAATCATATCTGTACTTAAAGAAGGAACCCAATTGGGATCTTCGGTTGTTGGATTGCTGGGTGGTGAGCCTTTTATGAGACAAGACCTTTTCACCATAACCGGAAGTTTCAGGGAAATGATTTTCGCCATTTTTACCAACGGCATGCTGATAGACGATGCCATGATTGCAAAACTCAAAAAAAATAAAAACATCGTTCCAATTATCAGCAACGAAGGCCGTGAATGCGAAACCGATGGCAGAAGAGGCCCCGGGGTTTACAACCATTTCAAAGAGATCGCTATAAAGTTTAAAGAAAATCATATCATTTTCGGGATTTCGTTTACCGCTACAAAAAATAATTTCAATATTGTTACCGACGATGCTTTTCTCAAAGAGCTTATCAGCGCCGGCAGCAGCATGTTCTTTTATTTCCCGTACAAACCTGTGGACGGAAAGTCAGAGGAGCTAATACTCAACAAAGAACAGTTGAAAATTCTGGAAGATTACACATATACATTCCGCGAAAAATATAAAACACTGTATTTTTCCCCGTTGGCTGAAAAACAGTTTAACGGATGTTTGGGCGCAGGAAAAGGGCTGATGCATATTAACTACGATGGCAGTGTCGAACCTTGTCCGTTCATACCTTATTCTGACATTAACCTGAATGATGTTTCACTGAAAGAAGCCCTGAATTCCGAATTGTTCAGGACGATACGGGAAAATCATGTATTTCTGGAACAAAATAATAACGGCGGATGTCCTTTGTGGGAAAACCGTGAGTGGATCAATTCGCTGGTTAAGGAAGAAATTACGGAGGCCGTATAACCTACGTGACGTTCATGGAAAAAGAACAAGTTCCTCAGGATAAAAACAACTACCTGGATAAAAATTTCAACACTGTAGTTTATGCACTGGATAAAGACGGCAAATACACAGCCGTTGACAGCGCCGGATGGGAACCTGAAAATTTTGCACAAAAACAGGCCTGGGATGCCATAAACGAAAACATCGAACGCACCAAAAATCGCGTGATCCGCGGTGAGCTTAGCCCTCTTGCGTATTACATTGAAAAAGATCAGTATAGTTTAAGGAGGTTGGCTCATCTGACCGGAATTTCAAAACGATCGATCAGAAAACATATGAAACCAAAGAACTTTGCAAAAATGGACAACAACGTACTGGAAATTTATTCAAAAGCTTTCAAAGTTCCGGTTGAACAAATTTTAAAACCATTCTGAAGTTAACAGCACTGATGAGCAAGCGGCGAAAACATAAAATTGATGAGATCCTGAACTATCTTGAAAAACAAGAGTTGCAAAACAACACTGTCAGGAACGCCGTAACTGAAAATATTTCTTTTTTCAGAAATTCATATTCAATTCTCTCTTTTTACAAATGGCTCTGCACAAAAGCCCCGGAGATAAAACCGGAAAATCTTCTGGAGCTGATGGATATCGACTCCGCCAGCCCTTATGATACGGAACTCATCTCATCACTCGCTGCTACGGAACGAAAACTTTTTCCCGGCTTGATAAATCCGATTGTAAAAAGAATTTTCCGCCTGATAGCATGTGAAAATGCAGGATTGATTGCCAGTATTGGTTCCGGAGCTATGGAAGTTGAAAGGCAGGTTATTTCTAAACTGTTACGTTCAGGAAATGATAAACCAGTTGTTTTTATCGGTATAGACATTTCTGCCTCTTCGCATAATTTCGCAAAACAAAACCTTGCCTCCATAAAATCTGAACTGACCATCATTGAAATAAAAGAACTTGATGATACCTCACTGCAAAGCGTCCTGAACGAAAGGAAAAGTTTATACACCGTTATTTTATGCAACAATGATGTTTTTTCTCTGGACAAGTACTTTTCAGAATCACGATTTGACCTGGCTTACAACTGTTTTTTCAAACATCATGTTACAGCCGTTGATTCAGAAAAAATAGACAACATTTTGAAAAAGCATTCAAAAAAAGTAATCGAATACGATGGGGTGAAAAATAATTTTAATTCCTTCATACAGTCGCTTTTTGTATGGGGCAAACCTGTTTTGCTTAGCGGAACGGTGTTTTCAAACTTGAGGTACAAGAAAAAAAGTGAAATAAAATCAACGAATACCGACTTCAGCATTAAAACTTACTGGATGAAAGGTACACATATGAAAGAGTTCAATGCTCCTTTAATTCCAGAAACTACTAAAATATGATAAAAGATTTTCCTCATATACATGCCGCTCATTGCGAAACAGGAACCATGCATGGTTTGTTAAACTACAGCGGGTTCCAAATCAGCGAGCCCATGATTTTCGGTACCGGCTCGGGATTGTATTTTGCTTACATGCCCTATTTAAAATATAACTCCATTCCTTTTATTTCATACAGGATCATGCCCGGCTGGCTCATCAATAAATTTAAAAACCGCTTCCATATTGATATCGTCAGAAAAAAATATCATTCCAAAGCGGAGGCCATGGATGACCTCGACAGGCTCCTCGAGCAAAACATTCCGGTAGGACTGGTAACCAACCTTTTCTTCATACCTTATTTTCCCGAATCATTCCGTTTTCATTTCAACAATCACAATATGATCGTTTACGGTAAAGAAAACGGTTCTTACCTGGTGAGCGACCCGATATTTGATGTACCAACCACAATTTCATACGAAGACCTGGCCACGGCAAGGTTTTCAGCTGGTTTGAGGGACCTCAGGGGAAATCTGTACCACATCAACAAAACTACGGCAGATTACGATCTGAAAAAAATCATTCCCGAAGCTATACGCGCCACCACTAAAAGCATACTCACGCCAATGCCATTGAATGGATACCGAGGCATTCGCTACCTGTCCAAAAGGGTAAAAAAATGGCCCGATAAACTTGGCGATAAAATGTCGAAACGGTACCTGGGAAATATTATAAGGATGCTTGAAGAAGTGGGTACCGGAGGCTCCGGGTTTCGTTATATGTATGCCGCTTTTTTACAGGAATCGGCATCCGTCATGGAAAAAGACCTGTTTCTGGAAACTTCAGCTGAAATGACACTTGCCGGAGACACCTGGAGGGAATTTGCCTACAATGCCGCCATTATTTGTAAAACGGAAAAACCTGCGCAGGATATGTTCAATGCCGCTTCCGACATACTTTTCCGCTGTTCCGAGACCGAAGAACGCGTGTTCAGAAAATTATCAAAATTATAATGGTCATAATATGGAAAATGATATTATAATAGAAGTAAAAAACCTTTCGAAATCTTATAAAGGAAGCCACCATCCTGCTGTTGATGATGTTCGTTTTTCTATAACGCGCAATGAGATTTTTGGGTTGCTGGGACCGAACGGTGCCGGAAAAACCACGCTGATCTCAGTATTGTGTGGCTTGTACAAACCAGACAAAGGCAAGGTTTTTATCAACGGTACTGATTTGCATCAGCATCTTAAATCCCTGAAAAAAATCATCGGCATCGTCCCCCAGGATATTGCCTTATACCCCACCCTGACAGCAAAAGAAAACCTGCTTTTTTATGGTAATGTATATGGCCTGAGCCGGCAGTACCTTGACGAAAAAATCAACGAATGCTTTGCCATGCTTGAGCTTGAAAATTCAAAAAATAAAAAAATAAATACATTTTCGGGTGGTATGAAACGAAGGATCAATATTGTCGCCGGTTTGTTGCATAATCCGGAGATCCTGTTTCTGGATGAACCGACGGTAGGTATCGATATCCATTCAAAAAAAATCATCATCAATTATCTGGCAGACATTAATAAAAAAGGCACCACCATTATTTATACGTCGCACCTGATCGCCGAAGCGGAAGATTTCTGCAGCTATATTGCCATTATGAACAATGGTAAAATCATTTCTGAGGGCAAACCTGCTGAACTGATCCATCGTTTTGCAAATACCAAAGACCTTGAAGAGGTTTTTCTTCAGTTAACAGAAAAATCCATCGAATAAATGAAAGCATTCTTCGCGTCTATTAAAAAAGAAGTGCTGGTATTGTTGAGAGACAGGGCGGGGCTGGGAATACTTTTCGTGATGCCGCTGGCGCTGGTTGTTATCATGGCCCTGGTTCAGGACGGGCCTTATCAGAACTTTCAGAAGTCGGAATTTCCGCTGATATTTGTCGATAATGATAAAGATACCGTTGGCTCAGTCATAGAAAAAAACATCAGAGACGCAAAAATATTCAAGATCAGCAAGGAGTTCAACGGTGTGCCGGCAACCGAACAGATGGCAAAGGATGCCGTTTCGCAGGGAAAGTTCAAAGCTGGTGTTGTGGTACCCGCCGGACTATCCAAATACCTCAGGAAAAATGCCCGTATCATCGTTGCCAAAACATTTTCGGGACGGCCCGTTTCGGAAGAAACGCTGTTCAAAAAGCCGCCCGACTCGATGAAGATCAAATATTTTCTTGATCCCCTGACCTCTTTCTCATTCAAGAACACCATCGTTTACATACTTGAAAAATCCTCGTCATCACTGATCTCACAAACGATCACCAATAAATATTACGAGCATTTTGAAAATTATTATCCCGTCGAGAATAAAATTAACTTTGACAGTTGCAGGATCATCGACATCCAGGAAATTGACGCTTCGAACATTTATAACGCCAACGTGGTGTTCAATTCGGTGCAGCATAACGTCCCGGCCTGGACCATGTTCGCCATATTTTTTATTTTTCTGCCGCTGGCCGGAAGCATTATCAAAGAACGTGATTACGGCACTTATATCAGGCTGAAGTTCATGCCCAGAAGCTTTTCGACCATCATAGCCGGAAAAATTATTTTATATACCGTGGTGGGCTGCGTTCAGTTTTTGATGATGCTCATGGTCGGAAAATACTTGCTCCCGGCTATAGGCCTTCCGGCGTTGGTTATCGGGAACAGTTATCTGGCCATATCGGTCATAGTGCTCTCGGCTTCGCTGGCTGCCACAGCTTTTGGAGTTCTGATCGGGACCTTTTTTTCAACGCATCAGCAGATGGTCACCTTCGGTTCTATTTCGGTAATAATACTTGCTGCCATAGGCGGAATATTTGTGCCCATTTACATTATGTCGAAAACGATGGCAAAGGTGAGCAAATACTCGCCGCTGGAATGGGGGATGAATGCGTTTAACGAGATTTTCCTGCACAACGGTAATTTTTTCAACATTTATATGGACGCATTAAAACTATTACTATTTTCATTCACTGCTTTTTTATTATCGTTTTTGTATTATAAATTTAAACGGATTCATTAGCAGAAATTTATTTAAAATATTTATTGTTATCTTTGCGTCCTAGAGCCTTAGGCGTTGATCTTTTCACCGCTGCAATACAATCAGCCTGTGGCGAACACTAAGAACGAACCAAAAAAACAATTCATCATGAGCGCGCTGACCGACGAAATAAAAAACAACATCATACTCGAATTAAAATTAGCGGATGAATTTAATGAAGTTCAACCCGACACTCCCTTATTTAACAACCCGCATGTTTCGCTTGATTCTATTGATGCGCTGCGTATCATTGTAATGCTGCAAAAAAATTACGGCATCAAGATCCAGGACCTGTCACAGGGCAGGAAGATCCTTGCCTCAATTAATACCATAGCCACGTTTGTGGAAGAAAACAGGCAGCCTCAAACTAATTCTTGATTATTTATATGTACAACTCCACCCGTATCGATTTTTTACTTATAAATTCCAGGGTAAAAATTGAAAGAATAAAATCCAAATGCAAATTAGTTGTCTTTCCCTCTATTTAACCTTCTTGCTGATAATTTTTTCCAAATACTGTGTGCTAAATGTATTTCTTCTTGTGTCAAGTTGAAATGGCTCCTTAGTATAATATCATTGGTAATTTTCAATATATCCTCTATATTTGTTTTATTCCGAATCTGTTCGTCAATTTTTTGAAGAAGTGAAGCATTATCAAGATGATATGGCAACAAAACTCTCTCGGTTTCGTTTGGCATTAATTCTAAAACACCACCACCATGGCTGCGTCCACAGACTTCAGTGAATGCAAGCGAAAGTGAATTATAATAACTTGCTGTAAAGGCCAGAATATTTGTTTCAGGTTTTATAAAAACCCGGTGCATGGTATCAGTAGTATATGCTTTTGCCTCATTAATTATTAAACGTGGGTATAAATTATTCCTTCTTATAAAAAGAGCATCTGAAATTTTTAAGGAAGGAACAACGAACCAATCGTCACGTATGCCTGTTTTGTACCCTTCATGAATTTTCAAGCTTTCTCCAATAGCAATATATTTTAAAGCCCCGTTTTTTTGTTTAAGATTTTTTTTATCAGGAAAAACAAGCAGATGAGCTTTTGCTTTTGATTTTCTGTTGATTTCCCAATCTTTATTTGTAAAAATAACACTGTTTACTTGAACACTTCTGCCAACCATTGGTTTGGCATAATTTTTTAAATCATAAGCCTCAACTGTACTAAGCGGAACTGTAAAAAAATTATTTGAACCTGTTGTAATTCCAACCTCGACCTTGGCGTACTTTCCTATTGTCGGAATATTCCTTCTTTGAGCAATAGATTCTAAAAAGTCAATTTCTTCTTGTTCTAAAAAATAAAAAGTCCATTTATTCGATTTGAAATCAATCCTCTTTTTCGGGCTTCTTAATCGAGCCACGTCAAGTGTTTCTAATACACTTGCATCTCTTAATTCGATATGCTCAATATTGTGATCATTTGAATTATTTTTTTCACAGAGTAATAAGACTACTTCTTGTTGAATATTGGGGAATACTAATTTTTCGAATGAGATAATATTTATTTTATTGTAGAAATGTGCAATAAATTGCCTTAATTGTTGAGCATATGAAACCTGAAGAATTTCTGCAGGTAGCACAAAACCAATTTTACCGCCCCTGTCTTTTAACAATAATGAAGATCCAACTACAAATGACACCCAGGCATTTGTAAGCTTTGAATAAGATAAACCTGCTCTAATAAAAATGTCGCCTGCTTCAACCTGTTGCTTTCTATCAAAAAACTGATAGCGAATGTATGGTGGATTGCCAATAATTAAATCAAATCGTTGCCGAGTATTATTACAATATGTATGGAAATCACAATTAATTACCTGCTTGTTTTTTAATTCAATATCTGCAGCTTTATTAGCTTCAATTTCATCAAACTCAATTGCGGTAATTGAATTGAATAATAGTTTTTGCTTTTTAAGTTGTTCAATAAAAACACCATCCCCACAACTTGGCTCTAAAATATCAGAATTTATACAACCATTAATTCCCCATCTAAGAATAAATTCGGCAATTGGCTCAGGAGTATAAAACCCACCTCTTAATTTTTCGGATGTTGCTTCTGTTATTAACTTCATTGTTCGAAAGACTTTTTAATTTTTAAATATTTTACTTTTTTTTCCGCTACTTTAAATACCTCGCTGGCATAATCAACCTCATCCATAACCTTTGAAGCAACTGTGTCACTTAAAAAAGTAATCGTTAAGTCTTTATCGCTTACTTTGAAGAACTTCGAAAACTTATTTATAAGAATTTTAGTAGGTTTTCGGTTGTTCTTTTCTATTTTCCCAAGCATTGAAGTGTCAATGCTTAATGCTTCTGAAACCTCTCTTAATGTTAGATTTTTTTCCTCACGGAGTTTTTTAACTGTTTCACCGAATGTATTATCTAATTTCATTTTTGGACAACTTCAGTCCAAAGATACATAATTTAATTACACAAATTATGCTTTTTGGGGGAAAAGTTTTTAACAACTCCCAACGGGAATAAATTTTATTCAATTACCATCTTATATATTGGGCCGTTGGTTGGAAAATACAGTTTAAGTGTCTTATCAACAATGCTGTTTTCTTTTAGATAAGTAATCATTTTTGCACCCCAATGCACCGTTGTAGGTATATTATGCTGATCTGAAATCCTATCAGGATCATGGCTAATTTTCAATTTTTGAATTCCAAGATTTTCGCCGTTGATAACAATATTAAATAAACAGTATGCTACCTCCAATGGGGAGTTGTTTCTTCTTTCCTCTGAAACCCATGTTAAATTTCTAAAAACCTCATCTCTAAAGTAGGTGTTTCGATCAATTTTTATTTCATTAATTATAAAATTAGCATCGCCCAACCTTAAAACACCTGTAATCTTCGTATTTCCTGAAACTTGCTGTGCGTCAGAGCTTGGTAGCCTTTTCTTTTGCCAAACTAAACTCCCTGGTTCAATAAAAATTATTTCAGGTAACTCCAATTCCTTAAGAATTCTAGCAACTGTTTTGTTAGTTTTAGGTTTTCCTCTAAAACCAAAAGGAATTTTTGATGTTGTTCTTTTGGGTATTTCTATATTTGAATTATCCGGTTTTTCATTATCAGAATTTATTTTGCTGTATCTTTTAAATCTAACACTCTCATTTGGCACAACTCCTTTTGCAACAAAAGCATCGATTACTTTAGGATTTATTTTAAAAAGGTTTGGATCATTAAATTCGAAAAGGCCTTTATAATATTCTTTTAATTCTTTTAATAGCCCTTGACCTTCATTATCATTGATTGGAAATTCAACAAGTAATGAACTTTCTATATTACCGAACAATCCCCTTGCTGTTAAGTTTGATGAGCCAAGTATGAGTTTAATTTCTTTTTTACCTTCAAATAAATATATTTTTGGATGAAAAATGGGGGATTCTTCTTGATAAAAAATAAAACTATTTATTCCTAAATTAAAGATTTCAAAAAGCGCTTCTTTAGAAGTTCCTTCTTGATCAATTCCGACTATCAAATTTAAATTATTAAAATTTTTCTTTGCATATGCTATATATTCACTTAGTCCTGCTATACCGGCTTCACTTGCAAATGCTGAGATTCCAGTAAAAGTATGAAACCCCTCTTGAGATAAAAGTTTCAACAAATAATTTCCAACCGAATCTATAGATTCAGGTTCAAACCCTTGTCCTAAAAAAGTAACTTTCATTTTCTTCTGTTTAATATTTTCAACAAATATATACGCAATAGAATTATAATGCAAAATAAAGTTAAAGAAGTCGGAAAATGTAAGATTATTCTATTTACAAATGCACATCTTCTCAATCAATTCCTGATGCTGCGGGAAACATTCCATCAGTGCAGACTTTTCGGCTAGTTCAAAATCACTGAAATCAAAGCCGGGCGCGACGTTGCAACCAACTAACGAATAAGAATCAGGAAGGTTCACTTTGGCTGCAAACCAACATCCGTGAGGTATTACAAGCTGGAGTTGTTCATTATTCCGGACATCGCGTCCACAAATATTTTCTGACAAGCGGCCATCTTTATCAATAATATAAACCGTTATGGGTGAGCCGGAATAGAAATGCCATATCTCGTCGGACTTTAACCTGTGAAAGGTAGAAATCTGATCGCTTTTAAGTAAAAAATAAATTGAAGTCGCAAAACTTCGTTCTGAATTGTAACGCACCATAAGCAAATCGGCGCTGATGGTCTCCCGTGAGCGGTAAACCTCCCTGAAATATCCGCCTTCGGGGTGTGGCTGCAGTTGCAGGTTTTCAATCCAGAAATCAGCATTATCTGCCATCGGATTTTATTTATTCTTCCGTTTTATTTCTTTTTTTCTTGTCTTTGTTCTTCTTGAAAGTAAACCTGTCGGGAAGGTATTTTTCATTGAAATAATACAACAGGCGTAAGGTAATTACATTGTTATACTGTTTTCTCGACCATGTCTCAAACGTAACAGGATTGGTATATTCCCGCGTCCTCACAGGTGCCAGTGAATATGAATAACGAATATTGAATTTCAAATGTTTCCATATACGGAATCGCAGATCAGCGATAACTGCAAAATCGTTTTTAGTTTTACGTGTAATTACATCCCTGTCCCAATCCTGCGGAATATTCCATTCATTTTCCTTGTAAGACACCATACGTCCCCAGGAAAAGCCCAGCCCGAATGTCCATGTATTGCGGTCCTCAAAATGGACCATGATTGGTGCGGTAAGGTAACTCCACTTCAGCGAATAATAAGGCAGTTGAAGAGAATCGCCGGCAGGTGACGGCGGGTATTTTTGGTATGAGCCTTTTGCATCATACAAGATTTCAAGGCTAAGCGAAAAACGGTGTCCAAGCGGTAAAATACCGCCAACCCCTACACAAGGACTAACCTTCTTAAAACCATAAACCTCATCACCATCCACCTGCGAAATGTTGACGCCGCCAATAAGCACGCCTTTTATCTCCCGGTCCACAGTAACCTTACCACTTGTTTCTTCCTGCGCCAGAACACCTGGTATCCGGCAAAAAGCAAACAAAATAAAAATAACGAGAAATTTATTTTTCATACATCCTATGTGATACTGCAAATTTAAGAGGTTTTTCTTAATTGATTAAAACAATAATCAAATAACGGAACTGTACCTTATAAATTATTGCAAAACATAAAAAAAGCCGGAATGACCGGCTTTTTTTTTATTTAAACCATTTTTACAGCTTGTCCGTTTTGATTCTCATTCTATAAAATGAGCGCCATACAAAAACCAGGGCAATAATTAAGAATGCACATCCGACATAAGGTGCAGCATTCCTGAAATTCTCAGCAATGGCAATTTCCATGGCAAGCATCCCGAATAAGGTGGTAAATTTAATGATCGGGTTCAGCGCCACCGAAGAAGTATCTTTAAAAGGATCACCAACAGTATCGCCAATTACGGTGGCATCATGCAATGGGGTTCCTTTTTCTTTAAGATCTACTTCAACAACTTTCTTAGCGTTATCCCAGGCGCCACCGGCATTAGCCATAAAAATTGCCTGAAACAAACCGAAAACAGCAATAGAAATCAAATAACTTACAAAGAAAGAAACCGGGCCGCTTGATAAAATATTAGCCTTGATATCAGCTTCAGACGTTGCATTCAAAATCGTATTACCGGGTGCAGAAAAGAATGCAAATGCCAAGGCAAAAGCAAAAATTCCGATAAATATGTTAAACATCCCTTTTTGTGCATACTGCGTGCAAATTTTAACCACTTCCTTAGATTTGGCTGTATCTGCTTTCTTAGGAGCGTTAGGATCTAAATTTATATTTTTCTTGATATAAGCCACAGCCCGGTGTGCGCCTGTAGTAACAGCCTGCATGGATGCGCCCGTAAACCAATAAATCACAGCGCCTCCGGCAATAAAACCAAGTATGGTGTATGGATTCAGAAGGTTCAATATCTGCTCAGGTTCTATGCCCAGCTTATTTTTAATAACCAGGATGAGCGAAAAGATCATTGTTGTAGCACCAACTACAGCTGTTCCGATTAAAACCGGTTTTGCCGTTGCTTTAAATGTATTGCCGGCACCGTCGTTGGCTTCAAGATAATCTTTTGCTTTTTCGAAGTCCGGTTTAAATTTAAATTCATTTTCTATTTCAGCGGCAATATTGGGATTTTCTTCAATCAATGAAAGCTCGTACACCGATTGGGCATTATCAGTAACCGGGCCGTAGCTGTCAACAGCAATAGTAACAGGTCCCATTCCCAGCATTCCGAATGCTACCAGGCCGAAAGCGAAGATTGACGGATAAATCATAATATCACCAAGCCCGAAAGTGCTGGCAAAATAGGCTCCGAACATCAAACCCAAAAACACAAGGCCCATCCACAAAGCGCTGAAATTACCTGCTACCAAGCCGGACAGAATATTCAACGAAGGACCGCCCTCGCGCGAAGCCGTGACAATTTCATTAACATGGTGTGATTTGGTACTGGTAAATATTTTTGTAAACTCCGGAATCAAAGCTGCACCAAGGGTTCCAAAACTAATAATGGCTGACAGGATCACCCACAAATTCGGATTTGAAAGGCCAACTTCGGTAGATGGTCCCAACATTAAATAGCTGGCCAAAAAAGTCACAATAATAGAAATAACAGAGGTAATCCAGATAAGATTGGTCAGTGGTTTTTCAAAATCAATAACACTGCTCTTGCCATATAATATTTTGCTCAATACTCTGTTCATCCAGAATGAAAGGATAGAAGTGATAACCATTAACACGCGCATTACAAATATCCAGGTTAGAAAATTTGTTTGATAAAGGATGCGGGTTTCTTCGGTGATACCGGGAACAAATCCGACGGCCAAAACGATAAAAGAAACGACAGCAACTCCGGTTACACCATAAGTTTCAAAACCGTCGGCTGTAGGTCCTACAGAATCACCGGCATTGTCACCGGTACAATCGGCAATAACTCCGGGGTTGCGGGGATCATCTTCTCCGATTTTGAAAACCACCTTCATCAGGTCGGAACCGATATCGGCAATTTTTGTAAAGATACCGCCGGCAATACGCAACGCAGAAGCGCCTAATGATTCACCAATGGCGAAACCAATAAAGCTGGCGCCGGCCAATTCGCGGGGAACAAACATTAAAATAATGAGCATCATGATAAGCTCGACACAAACCAGCATCACGCCAATGCTCATACCTGAATCAAGAGGAATATTCAATAGTTTTAACGGTTTGCGCTCCAGAGATGCAAAGGCCATGCGGCTGTTGGCAAGTGTGTTCATACGAATACCAAACCATGCAACACTGTATGACCCAAGTATACCAATAACGGTCCAGGACAATATGAGAAGAACACCTCCCACACTTTGTTCCTGAAGAAATCCAAAATAGAAGGCAACACATGCAGCGATGAAGATAAATAATATGATCAAAAATTTACCCTGCTGAATTAAATAGGTTTTACATGTTTCAAAAATTACTTTTGAAACATCCAGCATGGACTGATGCGCATGCAATTTTTTAACTTTCATAAACTGGTATAAGCCAAAGCCTAAGCCCAGAAAACAAACCAAAAATCCCCATAATAACAGGTTTGTTTGGCTCCCTGATAATTCGGGAATTTTTAAATCAGCTTCGCTGCCGTATGATAATACCGGTAACACGATCAGCATCAATGCTGTAAATAATTGTACTATTCTTTTCATCATTTATTTTTTTTAGTAAAACTTAGTAAAACAAGTTGCAAATATACATAATTTCGGATTTCTGTTCTTCCTTTCTACATTAGTTTATTATTTAAAACAATATTAGTATGTAATTCAGAATAATTATCTTTGCATGTAATAAATTTTCATTCAAAACTTCATTTTGATGGAAAAAATCAAGCTCGAAGTAATAGGTATAACGAAAAGCCAGTCACAAACAGGTGCCTTTGCGGTCATCCTGGAAGATATTGCCGGTAAGAAGCAATTACCCATACTCATTGGCTATAATGAAGCTCAGTCGATCGCTATTGCGCTCGAGCACATCAAACCGCCGCGCCCCCTCACACATGACCTTTTTAAATCATTTTCCGATACTTTTAATATTAATATCCTTGAAGTTATCATCTCAAAATTGGCTGATGGCGTTTTTTATGCAAAACTTGTCTGCCATGATGGTATCAGGAAAGTGGATATCGACTCCCGTACTTCAGATGCCATAGCGCTGGCTCTTCGTTTTGATTGCCCTATATATGCTTACAAAACCGTTATGGAAGCCGCCCGAAATATTGCAGCCGAAGAAGATGAAAAAAAGGATGAGCAGGATGATATTCCGGAAATAAAAAAAACAGAAAACCTTGATACTTCTGAAGAAAATACGATTTCTGAATTTGAAAAATACTCCTTAAAAGAGCTGACAGACCTGCTGAAGGAAGCAATTTCCAATGAAGAATATGAAAGGGCTTCAAAAATCCGTGATGAAATAAAAAAACGGAAATAACTTATATACAAACTATTACAAACAAAACCGCTATGTATTTAAAACAACGCTTGATAGTTATGAACTTCCTACAGTTTTTTATCTGGGGTTCGTGGCTGATATCCATTGGAAGATTCTGGTTTGATTATAAAGGCTGGTCCAGCTCAGAATTTGGAATTATTTTTTCAACCATGGGGATTGCATCTCTTTTTATGCCGGCTATTGCAGGAATCATTGCCGACAGATGGGTTAATGCAGAAAAACTTTATGGTTTATTTCACCTTTGCGGGGCTGCTGTACTTTTCATCTTACCAAATGTCACCAACCCTGTTACATTTTTCTGGATCATGCTTTTAAATATGGTTTTTTACATGCCTACTCTTGCACTTGGAATCACTGTTTGTTATTCATCAATGAAAAAAGCAGGATTGGATATCGTGAAAGATTATCCTCCCATCCGCGTTTTTGGGACTATCGGTTTTATTGTGGCGTTATGGACCATAAATATTTTACACTGGGGTGCAACACCAAATCAGTTTTACCTTGCTTCAGCGTCGGCATTAATTTTGGGAATATATTCATTCACCATGCCCAGTTGTCCGCCGCTTGGAAAAGGCCATCAGAAAACATTTGTCAGCGCGCTCGGCTTAAATGCTTTTAAACTTTTTAAAAGCTATAAAATGGCCATGTTTTTCATTTTCTCCATGTTATTAGGTGCTGCATTGCAGCTGACCAATGCTTACGGAGATACCTTCATCAGCGACTTTTCAAAAAACCCTGTATATCAGGATGCATGGGCGGTAAAATATTCAGAAATCATTATGTCTATTTCACAAATCTCCGAAACACTATTTATACTAGCCATTCCATTTTTCCTCAGAAGATTTGGCATTAAAAAGGTTATGCTCATGAGCATGGTGGCCTGGGTGTTGAGGTTTGGGCTTTTCGGCTTGGGTAATCCTACAGACGGACTGTGGATGATCATTCTTTCATGCATCATTTACGGAATGGCGTTTGATTTTTTCAATATTTCAGGTTCCATATATGTAGAAACACAGAGTGAGCCTAAGATCAGAGCCAGTGCCCAGGGGCTTTTCATGATGATGACCAATGGAGTTGGAGCCGTTGCCGGCAGCCTGATAAGCGGTTATATCATTCAAAAATATTTTATGCAGGATGGCGTAAACAAAGACTGGCCCGATATATGGTTCACCTTTGCGGCTTATGCACTGATAGTTGCTATTCTGTTTGCTATTTTATTTAAGCACAAACACGACAGAAAAGCATTGGAAAATATTCACCACTAAAGTTTAAAAGTTCGATTGTATTTGAATTGTTTAACTCCTTTTGTCCTCGGAATCACTATTAAACTCCACTAATAATATGTCGTTAAAGATTGGGATCAACGGTTTTGGAAGAATCGGGAAGCTTGTTTTCAGGCTGCTGCAGGAAAAACCGGATATTGAAATTGTTGGCATCAACGATCCTGCTGATATCACCACCCTTGCACACCTTTTGAAATATGATTCTGCGCATGGCAGATTTTCGGGAAGTATCGAAATATCGGACAATAAACTCATAGTCAATAATAAACCCATTCAGGTTTATCATGAACGAATTCCCGCAGATATACCCCGTACCATGCACGGTGCAGATGTTGTTATCGAAGCATCCGGTTTATTTACAACCCGGGAACAATTATCACAACATTTAAGCTCTGGTGCCAGAAAAGTTATCCTCACCTGTCCGGCAAAAGATGCGCTTGACAAAACCATCATCATCGGTATCAATGAAAACACGCTGACTTCAGAAGACCGGATCATCTCAAATGCTTCGTGTACCGCGAACTGTGCGGCTCCTATGTTGAAAATCCTGCACGAAAATTTTGGAATTGAAAAAGTTTTTATGAACACGGTACATCCGGCTACCAATAATCAACGGCTGATCGATGCCCCCCACCCCGACCTCCGGCGTTCCCGCACGGCCCTGACGAATATTATTCCAACCACCTCAACGGCTATAGCGGTCATAAAAGGATTGATGCCATTTCTTAATGATCGTTTCGACGGCCTGGCTACCCGTGTGCCTGTTGATGATGGCTCGCTGATCGAATTCACCGCATTGGTCGAAAAAGAAACAAGTGTCTCTGAGGTCAACAAAGCTTTCGAAAAGGCTGCAAACGGAGGGCTCAAAGGAATTGTTGAATACACTTCCGATCCCATTGTTTCCAGTGATATCATCGGCAATCCGCATTCGGCCATATTCGACAGCCGGCCCACAAAAGTTTTAACAGGTAATTTTATTCAGGTCATTGGCTGGTATGACAATGAATTCGGGTATTCGAGCCGTGTGGTTGACCTGATAGGATTGATGAAAAAATTCTTGTAGAAAAACACATTCAACGTTTATTCCGTTCAATCGCTTTTGAAGTATAGATGGTGATTCCCTGTTTAGCCAGTTCCATCATTTTTTCAAGTAGTTTTGCTGCATCCGCTTTGAAATATTTTGTTCCGCTGACTTTAAAATCTTCGCAAATTTTGGTTGGAATATACTTTTTTACAAACCCCTGAATATTATTGTACTTCACCTGCAGGTGAGCCGCTTTGGTTTTAACAGTAATAATGTTTCCGCTATAATCTCGGACTTTGCCTTCAAACACATGATCCGTGCGGGTTTTTACCGGAAATTCTGTTTTCATAATATCTTCGGCACAATGCACAAAAGAGAGGTTATAGGTGCTTACTCCCAGACCAATTATTTTTCCCTTATAATTAATGATCCTGTAAAAAGGGCTGTTTTCATCGCAGGGGTAAATTGCTTTATGATGATCCCGGGTAATTTCTTCAGCGTATTTTCCTATCGCCACACATGAATTTGTGGGATGCAGGCTGCGACGGGAATTTTCGTAACGGCAGGCCAGCCCGGGCAAAAATCCCATAACCGTGGGAGATTTCTTCACATCAAATAGTTCATCTTTTTTCAAATATTCCTCCGCACGGTAATCGAAATGCCAGCAGGGGAATACCAGCGTTCCCTCCTCTCCCACTATATCCAGGAGCATATCAATAATTGAAAATTCTGAAAATCCGGGATTCAGATTTTCTAACGAACTATGAATAAAAACCACATCGCCTTTTCCGACTCCCAATTTATCAGTAAGAATGGAACGAAATTTTTCTTCGCTTAGTTTTGGGTATAGAAAATGCAAAATTCTATGGTACAGCCTTCGTGCTTTTATAAAATAATTTTCCGGTAGTATTTTCAACAATATGCTTCCCAAACTCATTTCAGGTGTTTTTAAGATCATTATTAAGCTGGCGATACGTACAAAACTGCAACTGGTCCTGGTATTTCTCCCTCACCTTCAGCACAAAGCTTCTGAACAACTTCATTGCGTAGTCGCTCATGGTTTTCGGATGACCAATAGCACACATCATGATTTCATCATAGTGCCGGTATTTTTTCATATTGTATTCGAGAATTTTCATCAGGTACTCCAATGAATACGTGTAATTATCAAAGGTCAGCATACGGTCTGAAAACAATTGGCTCATGCTGTTCATCATTCCTCCCTGTTTCCCCTGATGGATCTGAAATCCGTGGTCCACAGGAGCCTGCGAAGAGTATTTTTTCAGTTTAAAACGTGTGGGAACTTCAAAAATTGTTTTAGGAATCCCGGCAATGGGAATCTCTAATACTCCCGTATCGGATGTTTTTTTTATATGGCCATCCGGTCCGATAAACCAGTTAGGTGCTTCAGGCATACCCCGATAGTCCACAGCGGACAATGCTGAACTAAAACGATAATTTTTACAAATGGAACTGTCAAAACGAATACCTTGCTCTATAAGGTTTTGAAAAATCTGATCACTGCCCGGTTCAAGGTTATAGCCTCCGGCACGAAAAGCAATACATTGATAATCATCCTGAGCCACAGCACAAATTTTTTTCAGAAAACCGGCTCCGTGCCCGATGATCTTTCCGGTGTTCCATTCGGGATGAGCAATGAAATCTGATAGTTTGAAATCTTTTGAAGGGACATAGGTTTTTCCGTCAAACGAAGACGTCAGCCAGTGAGGGTGTATATGAAGCTGCACATCGTGATTTTTATACAAAGCTTGCTGCAACTGATCTTTATAGGCTTCGAAAAAATTATTTTTATCCCATTCGCTGAATTTATAGGCGCACAACACATCAGAAAACAGCGTAACCGGAACATTCAGCTCATCAGCAATATTCAGTAATTTATAAGTAGGATCGAACAACGCTTCTTTATACGAAGTTTTAACGCCTCCCAAAGGCAGTTCATGGTCAAAAGTCAGAAACAGCTTACACGTCATCCCTGTGTTCTTAAAAAACAATTTAGCATGCTCGTTACTAACAAATCATGCAGACACAAAGTTAACGATACTTCGTAATAAAAATTTGAAATAAAAATATTTCTTACTGAGATCAGAAACCAAATTCGTCATAGAACTTCTTCAGCATAATGCCTATTTCCTCAAATGCGACATAATGCTTGCTGCATCCTTTACGCGAGCATATGGCAACTTTCCCTCCTTTATCCAAAAGAAAACCCACTATGGGGGCGCCGCATTTGTCACATTCTTCTTTTGTATTTAAAATCTTGTTGCAATGCGGACAGGAAAATTCCGCAATAGCGCCATCAGTAATATCTATATCACTAACATGCTCGTAACTACCATAAATAGAACATAATAGAATTCCTCCCCGAACATCACCAATTTTTATATTGAGTTTAATACTTGGTTTTTCGAGTAACAAAATTTTATTGTCCATCAGAGATTTTTTACAAAAAGGACAATCGACACTCACCGAAACCGTATTTGTCATAAATTACTCCCCCTATATTAAATTCATCCATACTAACATAAAAAAATCAAAAAAGAAAATAGCACAAAACCATAGAATCAGAAACATATCAATTACGCGTATCGTTTTTTTTACTAATCCAATAACAAATATTTAAAAAGTTTCAAGAGTTGTAGCATTTTAAAATTCGTTTACAAAGCCTCCGTGTTCCTGACGAAATAATTTCAAAGCGTCATTAATGTCTTCAAAAATCACAAAATGTTTTTTACACCTATTACGCGAGCATATTGAAACTTTGCCTCCTGTATCCAGAAGAAACTCCGCCAAAGGAGCACCACAATTATCGCACAGTTCCGTTGTGTTTAAAATATTATTACATTGCGGACATGCAAATACTGCAATATTTCCATCAGAAAGATCCACGTCGCTTTCATGATCATAGCACCCATAGAGCGAGCAAAGACGAATGGTTCCCTTGACATCTCCCTGTTCAATATTCAACTTGATGCTGGGTTTATCAAGTAATTGTTTTTCCTTATCCATCAGTGATCTTTTGCAAAACGGACAATTTACATTTACAGAAACTGTGTTTGCCATATCAACCTCCCGTTTAAATTGAATTATAGGGATTTATTAGTATAAAGTTACTATAAACAAACCTCAAAATCAAGTTTATATGTATTTATATTAACCGTCTGAATTTTACATTTCAGGTTATATTCAAAAATAATTTCATTCATATTTTATATCTTTGGACACAAACACTTTTTTATGACTCATGTTGATAAAATTGCAAAAGAACTGGGATTGCAAAAGCGCCAGGTTGAAAACACCATATATCTTTTAAATAATAGTGCGACCATTCCTTTTATTGCCCGCTACCGCAAAGAACTTACAGGATCACTGGATGAAGTTGAAATAGGCAATATCCGTGACAGGAATATTCAGCTTGTTGATTTAGACAAGCGTCGTGAAAGTATTTTAGAATCCATAAAAGAGCAGGAAAAGCTCACTCCCGAACTGGAAAAATCAATACTTGCATCAGAAACGATGTCTGAGTTGGAAGACCTTTACCTGCCTTACAAGCCAAAGCGTAAAACCCGCGCAACCATTGCCAAAGCGAAAGGGTTAGAACCTCTTGCGAATATTATTATTGCCCAGGAAAATACCGATATTGAAGCAAAAGCCAGCGGTTTTATTGATGAAGAAAAAGGTGTTCATAATATTGATGAAGCTATTTCCGGAGCTTGCGACATCATCGCCGAATGGGTCAATGAAAATCAGCAGGTGCGTTCGCGTGTCAGGTTATTATTTGAAAAAGAATCCGTCATCACTTCAAAAGTTGTTAAAGGTAAAGAGATCGAAGGGCGAAACTATGAAATGTATTATGAGATGAACGAACCTCTGGTAAAATCACCATCTCATCGTGTTTTAGCCATGTTCCGTGGGGAAGCTGAAGGTTTTTTAAAAATTTCTATTGAACCTTCTGTTGATAAAGCGCTTGAAATCATTGAAAGGCAGATCATCAAAGCCCGGAATCAGGCTGCCGGCCTTGTGAAGCTCACCATTGCCGCTTCGTATAAGAGGCTTTTACAGCCATCCATGGAAACCGAGATGAGGCAACTGGCCAAGGAACATGCCGACAACGAAGCAATTCGTGTGTTTGCCGGAAACCTGAAACAATTGCTGCTGGCTCCGCCGCTTGGACAAAAAACCATACTTGCCCTCGACCCGGGGTTCAGGACCGGATGTAAGGTTGTAGTGCTTGACAAGAACGGCAAACTGCTTCACAACGAAACCATTTATCCGCACCCGCCTCAAAATGAAATGAAACAGGCAATAAATAAAATCGAGAGTCTGGTTGATGCCTATAAAATAGAAGCCATCGCTATTGGAAACGGAACGGCAGGCCGTGAAACAGAAAGCTTTGTCCGGAGAATTAAATTTAAAAAAGACATTTTGGCTATTGTCGTAAATGAAAGCGGAGCATCCGTTTATTCAGCCTCCCCGGTAGCCCGTGAGGAATTTCCTGATTATGATGTAACCGTCAGAGGAAGCGTATCCATCGGGCGCCGTTTAATGGACCCCTTGGCAGAACTGGTGAAAATCGATCCGAAATCAATTGGCGTTGGCCAATATCAGCATGATGTGAACCAGAATGCGTTGCAAAAAAGCCTGGAAGACGTTGTGGTAAGTTGTGTGAATTCTGTGGGTGTTGATCTGAACACTGCAAGTAAAGAATTACTGACTTACGTTTCAGGTGTAGGTCCGGTGCTTGCAAAAAATATTGTGGAATTCCGCAATTCAAACGGTTCTTTTGGCTCACGAAGCGGATTAAAAAAAGTTACCCGTTTTGGTGAAAAAGCTTTTGAACAGGCAGCGGGGTTTTTGCGCATTGCAGACGCGAAAAACCCACTGGATGGCAGCGCTGTCCATCCCGAAAGCTACGAAATTGTCAATAAAATGGCAAAAAAGCTTAATTGTACGATATTGGAATTAATGAAAGATGAAACCCTGCGAAAGAAGATCAATCTGCAAGATTTCATAACAGAAAAAGCAGGTCTGCCTACCTTGAATGACATTATGCAGGAACTTGCAAAACCAGGCCGTGATCCAAGGCAAAAATTTGATTTTTTTGAATTTGATAAAAACGTGCATGACATCAAAGACCTCATACCCGGAATGGAACTGCCCGGGATAGTTACCAACATCACTGCATTTGGTGCGTTTGTCGATATCGGAGTTCATCAGGACGGACTGGTGCATATCAGTCAGATGGCCGGCCGGTATATTTCAAACCCAAACGAAATCGTTAAGCTGAACCAGAAAGTTAATGTCAAAGTTGTAAGCGTTGACACCGACCGAAAAAGGATACAACTTTCGATGAAAGATGTGAATCAGAAATAATTCAATCATAAAATAAAAAGAAAAGGCAGCCGATTGGCTGCCTTTTCTTTTTATCAGATTCACTGGTTATTTTACAACAACCATGCGTTTGGTGAGTTTATCACCTTTAAATTCGGCAGTATAGAAATAGATACCTTCAGGCATATTCGCTGCATCCAGATCGATTTGGTTCTTACCTCTCACCGCATCAATGTCCTCTGTCCTGATTACCTGGCCAAGTATATCTATCATTTCAAAACGTACTTTTCCGTTTTCGGGAACATAAAATACGATACTCGTATTGTTTCCGGCAGGGTTGGGCATGTTCTGATCGAGCACGAACGATGAAAAGTCATAGGTTTCAATTCCAACCTGTCCTTCGGCAAAAATACACACTTCATCATTTGTAGGATCTGCATCACTTGAAAGGGTTGTTTTTGAACATAAGGTATAGTTACCGATTGGCGAAATATTCAAAGTAGTGAACGAATAATCAACGGAATCTCCACCATTAAGGGTTCCTGTCCAAACTCCTGCACCAATCTGCACAAAATTTCGTGTGAAGACCAGCGGAATCGATGAAACTGGACTATAACCGTAATTTTTAATTCGTACTTTTACGGTATCGGCATGTCCGAATATCGTTATAGCTCCCGGTGAAAGAATAGCAGAAATACCCACATCATTTGGAGCCGGTGTGGTACCAAATGAAGCACAGGTCGAATCGTTGAATGTATAATTATCACCCGTTAATTTTGTAAAAGCACACAGTTCATAAGTCGATCCAGGTGAATTATATGGAGTAGTGAATGTATAATTGGCGGTTGCCAATGGCGCCAGAGATCCAGTCCATGTTTCTGCAGTAACTGCACCACCGTTTACGACGTATCTTACCGGGATTGAATTCAATACATTCGTACCGAAATTTTTAATCGTAACCTGCACTGTTACAGGGCTGCCGGTTTGTGTAGCGGCACTTGGTTGTAAAATAGCAATCACACCTGCATCATCAGGTATCGGAGGAGCAGTAATTGCGAAATTGTCAACAGCCCATCCATCATAAACAGAGCTACCATCTGAGAAGAATTTAAACCTGAATTGAACAGGGCTTGTGGCATTTACAATCGTTGGAATGGCTGTCAGACGGTATTTAGAATACACATAACCACCTGAATTACCTGTCCAGCATGCAGGCGAAGCCGAATTATACCAGTTCACCGCATTTGCATCACCCTGAGTTCCCAATGTGGTCCAGGCACCTCCACCAATTGAATATTCAACGAGTCCTCCATCGAATCCGTCTTCAGTATCATACCAGTGCCAGAATTCGAGGTAAGCGCTGTCGACACTGGTAAACATAAAGTATGGTGTATAAAGATACTCTGCCGCATTGTCGGTATATTCTCCGTCAAGGTTGGTTACCCATGCATTTACAGGGCTGTACGCAGAATTAATGACTGTTGCTGATGGCACACCCCATTCCCACAAGAGTCCGGGAGTAAACCAGGTAACAGGGCCTTCAAAATTGTCACTGTAAGGAACATTATAAGTTGGCACACCTGTTAGATGGTTTTTAGCAGTATCATTAAAATGATCGCCATCAGCCACCAGGCTTGTATATGAATACAAATCGAAAGCTCCTACAGGCATAGTGAACGGAGATGCAAAATTTACAGTTGCGGTATCTTCAGGAAACAATGTTCCTGTCCAAGTCTGTGTAACAGGTGTTCCTGTCAATCCAACCCTATATGCTACCGGTATGCTGTATAATGTATCACTACCAAAGTTTTTGATACGCACTCTGACAGTAGTCAGGGTGCCTGCTGGTGACTGTATTATCGGTTTGTGAATAACTTCAACTCCGGCATCCTGTGGAAATGGAATAGTGATTTTGAAATCATCTACGGAAGCCCCGCTTATCTCACCAGAGACATCAGAATGGAACAAGAACCTGAATCTCACTATAGGAACATTGTCAAAAGCGCTTAATTTATACTCGGCTTCTTTCCAGCCCGATGAATTAATCCATGAAGGATAACCTCCCGTTGTGCCTGTATACCAGTTTACAGCATTAGTATCACCAACAATTCCTAATGTTTGCCATGTGGCACCAGTATCAATAGTGTATTGCAGCGTAAGCCCATCACAGCAAGTTTCAACATTAACATTATACCAGAATTTCATTTTTGCATTAACAGCTGTTGAAAAATCAAAGTTCTGAGTATACAGGTATGTCGTTACATATGGAGTGTATACACTAGACAAATTCACGTCCCATGCATTAGGGGCACTGTGAGCACTATTAGTAGTACCGTAATTTGGCGTTCCTAATTCCCAGACTGTACCGGCGCTGGCAGGGCCTGCAGCCCAATAGGAAATTGCGCCATCAAAATTATCGTAGTAAGGCAAGGTACTGGTAAATACGCCATAAGAACTCATGCATAATGTATCATTGGAATGAATTGCATCAGACGCAAACGATGAATAAGCACAAATGGAGAATGTGGCCGTTGGCACAACAAAAGTTTGAGTAAAGGTAACGTCAGTTGTTGCATTTGGTAATAAAGTACCTGTCCAGGGTTGTGTTGCCTGAAGTACACCATTCACGTTGTAAACCAGGTTTAAAGAAGTTAATGTATCTACGCCAAAGTTTTTCAACGTAACCCGTACCGAATCAGATGCACCCTCAATAAGTGAACTACCCGGCATTAAGAAAGCTATTATGCCTGCATCAAGTTGCGCTGTTCCGGCCAATGTCATGCAGGTGGTATCGTTGAATGTATTAGAATCACCGGCAAGAACGGTCCATGCGCATAATGACTGAGCATTGGGGATAATGGCAATATTTGGCAATGTTGCTGTAGCCGTAGCTAATGGAGCTATGTTGCCGCCAGCCCAAGTTATTGATTGGGGAGCGCCGCCGGCATAAGAATAAGCAACGGTCATGTTTGAAGAATTGTAAATCGTGTCTAACCCGAAATTTTTAACTGTAACCTCAACCGGAACAGAAGCTCCTTCATTCTGAGGAGTTGTTGGCTGAACAAATGCAGTAACTCCGGCATCGTGAGGTATCTGAGGTAAAATACGAATGTTATAATCTTCAGTTTCGCCATAACCATAAGTCATGCAAGGTTGGAGGCTTGAACCTGAATAACCTTCGGCAACAATAATACGCATTGCTGTAATTCCAACATGAGTACCAACAGGAACCGTGAATGTACCGGTAATTGTTCTTGGACCCTGTGTTGTAGAACCTTCTACAAAAACCTGTTCACCTGCGTCAAGAAAATCAGCATCCCTGTTATAATCGATCCAAATCGCACATCCGTTTGAATAATAAGTAGCTCCGTCGCATTCATCTTCAAGAATGGTGAACGAAACAGTAGCTCCCTGGTTCACAACTGTTAATGGAGGCAATGTGGTGAAATTCGAATATTGGTTCAGGAGTGATCCCGGGCCTGGAGCAACTGTGGAGCAACTATATGCATTAGTTGCACCATTAACTGTTACACTGAAAATGTCTTCATCACCAGTATAATCAGCAATAGAAGTACAATAAACAGGAGGAGAATTTACAACTGTTTTATGGGCAGTGTCATTTGTCAGCGTAGCATCGCATGATAAATCTGTGTAAACATCAAAATCATAGGTTCCGAATGCCGACAGGTTGGCTGCTATTGCGAAAGTAAATAAAACGGTATCGTTTGTAGCAATTGGCCCCGGAACGATATCATCAACAGGAGTACCGCCATTAATAACATAATGGATCGGAACATTAGATGCCGGGCTGGTACCGTAGTTCTTTACGCGAACAGTCACCAATTCACTGGTGGTAAGTTCAAGGCCAGAGTTTGGAGTATAAATAGCCTCAACACTAACATCACAGGCAGGAATACCCGTAACAAAAACCGTATCAGGAATTCTTACACTCGCACAACCGCCAGTAGTGCCTGCCTGGTAGATCAATTCAACCCTGGAGATACTACCGCCAGCTTCTGTCCATAATTCCTGTGGTGCTGTAGTCGCAAGATTATACTGCATGCCCAATCTGTCAATACCGACTGTAAATCCGTTGATCACTGTTGAGCCGGAAGATGCATAAGAATTCACTCCTGAAGCATCTCTGGTGCCAAGTACTCCGATGACATCACCGGCAAAAATTTGAACAGAACAAGGAATAGCACCTGTGTTGGTATTGCCCTGTGTCAGGAATAATGTGGTAAATGCATTGGTTGGCCCCGATGAATATTCTGGTGGCGGAGTTGCCCCTGTAAATCTGACAACCGCAATGTTTTGTGTTGTTCCAGCGATTGGGACATTCACTCCTGTGATAACAAAATCGCAGGGAGCCGTAAACCAGTAACCTCTCGAGTTACCAGTGAATGTGGAGGTCTGGGCCGGCATAACCGTGGTATCCATGGTTCCCATTCCGGAAGTCTGTGTTTCCGCATAATAAACTGTTGTACCATACAGAACCGGGGTGGTGTAACTTGAACCAATTTCTAATTCTGCGCCACCGATGGGTACGTTATACCAATAAACAGAATCAACAGCAACCGCATTTAATGTGCCGGTTGTTCCGTAAGGGATTGTAATATTAGTTACAACAGGGGGGACGGGAATATAATTTAAGGTTACCTCTTTATTTATTGTATCATTCGAATAATAATTATCACCTGTCAATTCCGTATAAGCCTGAATATTATAAACAGAATCCAGATTTGCAGGTGACAAACCGGTGATGAAAGGTGTTGCAAAAGTAAATGTCAGCGTATCACCAGGTAAAATAGCGTTTGTAACAGGTTCAACCACAGGGGCACTGCCATTTACAGTATATTTTGCAGTTAATGTGCCGTTTATGGTATTTAAGCCATTGTTTCTGATCCTGATGGTAACATTTTCGGATCCATTGCTGCACTGATCAACAGGGGAAGGCATTGAAACAACAGAAGCTTCATAAGGCATCAGTTCAACAAATGCTGTATCCGGGACCCTGGCGCTTGGACAACCACCAGACCCTCCGTCAATAGTAACATTATCAATATACCATCCATCTACTCCGCCTGATCCATCGGTAGTAAATACAAAGGCGACCTCCAAGGTGGTTGCTCCTGCTGTATTAATGGGTCCGCTATGTGTTGCATAAGCCATGGTTCCATCATACAATGGCATACTTGGCGAAGTTGAACAAGCATTCCACAGAGGTTCGCCATATTCCCCATCAGAAGTATTATAAGCACCTACAGTTGGCATAAACTGAACCCAGGTTCCTCCATTTAATCGGTAAGCAACAAATCCATGATCCCATCCTGCTTCTGTAGCATAGCGATGTGTATAACTCAGATCCATGATCGTTGCACCATTTACGTTGACTGATGGAGAAACGATCAATTGAGTAGAATAAGTAGTGTAGTCAACGGCATACAAGGTGCCATATCCGGCATCTGATGACCAGGCCCAGGTGACTGGTGAAGAGCAAGGGGAACTTGCTGTCCATCCTTCAAGTCCGGAATTAAAATCCCATGATGTACTTCCTCCCTGAGAAACTGCTTCCACATAATAAGTAGTCGTAGTATACAAATTGGGAGTTGTATAGGTAGCGCCAGTTCCTAATATGGTTCCTCCCGAAGGAACACCATACCAATTAAGAATATCCGTGGAGCTTGCCTGAAGATTTGCAATTCCTCCATAAGGAACAGTATCGCTCACAACAGTCGGGATAGCAGGTACATGTGACGAGCTGACAAATGCTGTTAAAGAATCATTTCCATGAATTGGATCGCCGATTAAGTCCACCCATGATTTAAATGCAAAGATTGAATCCTGCGTTGTAACTGCCACATTTACCGGTGTAGCAAAAGTAAATGCAAGTGTATCGCCCGGCAAAATGGTATTGGTTACAGGCTCAGTGATGGTTGAACCACCGACAAGTTTATAGCTTGCATTCAAATTACCTGTGATGGTATCACCACCTGAATTTTTAATTTGAATAGTAACAGGTTCTGCTGCCGACAAACCGCAACCCGACAAAGGCTCCGTCATTGATAGCAAGGTTACTTCCTGCTCAGGTATTAAGGAAAGGTTAATATCATCAATGTATGCGTAAGAATAAGTAACAGTGCTATGCCCAAACCAGCCAAAATAATAGGTTCCGGTAGTAGCCGCCACAAAATTGGCAGTAGCTTTTTGGTAGGTGGTATTTACAAATGACGGCAAGGAAACTAATGAGGTGGTCATTGCTGCCGGGGTATTATTATTACCCAAATACAAATCAATGTTCTGAGCAGAAGTGGCACTGCTTGCCATATACCAAAATTCAATTTTATAGGTTGTCCCAGCAACTAAATTAAAGCATCTTGAGAATAACCAATCATTTCCTGTACTTGCACTATTATATAATTGTGCAGATTTTGTTCCTGTATGAGCAGTACCTGTATATGGGAATGTCCATCCATAAGTATCCGCATTTACATCCAGTTTTGTCCATAGTGTCATATCATCGGTAGGCTCAAATCCCATGGTATATGCTGAAGAGTATAAATCCCAGCCGTTTGAAATAGCATAATTTGAGATTGTATCATTCAATTGATTTCCATCTCCGGCAAGTGCTACGTAGAAGTCAAATACATAATTACCGGTGGCGGACAAATCAGCTTGTTGAGGAAATGTATAATTAAATGTAGAATCTGAACCGACATTACCGTTGAAAACTCCATGAACCGGTGTTCCGCCATTCACAACATAATAAAGATCAGCTGTTGTGATTGCTGCCCCACCAAAATTCTTAAGTTGGATAGTGACATTTTCTGTTGCACCAAGCCCGCAATTAGAAACCGGTGCAATGACACTCAAAATTCCAAGGTCATTGGCCAAAGGAGAAAACTCATCAGCTCCCGGATCAGGGTTGGCAGCATCTCTTGCTTCACCGTCAATATCGTCGGTGATACCTGTAATCGGGGTGCCAATATTATTTATCGCTGAGGCAAACGTGTGCAGGTCGGTGGTGTTGGTAAAACTCGGGTCAAAATTCACCGAATTTAAATCCTGACCGGTCGCAGTTTTCCAGGCGGCGAGTGTTGTTTGGTCAACCCCAAGGAAGCCAAGTACGCCTTGTGTCCCAGAAACAAAATAATCATTATTATTTATCGAGATAAACGATGTGCTGGGGGCAGTCGAATAGATAGCGTAATTCTTAGATCCAGCAGTAACTGTATTATTCATCGAGTTCTGGAAAATATTATTTTTCAAATTAATGTCTGTGATTGTGGTCGAATTAAACAGAATAGCTGTTGTTAAAGAAACTTGAGTAGTTGTAAGATTACCACTCATATAAACAGAATTATAATAAATATTCAACCCGCCGGTAGTCCCATCGAAATACATGCCAACAGGAGAACTACCTGAAAAACTACTCCAACCATCGCCACCAATAACAGAAATGAAATTATTTGCGATAGTCAGGTTACTCGAAGCGCTTCCAGTATTCACATAAATTCCGCGTCCACCATAACCTCCTGTTGATGTGTAAACAATATTGTTTATATTATTTTTTGTAACATTACTGGATACAAAGCCGGTTGAAATTGTTAAGCCGGCAGGAGTAGTATTTGTTGTAATAATATTAAAAATAGTATTTCCTTCAATGCTGGAAGCGTTGCCGTTTGCAACAATGATACCATCGTGTCCCAGATAATTAGCTGGAGTTGCTGAACCAACGCTGTTTCCGTTGATCTGCAAATTATCCATAATACCGGTACTTGCAATCCCTTGTGCCCAAATGCCAACATATGCTTTTGAGATGCTGTTATTTTGAATTAAAATGCTGTCATTATCTGCACCGGCAGAACCAATGGTAGCGCCACCTATAATAATACCATAAATACCGGAGGTATTTGCCCCGGCATTAATAATACAGTTTTTAACAACATTCTTCTTACATCCTTGCGTTGCTCCGGCACTTGCCATCCAGATTGCCGCTGTACTTGAAGATGTACTGGTATTTGTGATCGTCATGTCTCGGGTCGTAGTTCCGTTGTTCGAACCATCAAAAATGATATAATCAGTACCATTTAACTTTATAGTACTGCCGGTAGATGCTGTAATAACAACCGTGGCCCCGATATTCGGTTTAAATGTAATCGTATTGGCTGCAGATGCCCCGGAAATCTGATTAAAGTTGAGTTGTCCCGTGTATGTTCCTGTGTTTATCAGGAAGGTTGTAGGTCCGTTGATACCGCAATTGTTCAGGCCTGTCATCACATCAGCAAAAGTAACGAAATCCGCACCGGCTCCGCCAACGGTGTATGTCCCGGATAGCGCCGATGTACAAGCATAAAAACTGATGCTTGCAGTATCATTGCTATGATTCTGATCCAGGCTGTCATTAGGTAATTCGGCCCAGGCTTTGACGATATGAGATCCTAATGAAACATTAGCATTCCCGATGAAAAACGATGAAGAAACAACATCTTCCAAAAGTATGCCCGTCCATATTGCCGGAGTCTGTAAAACACCGTCCACAGTCCATGCTATCGTCACTTTTTTCAAAGTGTCAATAGCATAATTTTTTATGGAAACGTTTACCGAATTATCAACACCAGCCAAAACAGTTCCTGTAGGTGAAAGGACTTGCATAACACCTGCATCGTTGTGTGTACCGGCGGAAGTATAATAAATTCTTATATTGGGCCTGTTTGTTCCTCCATACGTAGTGGTAGATAGCGTGGCTGGTGCTGTCGCAGCAGTTGCCCCAAGTGTGTAATTTGCCGGTAACCCGCTAGTATACTGAAAATTGAATGGCCCGGTGGAAGGATTTCCTGTTACTGCAGAAATATCCCAATCTGCACCGATTTCCAGCGCCTGGCCTGTATAGGTGAACGGACTGAGTGTAAAAGGTAGCCAGCCGGTTGTTACCGGAATGGTTTGTGTGGTGGTATTTAAAACCTCAGTGGCACCAGTAATAAGGGTTGTCCATGCTGATCCGGTAGTAAGAGTTGTCAATGCAGAGTTTTTCATGTAGATCTTAAAAGAAGCATTGCCGTTGGTGGTAAAAGCATCCGTTTTATTCCATCCAATCTTGCTGATACTCGCACCCACAGGCAATCCTGCAGCGGATAATTCAGAGGCAGTCAATAAATAATAATACCTTGAATAATCAAAGGTGCTTGTGGAAGAAGACCTGTACATGGGACCATAATAATAGCTCGTGGATGTCCCCGCGCCTATTGTAATTGAAAGAACTTTCTTGGTATAAAACCAATAAAAGGCACTGGATGCAGCATTATGAGAAAGGGAGTTGTCAAAAGCAAATACCTTGTAATCAACCCGGTTGTTATAGGGGAAACTGGGAATTGTGCCCAGGTAGGTACTGTCTGAAACCCATAACATCGGGACATATTGATTTGCTCCACCGTTTAACTGATATTGAACGTATGCGGTATCTATTCCGGAAGCATCCCTGATATAAGCGTAGATTGCAAATGGTCCTGTCGTAAAAACCGTATCCTGTATTATTGGAGTTTTCATCGTCAGTTTGGGCGGAAAAAGTTCAGAAATTGCGCCTTGAACCTTGATGTCGTCAATATACCAACCCCTGTTTTGTGAGGCTCCATCACCGTCTCCGTCTTTCAATACAAACCTTACCCTGACATCTGCCTGGTTGGCTGCCAGACCTGAAATATCGAAAACTTCATTTCTCCACCAGCTTTGTGTCGGTTTTAAGGTTGGTGTAGCTGGTATCCATAAGGTTGGATATGTGTTGGAGGAAAAACGATAGCCTTGTGTGCTAAACTGCGCATCACCCGGGTTAGTATATTGCGTGGTTAATTTTACCCAGGTAGTACCGCCATCTACCGATACTTCAATTTTTGCAGTATCGAATACTTCAATTTTACAGATATGTGAAAATTGAAGCACGACGTTTGAAGAACCGATGGTGCTGAAGGGCTGGGACGTCATGTAGCATAAGCCATTCAACGGCACTTCGAGTGTATCACATTGCGGGCTGGAAGTATACAATCGTGTATTCACAGTAAAATTTGCCGTACCGCTTGTTAAAACACTGTCGGCATTACTGGGTGGATCGAAATTTTCATGAAAAACAATTGTCTGTGCATTGGATAACGCAGTCACTGCAAGCATTACCAATAAAAATAGAACTTTTCTCATAATTTATTTTTTTGGGTTAATTAATACAATTTTCATTAAGCAAAAATACATCTATTACTGCACTCTAAAACATCCATGACTAAATTAACAGTTAAAATATGTTAATTAGTAAAAATCAGAAGGGTTTATAGCACAATACGTTAGAAATTTAAATTATTTTCTCAACCAATTATTTAATCATAGCAAATATAAGCAAAAAAGAACAAATTTTCAAATATTTTATTAAAACGGCTAATTACCTGCTTATAAACGCCTGATATTCTTTGTGTTAAAAATGTTTTTTTCATAAATAACTTTTTTAAAAAATTATTAAACTTCTGCTATCAATGGATTTTTTGAGATTTTTTAAAAACCCATAAAAGAAGAAACCAATTCCCGATTTTTTTATCAACAATTTCTTTTTGATAAAGTTTTCTCTGAATTGGTTTTTTATAATATCACCGTGGATTAATTTGAATTAACTTTGTAATAAAATTAAAAATCTGAATATGCCGAATGAGGAAGAACTGAAAGAAAAAAAAGAAATAATACGACGATACCGTGATCTATTAAGGGTTTGCAAGCCTAAAACGTCTCAGAAGGACAAATTGATAATCAGAAAAGCATTCAAACTTGCTGTTGAAGCCCATAGTGACATGAGGCGCAAAACCGGCGAGCCCTATATTTATCATCCTATTGCTGTTGCTCATATTGCCGCTGAAGAAATTGGGCTGGGAACCACTTCCGTTGTATGTGCCCTTCTGCATGATGTGGTGGAGGATACAGAATACACCCTGGATGACATTCGCGGAATGTTTGGCGAAAAAGTTGCCAAAATCATCGACGGGCTTACGAAAATATCGGGAATATTTGACGCCAAAACAGAATCGATGCAGGCTGAGAATTTCCGCAAAATGCTGCTGACACTCTCCGACGATGTAAGGGTTATCTTGCTGAAGCTGGCCGACAGGTTACACAACATGCGTACGCTTGATTCGCTTGCAAAAGAAAAGCAACTGAAAATTGCATCTGAGACCTCATTTTTATATGCCCCACTGGCACACCGTTTAGGCCTTTTTACTATCAAAACCGAGTTGGAAGACCTTGCGTTCAAACACCTGGAACCGGAAATATACAGCACCATCTCTTATATGATTAAAGAATCGGAACCTGAACGTAAACGATTCATCAGTAAATTTATTTATCCCATTAAAAAAGACCTTGCAGATAAAGGCATCGAAACGACCATCCTGACACGTACAAAATCTATTTTTTCCATCTGGGAAAAAATGCGTAAAAAGGAAATCCCTTTCGAAGAAGTTTACGATCTTTTTGCAATCCGCATTATTGTTGACGTTCCGCCCGAAAAAGAAAAATCAGAATGTTTCAATGTATATTCAATAGTTACAGATCATTATAGGCCTAATAAAGACCGCTTCCGAGACTGGATATCCATTCCGAAGGCAAATGGCTACGAGGCGCTGCACACTACCGTTATGAGCCACACAGGCAAATGGGTTGAAGTACAGATCCGTTCTACACGCATGGATGAAATAGCAGAAAAAGGTTATGCCGCTCATTGGAAATACAAAGACGGTTCACACGGTGAAACAGGCCTGGAAGAATGGCTTGCAAAAATCCGTGAGCTGCTTCAAAGTCCGGAATCCAATGCGCTGGATTTTCTTGAAGATTTCAAATTAAACCTTTTTTCGGATGAGATTTATGTGTTTACGCCCAAGGGTGATCTGATAACAATGCCGGCAAAATCTACCGCACTTGATTTTGCATACGGCATCCATTCTCATATCGGGAACAGCTGCATCGGGGCAAAAGTCAATCATAAGCTGGCCCCGCTTGATTATGTGCTGAAAAGCGGAGACCAGGTTGAAATAATAACTTCCGACAAACAAACACCAAAGGAAAAATGGTTTGACTATGTGACAACTGCAAAAGCCAAATCGCAGATAAAAGCTTTTGTAAAAGAAGAAAAGAAAAAACAGGCGGTTAGTGGTAAAAATAAAATTAAAAATGCGTTTGATGAACTAAAAATTGAATACACCACGGCCAATCTCAACAAATTCATGCATTATCTTGGATATTCAAATCCGTCAAATTTATATATCGACGCCGAAAACGAAATAATCGGTTCCAAAGAGATTAAATCGTGTTTTCTTGAAAGTGATAAAGAAAACTGGTTCCACTATCTGAGATTCCCTTTTACTAAAAGCAAGCATACCGATATTAAAAAAGAAGTTGCCGAAAAAGATACTGATTCCGGAAAAAAGGAAGAAGAACCCTTACTGAGCTCAAAAGTAGATGACATTAAGTATAACATAGCCAAATGTTGCCATCCAATACTGGGCGATGAAGTAATCGGGTTACTGGAAAAAACAGGGGAAATCTCCGTGCACCGCGCCAATTGCCCCAAAGCTGTTGAGTTTATGTCAAAATACGGCAATAAACTTGTAAAATCAACCTGGGTAAGCACCGATTCGCTGCAGTTTCTGGCCGGAATATCCATCAAGGGTTTTGACAGGCTCGGTATGATACGTGATATTACCGACATTATTTCCAAGCAATTGAACATAAACATCCGGTCGTTAACACTTGAAACCAACAGCGGAATTTTTGAAGGGATACTTACGATTTATATTCAGGATACCAACCAGCTGAAAAATCTCATCAACAACCTTAAAACGGTGAATGGCATCGAAAGCATAACAAGAATCAACTAATTTTAAGATAAGTAGTTGGATAATTTCAAAATGATTATTTAGAATTAATTTAATTTTGTATTTTTATGCAAAAATATTTCCTATGGTTTTAAAAGAAAATATTTCGGATAATTTTGAAGATGTAAAGCAGATTTTCATTGCGTATCTTGAAAAAAATAAGCATCGCAAAACGCCCGAACGTTTTACCATACTTAAAGAAATTTATGCTTTCGACGGGCATTTTGATGTAGAAACCCTCTACATTAAAATGAAAAACAACAAATTCAGGGTAAGCCGGGCAACACTTTACAACACCATTGAACTGCTGCTGATTTGCGGACTGGTATCAAAACATCAGTTTGGCCAGAATTCTGCAAATTATGAAAAAGCATACAAGTTCAAACAACACGATCATATCATTTGTATTGACAATAAAAAAGTAATTGAATTCTGTGACCCACGAATTCAGGATATTCAGAAATCGCTTGAAAAATCGTTTAATGTAACTATTACACACCATGCACTTACATTTTACGGAAAATGCAATTGTTCTGAAGAAAAAAAATAATAACCAAACACTTATCTATCTAATATTTTATGAAAGTTGATGTAATTCTGGGACTTCAATGGGGCGACGAAGGAAAAGGCAAAATTGTAGATGCCCTGACACCTCATTACGATATCATTGCGCGATTTCAGGGTGGGCCTAATGCCGGCCACACCATAGAATTCAATGACAATAAAATTGTATTACATACAATACCATCCGGTATCCTCCGCGACAATACGGTAAACATCATTGGCAACGGGGTGGTCATCGATCCGGTCATTCTTATGGATGAATTAAAAAAAGTAACTTCTTATAATCCTTCGGCATCAAAAAACCTTAAGATCTCAAGGAGGGCGCACTTTATTCTTCCCATCCACAGGGCGCTGGATGCGTGTTATGAGCAGGCTAAAGGCAACGCAAAAATTGGCTCCACACTGAAAGGAATTGCTCCTGCCTATGCTGATAAATATAACCGCAGAGGTTTGCGGGCCGGTGAGATCTTTCAGCCTGATTTCAAAAAAAAATACCTTGACCTGACAGAAGAACACATGAAGATCATCAATCTTTACGGTTTTAATACCGAAAGCTTTCAGATCGACGGCCTGCCGTTTAAGGAATATGAAACACTATGGTTTCAATCGATTGAGAAAATGAAAGTGATCGATTTCATTGATGCCGAAATTTATATTAACCAGGCTCTTGAAGCCGGTAAAAGTATTCTGGCTGAAGGCGCCCAAGGCACATTGCTGGATATTGACTTTGGTTCCTACCCTTTTGTTACATCTTCAAACACCATATGTGCAGGGGTTTGTTCCGGCCTGGGCCTGGCGCCAAGCAAAATCGGCAAGGTCTATGGCATTTTTAAGGCATATTGTACCAGAGTTGGTAGTGGCCCTTTTCCTACTGAACTTTTCGATGAAACCGGAAAAAAGATGCAAACCATTGGCAATGAAGTCGGATCAACCACAGGCCGTGCCAGACGCTGCGGATGGCTTGACCTGCCTGCTCTCAGGTATGCCACGATGATCAATGGCGTTACCGACCTCATCATGACAAAAGCCGATGTGCTGAACACTTTTGAAACCATCAATGTTGCTGAGTCATACAACAACAACACGCTGAATTACTTCCCTTTCGACATCAATACCGAGTCTGTTACTCCGGATTATAAGGAACTCCCCGGATGGAATACTCCTGTTGACAACATTGAAAGCATCAGTGAACTGCCGGAAAAACTTACAGATTATATAAAATTTATAGAAAATAACGTTAATGTTCCTGTAACTTTTTTATCTTTAGGACCTGATAGAAAACAAACATATCAATTAAAAAACTAATTAATAATGAAAACAAGAACCTTATTTATTATCTGTTTTTTATTAGTTGCATTTTGTAATGTAAATGCACAAAAAATTTCAGAATCAAAAGTCCCCCAGGATGTAGTTATCAGCTTCAAATATAAATATCCGGATGCAACCGTCAGCTATTGGGAAAAAAGCGGTGTTAATTACGTAGCCAAATTCAAACGTGAGGACCAGGTTGGAAAAGCTGAATTTGATGAAAAAGGCCTGTGGATTAAGACAATGACTGAAGTGAAAGACAAAGAACTGCCAAGCCCGGTATTAACCTATTACAAAGAAAATTATTACAAACTCGAATATGTGATGTCTGCTGTTGAGATGCACAGAACCAGCCAGGGCGAATCGTTTTACTATGTTCAGTTGAAAAAAGAAGGCGCAACCCAGGTTCAGCCCGTGGAACTGCATTTTGACCTGACCGGTGTCCTGATCTATAAAAATGATCCCGGACTCATAAAAGTTGACAACGAAAGCAATGATAATCAGAAACAAAATACAGATAATCCGAAGCAAAACGATGTAAACAAAACAAATAACTATAATGTTGTCAAAACCCAACCGGAAGATGATTCCAAATATATTGTGGATGCATCCAAAGTTCCTGCTGCCGCTAAAAACCATTATCTGAGCAAGAATAAAAAAGCTTCCGGCGCTGTTTGGTATTTGAAAGATAAGAAATACACCGTCAAATATAATTCTGCAGGCAGAAACGGATCAGCAAATTATACCAAAGAAGGTGTATGGACGGAAACGCGCATAGAATCATCCGAAGATAAATTGAATCAGCTTGTCGTTAATTATCTGAAAGATAACTACCGCCAGTACACTATTAAATCTGTAGAATTTGTTACACAGCCTAAAGACAAATCCATTTATATCCGCATGTTTGATAAACGCAGCAAGGCTGTGCCACCTCCTATCACCGAAATTTGGTTTACCTCGGCAGGTAAATTTGTTAATGTTGAAAAACCCGACATCACTGATCCCAACGAACTGGACGAACAAAAACGCCGCGATGCAAAGGATAAAGAATTCATGTCGGAAGTTGACCAGGGCGGTGCAACTTACGAAAACGCAGACAATTATAACGATAAGGTTGATAAAAAAGAGCTTCCTTCATCTATCATCAATTATATAAAACAAAATTTCAAAGAACAGGTTATCAGCAGCTCACGGCTGGTCAGCGACGACAAGCTGGGCAATGTTTACCTGATCAGGGTGAAAGTTGAAGGCGCAAAATACGGAACACAACTATATTTTGACATCGCCGGAAATTTATTGAAAAAAATCGATGAATCAGAAAGCAGAATGTCCGGCGACAATATTAATCTTGGCAGCAATAAAGAAGTTACCGAAGATTCCGGGCCACAATACGGAACCCCCGAAGAAAAAGTAAGTGTCGGCGAATTGCCATCTGACATTACAAAATATATTAAAAAGAATTACCCAAACCACTTTATCGGTCAGGCTTATTTTAAAACAGACGATGAGCTTGGAAATTGCTATCTGCTGATTATGAAAAAATCCGGAGAAAAGAAAATCACCAAATTGTTTTTTGATTTGGATGGCTATTTATTAAAAACGCTTGTTGAAAATATTTAATAGCAGTTTTCAAAAACCTTGCTTCAGCAACTCCTGCGATATTACGAATCCTGCAAAATGAGACGACACCTTCCGTTTTTCTTTTTGATATTGACCTCCCTGCTCCCATTATTTGTTAGAGGACAAGGAAAGTCAGAACCAAAAAAAATCGACCTGATTAGCGCCGAAAATATGATCTACGATAAATTGAAAGGAGAATATACCCTTCTGATCGGAAATGTAATCTTTCAGCATGAAGAAATCCTGCTTTATTGTGACAGCGCTTATTTGTATGATGCTACAAACAACCTGGATGCATTTGGGTCTATCCATATTAAAGGAAGTGATTCATTGAATATTTATGGCGATTCCCTTAAATACGACGGGAATACAAAAATTGCAGAAATCCATAAACATGTAAAGCTTATCGACAATCAGATCACGCTTACCACAGAGCACCTTACCTACGATCTGAAAGCGAAAACTGGAAAATATTACGATGGCGGAAAAATCGTTGACCCTGAAAATACCCTCACCAGTAAAAAGGGGTTTTATTATTCCGAAACAAAAGACTTTCTTTTCAATGATTCTGTGGTCCTGATTAATGTTGATTATACCATTTTGTCTGATTCCCTTGTTTACAATACCGCCTCGGAGATCTCGCATTTTAACGGGCCTACAGTTATCGTCAGTGATGATAATTATATCTATACCGAAAAGGGCTGGTACAACACCCTGAAAGACATAGCTGAATTTACAAAAAATTCGCTAATGAAGAACAAAAGCCAGTTCCTTACAGGCGACAGCATTTATTACAACCGGATCAAGGGCCTGGGACTGGCATATCGTAATGTTATTATTTTAGATACCCAGAGAAATTCAATGGTCAAAGGTGATTTTGTGCGTTACGACGAAAAAAACGAGTACAGCCTGGCCACAGGTAATGCCCTTTTTATCCAGATTGATGAAAATAAAGATTCATTATTCCTGCATGCCGACACGCTGATAGGAACTTTTGATACCGTTACTCAAAAGGCAAAAATCCTTTATGCGTTCCATCACGTAAAATTTTTCAGAGATGACCTCCAGGGCATGTGTGATTCCCTTGTTTATAATTACGGAGACTCAACTATCCGGATGCTTTACGATCCGATCATTTGGACAGAAAATAACCAGCTTTCGGCCGATACGGTAATCATTCAGATAAGCAACAGCCGTATTGATAAATTGTATTTACAAAAATCCAGTTATGTAATTTCGAGCGACGACACTACCGAAAGCCGCTATAATCAGGTAAAAGGAATCAATATGACCGGTTATTTCATCGAGGGTGAATTAAAAAAAATACACGTCTCGGGTAATTCCGAAACTATTTATTTTATGCGTGATGGCGATGATAAAAAAATAGGTATCAACAAGGCCATTGCCACCAATCTGGATATCTATATCACCAAAAACGAAATAAGCTCCATAACATTTCTCGAAAAACCTGTAGCTACATTGTATCCGGATAAAGACCTTTCGGTAAAAGAACTTTTCCTGAAGAATTTCAGGTGGCTGGAGAAATTCCGGCCGAAAGTTAAAACAGATATTTTCAAACTGTAAGCATTATGCACCTTTTCTATTCCTCATATATTGACCCGGAGTTTCATGTTTTAAGCCAGGAAGAATCGAAACATTGCAGGGTTTTGCGTATCAAACCCGGTGATTTTTTATACCTGACCGATGGCAAAGGCACCATGTGCAAAACCATTGTCACAGATAACAGCACAGGTATATATCATACCAAGATTGTGGACTGTCAAACAGATTATAACAAAAAACCTTATCACCTGCACATCGCCATTGCACCAACGAAAAATTCCGACCGTTTTGAATGGTTCCTTGAAAAAGCCACAGAAATTGGTATCGCCGAAATAACGCCGTTAATTTGTAGTCATTCCGAAAAAATACATTTGAAATACGAACGGCTGCAAAAAGTATTGGTTTCCGCTGTTAAACAGTCTTTCTCGGCTTACCTCCCTACGTTACATCATGCAGTACCTTTTTCTGATCTCATAAAAACAGAAACTTCAGGCCAGAAATTCATCGCCTATTGCAGCGAAAACCAGCAGCACTTAAATACCGCATGCCAGGCAAAAAAAGATGTTACTATCCTTATCGGGCCGGAAGGAGATTTTACCGAGGAAGAAATCCTGCTCTCGCAAAAAAACGGGTATATTCCAATAACTCTTGGAAAAAGCCGTTTAAGAACTGAAACAGCAGGCGTTTTTGCATGCAGTGTTGTTAATACAATTAATTCTTAAGTTTATGAACCGGCTTTCTCCTATACTGTTTATATTATTGCTGTTTTTTTCTGTACTTAGCATCTCATCACAAAATGTTCAGATCGCGCTGATGAAATACAAAGGTGGTGGAGACTGGTATGCAAACCCAACATCCCTGACCAACCTTATCAAATTCTGCAACCAAAATCTGAATACCAATCTAAATCCGGAATATGCCACTGTTGAGGTTGGCAGCTCTGAGCTGTTTAATTACCCTTTTATTCACTTTACCGGGCATGGCAATGTAGTTTTCTCAAATCAGGAGGCCAGTAATCTTCGCAATTACCTTATATCTGGAGGATTTTTACATATTTCTGATAATTATGGCATCGACTTATTTATCCGCCGCGAAATGAAGAAAGTTTTTCCCGAACTCGATTTTGTTGAATTACCTTTTAATCACCCTGTATACCATCAGAAATATGATTTTCCGAATGGAGTTCCCAAAATTCACGAACACGATGGCAAGCCGCCCCAGGGTTTTGGATTAATATATGAAGGGCGTCTTGTATGTTTTTATGACTTTGAATCTGATCTGGGCGATGGTTGGGAAGACCAGGATGTTCATAAAGATTCGGATGCCACGCGTCAGAAAGCGCTTCAAATGGGCGCCAACCTGATACAATATGTTTTTATGAAATAAAAAAAGGGGGCTGGCAATTGCCAGCCCCCTTTAATTTTATCACAAGATCATTGGTATTACTTAACAACCGTGAATTTTTTGGTGGTTGTATTTTTTCCGGATATCAAGGTGTAAAAATATATTCCTCCATTTAAGCCGGAAGTATTAATAACAACTTTTCCGTCAGAAATTTCATTATATCTTGTTAGTTCCTGGCCAAGAATATCTGTAATAATTAAGGTAGCATTGGGGTCATTGCTATTAACCGGGATGATCATGCTGCTGTTGACATTAACAGGGTTCGGATAAGCATCAGCCAGTGCATTTTCAGTTTCATTTTCCGGAACTGATACAATGGCGAATTCCGACACACCGGTACATTTGTAATAAATAGCATGATGAATGTATGAATAGGTGTTTGTTGCGCCACCCATGTAGGCAAATGAAGGGATATATGATCCGTTCCAGCCTCCTGCAACATTATACCTTACATCTTGCGGAAGAATGTATGAAGCATTCCAGTCGTGTTTTGAATACACCGGAAAGTTTCCCGGATTTTCATTCAGTGATAAAAACCTCAACCGGTTATTATTTACCATGGAATCAATATTAGGATTCCAGGTATAACCGGGGATAAAGCTATAGGATACATAAAAATGCTGATCTGCAGCAATAGTCAGGTTGGGGGCAACACGGATTACGTTTATTCCATTGTCCAGCGTATCGTTTGCCACAGCTACCGTCAGGGGTACTTTATAGCTATAGTTTGCAGTATAACCGAACGAATTGGTTGCCTGATCGTACAGGAGGTCAACAAACATTACGGTATCCACGCCTAAATTAATACTAACCTGCGAAGTTGGCCCGAAATATGAAAAACTTCCGGGGAAATTATCAACCTTAACTTCGACAAGGAGCGTATCAACAACGGATGGTGACTGAACTCCTCTCATGTAAAAACCATAATATTCAATTGAATCCAGGGTGTAGGTACTTTCTTTTAACAGGCTCAATTCGCCCATATAGCTACTCGGATCATTAAAAAAATACGCTGTCGGATCGAACACGTCGCCAATTTTATGAATCCAGGTGCCTCCGACAACGCCACCTGTATAAACAACCTGCATGGTTGAGTCGGGAAAAAGGTAATTCGCCGCATAAGTTCCTAATCCACCCAAAACCAGATCTATGGTTTCCCCATAATTATACCATCGGCTCACGCTTTTGAGGTTTGAGGGGGTTTCATGATGTTTGATTTTTGAAATCTGTTTCTGGTCTAAATTTCTATTTGCCGGAAAGATCAGGCTGTTTTGACCGCTAACAGAAGTTCCGTAAATCAATACGGTTAAAATTAACAGGTAAATTTTTTTCATTTTTTTAATTTTTAGTTAATAAACAAATGTTACCATTTCATAATATCAAAAATATAAAAATTTTTAACCTATACAAAACTTTTAACCAAAAAAAGAGGCTGACAAATGCCAGCCTCTTTTTATGAATAAACTCAGTTGTTATTCAACAATTAATTTTTTGGTAAATCTTCCGCCATTAGCTTCAATTGAAACGAGATAGTTTCCTGATCTCAGATCACAAGTATTGATAGCAGCTGTATGAACGGTTCCTGCAGCCTGATTGCCCTGGTTGATAACCATAACTTCTTTTCCTGTAATGTCATAAATAGAAATTTTCACAGGTGAAGTATATTGCAATGCATAGTCTACAAAAATGTTTTCTTTAGCAGGATTGTTTCTGATGGTCATTTTCATGCCCTGGAAGAAACCTTCATCTTCAATACCGGCGCCATCATCGATGAGTGCAAATACTGAAATGTTTACGTCAAGAGCAGCGCCGTTAACTGGCATTGCAATCCAATAATAAGCGCCCGGGCTGATACACATCTGGCTATAATTTAATCCAAGGCCATTTCCAGCGGCATCGCACATCATATAGCAAGTATCGCCGTTTGTACGCATTGCTTTAAAATCTGAAACAGCGCAAAAATCAACAGCATTAATTGTTGCCATGGTTGAGAATGGAATATAATTGAATGTCATCCAAGCAGTGTCAACATCAGCAATATTCATGGTACCAGAAGCTAAATATGTGTTGTCTGGGCCAGGTCCTTCGACTAACGGAGGATAGGAAACAACAGCAGCGGTAGGATCCATTTTCTGAACGCCCATGGTAACATTTGAACTTGCGCCACCAACCATTACAGCTTTTCCAGCTGCAAAAAATAAAATACCGGCAACCTTAACATTAGCAGTGTTTACCCAGCACTGTGCCCAATAATCAGCTTCCAGTGAATCGGCATTAACATCTCCGCTTGTACCAAACCAATATCCAATATGAACATCAGCGTCGTCAACCATACCATAGATACTAACTTCTGCGGTAGGTGAGCCAAAACAAGGCATTGAGGCTGCTGTCCAGCCAATAGTGTCAATAATAGCCTTAATTCCTGACCCGGGGGTAATTTTCATGCTTTTTGTTGATTTTAAGCTAAAGCCAACATTATCTTTTGGCATAAGCTGAGCCATAGTAACACTTGCAATAAATAACATTGCAATAAACAAGTAAACTTTTTTCATTTTTTTAATTTTTGGTTAATAATTATTGGTACAAATTTAATCTTATTGTGTAAATTTCACACAAAAATAAGATTATTTTTAAACAAACAACAAATTTTTGATTTTTTTTTATCAAAATAATCCTTTAATCCAGACATTACTGTCCGAAAGCAATTTTCCCTGAGTCAAAAAATCAAGTGGATTTTTCAAAACTTTGAAGGCAGCATTTTTTGTACCTACAGCACTTACAAAATAGAGGCAGGTATCTTCAGCCGATCTAAAGAGTTTAATTATATGTGTTAATTGACTCACATTCAATGGAAAAGCATTTAACAAATTGGTTTTCCCACACACAAAAATATATTGTAAAATCCGGCCATCCTTTTTCAGTATCCGGTCTGCGTTCTCACAAGATTCGATAACATAATTATTGTCCGGGCTAGTCTTCGTCAACATATTCTCAATAAATCCGCAGCTCCACAAATGAATTTTCTTCAGATCTTCTTCAGAATAAACCGAATTCTCATCCTTTTTTTGTTCTTCTGCAAAAGAAGGAGCCAATAATTCCATGTTTGCAACAGAAAATAACCCCGGAGTGAAAATTCCCGGTTTTATATTATCCTGATCATAATAAAAACCGGCTTCTTCCGGGCTTACTGCAGATTGCCAATTGATATAGCGCTCATGGCTTTGCTGTGTATTTTCTGCAATTCCGAGCAAATTGCATAGCCTGGTTTTTTCTGAATCACTTAATTTGTATAACCCGGAAATAGCTGATTTGTTTATTGTTTCAAGAGGTTCAAATAGAATGTTTTTAGTATAGATCCAGCTCTTATTCTTTAAATAATCGAAAAAACCTTCCGTGAAAAATTCATCAGAAAAGGATAATAACAAATTGATAAATGCTTTTGATCTTTTTAATGTAACCGCTTTTAGGAAAAAATCAAATCCATCAATATCAACCAGTTTTTCATTAATTATTTTTCTTTCAGGAAATGTCCGGACACCCGCATCTTCCAATAACAGGCTGAAAGCTCCATTAAATTTTTTGTTCAGCTTTTTAAATAACCCTGGTTCCACAACACAAGCTTCATCATAGTTTTCAAAGTAATCTATGAGGTCTGCTGAAAAAGTATAGGTTTCGTCCGGCTTTTTAAAATTGAATTTTTTGGTCGAATCTCCAGTGGTGCAATACACCCAGGGCGCTTTTTTAAGCAGGCCAACCATTTTTTCTTTTCTCAGAAGGGATACCGAAATATAAGTTTCAAGGATTTTTTCCAGCGATTTAATATACTCTTTTCCAAAAACCAACGGCCGTGTTTCAAATTGCGGAATGATATTGAATTCCACATCATCTGCCGGTTCGGGCTCATTAATGCCAAGGTCTTTGAAGAATGCCATGCATTCATCATTTTTCAGGAACTTATTATTCACAATTGGCAACAAACATTTCTTTTCAACAGGAAAAAACACCTTGAGCCTTTTTTCGGCGTCAAAAGCCGGCTGAAACAACTTGTCCTGTGTAAGTATAATCGCTGCATTCCGAAGGCTATAGTATTCAGCGCTATGCTGGACATCCCACAAAAACTGGTTCCGGTGAACATATTTGTAAAATCGCACCAGCCATTCATGGTTTTTACTTTGCAAAAAGCCTTCGTTGATAAGTAATCTGAATCCAAAACTCTGTGCATCGGCAGTTTTTATCTGGAGTACTTCCGTGAAATAACTCCTGACCTCGTCAAATTGCTTTGCATTTATCAAAGGGTCAACAAAATGATTTTTTTGATAAAACCGCTGCAGGTCCGAGGAATTCAAGAGTCCGGCCATCTCGTCATTATGTGGAATTACCGTATCATCCATTATTGCACATCGATCCGGAGCAATAGGAATGGATGGTTCCGTTTTAAAAAAACGTAATAATGCATTATAAAAAGCCTGATATACGATGAACCCGTTTGCCCTGTTTATTTCGCTGGATTTTTCAGTGTTGATCGGCAGTATGGAGACCAAATGTAAATCATACCATTTTTTTTGTTTCAAAATTTTAAGCGCTTTAACAAACAACGCCGCAGATTCGTTCAAAAGCCTTGTGTTTTCCTGAGCAGAATGATCATCAAAAGGAATGTATTCGCGCAACGGATTTGTAGTGAAAGGAGCATTTAAAATAAAATTCAGCCTGCTGTTCACCTTTGTCGGGAAGTAAACAAAAACCGAAGCATTATGGATGGGAATAACAAAATTATTTCCGGCCGTTTTTTCAATCTTAAAAGCAAGTTCGGGCTGCTGTTTCTCCGACCGTGGATTCCTCGAAAATATTAAAAAATTAAGGTGCTGCTCATTCAGTACCGGATTTGAAAAGGTTTTCCTGATAGTTAAGTCACGATATGCGTTATTTATTTCAGCTGATAGTCGCTCAAGACTAAGAGATAACGCTCCGGAAATATAAATTTCAATACAGGCAATTTTTTTGAGAAAAAGCAGTGAATATTCATTGAGGTTGTTCAATCCCTTGTTGACCGTGTCAAAACAATCGGCCGGATTTTTTTTCTTAAAAGGAAGTACAATCAGTGTGTTGAAATTTTCGTCCGGCTTCTTAACCCTGGTTTCTTCCAGTACTTCATAATCTGTAATTGAATAATGATAAGGTTCACAATGAATTTCAGGGGCATCGGTCACCGAAAAAACCGATTTAAAACCGATGCCAAACTTCCCGATCTGGTTCACCTCCTTATTGTTTTTTTTGGTGGTATGCGCAAACGTCGTGATCGACATCAGGTCGGCTTCATCAAAATCTTTCCCGTTATGATGTATTTCAATCCTGTCGTTGAAAAGCTTAAACCGGACCTTGTTAACTGCATCATCCGCATTTTTGCGGGCATAGGCATCTTCGGTGTTTTGCAGAATTTCTTCGATAAAGCGTGAGGGCTGATCGTACATCGTGGCAAACAATTCCGCATGCCGGTTGCCTTTGGCCTTGTTGGCGGCAACTACCTCACGGCTTTTTGCAATATGTTCTGCTAATGTTAACCTCAACCCTATTTTTTTTACAAATTTAATCCAAATTCCTTCATTAAGAATTTTCTTATGCATCGCATTAGGAATATTTCCGTCTGATAAAGTGGTATTACATAATATCGAGCTATTAGTTAAAAAATTTGAAGAGCATTGATAACGAATTAGTTTCTGCAGCAAAATAAAATTTCTTCTCATACTTTTTTGTTTGCCCAAAAAAGTATGCAAAAAATGGCATCCTGTCGAACGCTTCATCCCGCTCTGAAAAAAACAAGAAAATTTTAAAAAAGTTGTCCCGTCCGCCAGCTGGCGGACGGGAAACGCAAGCGCCTTTTTTAATTTTCTATGTTTTTATCATTCACACCCACCCACGCCGCACGACAGGAAAAGCCTGCGCGCCAAACATCCTCTAACCTTTCTTAAAAAATCGAATTTTTTCGTAGTCCGGAGGCGGATCACCAGGGTAGCGGAGGGTTGGCAGGCCCAGACGGCGGGCCAGTATTGGCGTGAATCAGAAAATATTAGAAAATCTTCAAAGGCGCCAACGGCGTCTTCCGTCCGTACTCGCGGACGGAATTACTTTGAATAGATTTTCAATATTTTCTGAGAGCGGGCAGAAGCATCGTCTGGGCTGTCTTTTTCTTTGGTTCGTTTCTTTTGGACAGGCAAAAGAAATGAACACCCAAATCAATAAAAAAATATTTTTATTAAGTTAGATATTTTATTCTACTTGATCGAAGTCTTCAAATTCAGGGATAAGATAATCATACAAAATTGCACTACCTAAAAAACTAAAAACTGTAAAATGCTGTCGAAACAAAATTGTACTTTTGCCTTATGACAGCACTAGAAGAAAAAAAAAACCGCACAGAACTGACGGAGCTTGGTGAATTCGGCCTTATTGATCATCTGACCTCCGGAATAAAACCGAAAAACCCTTCCACCGTGAAAGGAATCGGTGATGATGCCGCCGTAATTGATAACGGAGACCTTTTTACACTGGTTTCATCAGACCTTTTGATTGAAGGTGTCCACTTTGACCTCACCTATACACCTTTGAAACATCTTGGTTACAAAGCCGCCGTGGTAAATATTTCCGATATCTGTGCCATGAATGGCGTTGCTCAACAACTTACGGTCGGGATCGCTGTTTCAAACCGTTTTTCTGTTGAAGCCCTGGAAGAAATTTATGCGGGAATCAGGCTGGCGTGCGATAAATATAAGGTTGACCTTGTCGGTGGAGACACTACCTCCAGCCGCTCAGGTTTGTTTATGGGCCTGACCATTATCGGAACCGCCGCTAAGAATGAAGTTGTATATCGCAATACGGCCAACGAAAACGACCTTATTTGTGTCAGCGGTGACCTGGGCAGCGCTTACGCAGGATTACTTTTGCTGGAACGTGAAAAAGCTGCGTATATCGCGAATCCTGATATGCAGCCCGATCTGGACGGTTATGATTATATACTGGAACGTCAATTAAAACCCGAAGCACGAAAAGATATTGTCGAACTTTTTAAAGAACATAAATTATTGCCAACCTCCATGATCGATGTTTCAGACGGCCTGGCCTCAGATATTCTGCATATTTGCACCACGTCTGAAAAAGGATGTGCCATTTATGAGGATAAAATTCCTATTGATATTTCCACGATGAATTTGTGCGATAGTTTAAAAATAGACCCTACAACTGCTGCACTTAACGGCGGAGAAGATTATGAACTGCTGTTCACAGTTTCACAAAAAGATTTCGAATTGCTGAAAAATTTCACAGAAGTAAGTATTATCGGGCATATCACGGATAAAAATTCAGGTACCAACCTGGTAACCAGAAGCGGACAGCTCGTCCCGCTGACTGCACAGGGATGGAATTCTTTCAGAAAATAAAAACTTTCAGCGACCTGGGTTGATCCGGTTGATCAATCATTATAATATTTAAAGGTCAATATAGCAGCAATGGTTCCGCAAACCAGGACACTGGCAGCGCTTCCGATAGCGGCATTGGTAATTTTTTTACGCCGTGCCACCTGTTTAAAACCATCCACATAATATTCATCATTCAGCTTTTCGGGAGGAAAATATTTTTTATTCTTTGGTAGTGTAGGCATAGCGGCAACCGTTCCAACATAGGCAGCGGGAACTGCCACTCCCCATATCCCCATAAATAATATTCCTACGCCGGAAACAGCGCCAACCGCTGAAGCCCACGGAGCATGGTAATTGTATTGGGCAAGGTTTTCACCGCTTATATAACTTTGCATTTGTTCCAGGGTTGCTGGCTGTTCCTCGGTGACAAGAGGCGCATATAAAATTTTACCGACACTGTCTTTGTAATAGAGGGCAAATACATCTTCGGCCCGCAGCACTTTAGTTTTTAATTTATTCCGCTTCTGAAATTGCACACTTAAAACTGTTGAATTTTTATTATAATCAACAATTTTCCCTTTATAATGCTTTCCGCTATACAAGATCAGCGAATCCTGTGCATAGACACCTGTGCAGGTGAGCAGGCCACAAAAAACTATCAGCAAAAACCCTTTTGTTAGATTCATTAATTTCAATTTTTTGCAAATATAAGCTTGTTTTGTAAACCAGCTTTTTCTATTTTTGATTTTGTATGCGAATCAAGGGTTAATAATGATAACCTCTTTATATAGAGCCACTAAGACACAAAGGCACAAAATTTCACGAAAAAAAGCAAAAATATTTAATTAATCCAACGTAGTGCCGCCGCGGCGGACTTTGTGCCTCCGCCGCGGCGGAGATCCTTTGTGGCAAAAATATTTTTATCCTTTGATTCACATTTTGTAATAATTTGTTTTATCAAATCATGTAATTTTGTAAAAAACACCGCTATGAATATCAAGCTCGAAAATATAAAAAAGATCATTGTTGTCGGCGACCGGGTTCTGATAAAAAAAACCAAAACCAGCGAGCGCACGAAAACAGGTTTGCTATTACCGCCCGGAGTGGCTGAAAAAGAAGATATTCAGAGCGGTTATGTCATCAAAGCAGGGCCGGGTTATCCGATACCTTATCAACAGGAGGAAGATGAAAACTGGAAAGAAAGTGACGGAAAAGTTAAATACCTTCCCTTGCAGGCTAAAGAAGGAGACATGGCCATTTTTCTTCAGAACCAGGCTTACGAAATTGAGTTTGACAAAGAAAAATATTATATCGTGCCCAACGCTGCGATACTGCTGTTGTATAGGGATGAATGATTTTCATTACTTCATCTGGTGGAATTAGGGAAACGTTTCGAGACATTCTCTGGCGGGGTGACCGCTGCGACAGTCAAAACCGCTTCCTGCCCTGATACACCAAGATAGATAAAAGAACTTCACCATCATATAAACCACCAGCAGCGCTTGTAGGAAACCCGTGTTACTAAGTGTACATTATTGACCAGTAAGCTGATAATCGTTAATTAAAAGATCCGCCGAAAGATTCAATCTGTTAGCCAATTTACGAATCATTCCTACGGTTAGTTTCCGTCTACGATTTAGCACTTCAGAGACTCTGCTTTTCCCACCAATTTCATTAACTAAGTCAACTTGTTTTAAATGCATTTCCTGCATTCTGATTTTAATTGCTTCAATTGGGTCCGGTGCATCAATTGGATAATTTTTTTTTTCGTATTCGTCTACTAACATTCCCAGAACGTCCGCTTCGTCACTTTCTGAAGTGCCAATTTTTGCATCAAAAATTTCGTCAAGACGTTTAAGTGCGTTATAATAATCGGATTCTGTTTTAATCAACTTGATATTCATAAGTTTATTTTTTTATATTTTATTCACATCAATTTTGTTGTATTCAACATGGGTCCCAATGAATTTTACGAAAACCCATTGTTTTTCAAAGTTGAATTTGGCAACAAGTCTGTAATCATTTCCTTTAATGTTAAAAACAACTCTGCTATTCTTTAGTATACTTGCATTTGCATAAGTTTTTTTTACGTCATTTGGTGTTTTCCAATCCGAACTCACTACTGTATCATACCATGTTTTTAAATATTGCTCAGCATCAGGATTTTTTTCCCAGTACTCTCGTAAAGTGCTTTTTGCAAATATTCGTTCCACTTAATGAAATTTGTTACAAAGATAATAAATAATTCTCAAATTGGGAACTTTTGTATAGATTTTTTTTATTGTATGGTTGGTAACTATTGGGTGGCCAAATAAAATTCACCTCATGGCAAACCTCTAGGTATACATTATGAAATTTCTATAAAGGTGTCCACTGAATAAAGTAAAATTGATCTTTAATATTAATTATTTCATAAGTCAATGCATTGATATAAATTGTTTTACCGTAACAACATTCACTGTTTTCAATTATTCCATCTTCACCATTATTCGTCAGTGTAATACCTCTTATTTCGTAAACCCAAATGTTTGATTTGAAGTCAAATGATAAATTAATATTTTTAATTTTTCTATCGAAATTCTTATAATATTCGCTAAAAACCCTATTTTCTGTGACTGTTTCAATTGCTTTACATAGATTCAATTTTTTAAAGAAATCATCAATGATTAAGTAATCAATGAATTTTGAGTCGACCAGCAGGTTAAAATTCTTGTCAAATGGTAAGGTGAAAATGATTGAAAGTTCGTCAATGGTTGGATATGCCATAACAATCCTATATTTAATATTGCTATCTTTCTTTGCATTCGTTGTAACAACAAATCTCATTAGCTGAAGAAAGTCATATTTTGTTTGAAATTTATTTCTAAGACTGTCTGAAATAATGTGCCATCTGTTGAGAATATTTTTGGGCGCTTTATTAATAGAATCATATATTCTGTAATGTATTTTGCCATAGTATCCTCTTCCGTTACTAAACTTACTATTGATACCATAACTAATACCATAATAAAGCGAATCACACTTTTTAGTTGTTATGTTATAAATTCTTCTTGTCTGAGAATAACACGAAGAAAAAAATATAATTGACACTATCAATAGTAAATATTTTTTATGTTCCCTTTGCATGACCTAAACTGTGATGCTATAATCCAATGAGTTAATTTTAAACCTTCGGAAACTCAACAATTATTTTCTTTTTAAACAACCGGTTCGACCTTCTTCTCTTTACACGTATTCTTAATTCGGTTATTATCAAATACATTGCAGGCACGAGCAAAAGTGTAAGGAATGTTGCGAAACTTAAGCCGAAAATAATCGACCAGGCCAGGTTGCCCCAGAACATTACATTGTCGCCGCCGAAAAATATTTGCGGGTTCAATTCGGTGAACAGGGTGACGAAATTTATATTCATACCGATAGCAAGCGGGACAAGTCCGAGCATGGTGGCCACGGCAGTTAGCAATACCGGTGTAATTCGTGTCTTTCCGGCTTCCACAATTGCGTCTCTGGTCTTCATGCCCTTTGCCCTCAACGTATCGGAGAATTCTACAATTAATATCCCGTTTCGGACCACAATACCCCCCAGGGCAAGGACGGCAAGGCCCGTCATGATCACGGAAATTTCCATTCCGAATATCACGATACCCAACAAAACGCCGATGATGCTGAAGATCACTTCACTCAAAATAATCAGCGATTTTGAAACGGAATTAAACTGAGTGATCAATATAAAGAAAATCAGGCCTAACGCAATGATCCCGCATTTGGTAAGAAAACCAATGGTTTCCTGCATATATTCGGTTTCACCGGTCATTTTGATTTCCACATTTTCATCTTTTGCAAAACGGTCGGCTTCATTTGAAATTCTACTGACGATTTCATTTGCATTATAGCCGGGCAGCACTTCAGAGGAAATCGTGATGACACGTTTAAAGTTTTTGCGTTTTATACCTCCGTAGGAATTTGTATAATCAACGGTAACCAGCGAAGATAACGGCACCTGGCGCAGCCAGAATGTATTCATATCCCGGTAGGTTATTTTCTGGTCGAGGATGCTGTTGAAATTCTTTCTTTGATTTTCGTCAACCCTGATAATGATAGGAAACTCATCTTCGTTTTGTTTAATCTTGGTAACTTCTTTCCCGAAAATGGCGGTACGTAATTCACTGCCGATCTGGCCGGTTGATAAGCCTTCGCGGTTTGCCCTGACCCTGTCGATGTCAATGAGAATTTCGGGTTTACTCTCGTCAAAATCCCATTTGAGCTCATCAACCCCGGGGATCTGCATAGAGTCCAGGTGTTTTTTAAATTCTTTGGCGGTATTAACCAACGATGTCATGTCTTCGCTGCTGACTTCAATATTTACAGGCTTCCCAATGGGCGGGCTTAATTTTTCTTTCACGACGGTGGTTTGCGCGCCGGGGATATTTTTAACAGCATCCCTGATCTTTGCCACATAAGGATTTGTCTTTTCACCATGACGGTATTTGAATTCAACAAAATAAACCGTGACCTTACTTTTATTTGTTGCCGGGAACCTGTCGAAATCAAATCCATCGGAAATACCATTGGTAACGTTGGCATTTACCGACTCAACCAAAGGATTGTTTTTTCCAAGGACTTCTCCCACCCTTTTTTCTACGATTTTTGTTATGGAATCCGTAACTTTCTGGTCGGTTCCAATGGGCAAAGTCGTAATAACACTGATGCTGTTTGGCTGGTTATCCGGGAAAAACACAATTTTGGGAGTCCAGATTCCAACAATGACGAGTGTCAGGATCAATAATAATACAACGCCACCCAAAACAGCATATGGCATTTTCTTACGCAAAAGTCTTCGCAGCAACTTTTCATATTTTTCCATAACTTTTGGCCACGTTTTTTCACGGAAATGAAGTATTGTGCGTTTCAAAACAAATTCATATAACAGCACCATCAGAAATGCAAAAATGGTAAAGTTTGCAAATCCGGTCCATTTGACCAGATAAAAGGTTGTAGCAAGCACAATGGTACCGATTCCAAAAGCGATGACTTTCTTTTTATTTACCGGTTTCCGTTTATTATCGTATTCATGTTTCATAAATGAAACAGCAAAAACCGGATTGATAATATAAGCTACAAAAAGCGATGCCGTCAGCGCTATTATTACCGTTACAGGCAAATAGTATAAAAATTCACCGATAAGCCCGGGCCAGAAAACGAGCGGGAAGAACGGGGCAAGTGTGGTCAGGGTGCCGGACAAAATAGGCACAAACACTTCTCCGGCAGCCGATTTGGCTGCTTTCGTAATATTGGGTTCGTGACGATGGAGCCGGTGCGTATTTTCAATAACAACCACGGCATCATCAACAATGATCCCGAGGGCGAAAATTAGCCCGAACATCACGATCATGTTCATGGTAAACCCAATGCTCGGAAAAACAAGACAGGCAATCAGCATGGATAAAGGGACCGAAAGCCCGACAAAAAATGCATTGGTAAGCCCCATAAAAAACATTAACAATAACATGATCAGAACAAACCCGATAATAATGGTGTTGTTCAAATCTTCCAGGGAGCTTTTGGTGTATTTTGACCTGTCACCTGTTGACGATACCTGGAGGTCCGGAGGAAATTCGTTGTTTTTAAGATCCTGATAAACAATTTTATTGACCTTTTCTGAAGCTTCGAGAAGGTTTTCACCGCTGCGTTTTATGACATTCAGGGTGATGACATTCTGGCCGTTCACTCGTGAAAAACTTTCCTGCTCTTTAAAACCGTCTTTTATTTCTGCAATATCTTTTAAATAAACCCGGGCTCCGCTGGTTGAAACCAATACGATATTTTTTATATCATCAATATTTTTAAATTCGCCGGTGATACGGACATTGCGTTTCATTCCGTCCATGCTTATTTCACCTGCAGAGATCGTATGATTTTCGTATGAAATAGCCTTTTCAACATCATACATGGAAACTGCGGCAACCTGCATTTTGTACATGTCGATATTGACCTGCACTTCACGTTCCAGTGCGCCCACAACATCCACGCGCGTGATTTCTTTCAGGGATTCAATTCGGTCCTGGGCTATTTCGGCATATTTTCTCAGTTTTTCAAGGTCATAATTTCCTGAGATCTGAATGCTCATGATCGGCATTTCTGCAAAATCAATCTCAATGACATCCGGGCCCTGATAAATATCTGTAGGTAACTGCGATTTTGCTTTATCCACAGCATCGCGGACTTTCTGTTTAGCTTCCGCCGCATCAACATTCGTGTTGAATTCGACAATAATGCTCGAAAAATCCTGGACCGATGTGCTGGTAACGGTTTTCACATTGGACACCGCTTTTAATTGTTTTTCAATCGGGCGGGTAACCAGGTTTTCTATGTCGGAAGGGGAAGTTCCCGGATATATGGTGTTTACCATTATCGTGGGGATTACCGTGTCGGGGAGTTGTTCCTTGGGTATCGACCTGTAAATCATAACGCCGAGTATCACCACCAGAATAACAAGCACATAAACGCTGGACTTATTGTCAATGGCCCAACTTGTCGCGAAAAACTCTTTTATCTTATTTTTTTTCATCTTCAATTCTTTAAACAATTTGATCAGAATTTGATTTTTTCGTTGCCGTTCAGGTTGTTATATCCTGTAGTTATCAATCTGTCACCGGGTTTCAGTCCGCTAAGGACTTCGGTCATTCCATTGTAAGTAATTCCAGTTGTTATAATTCGCTTTTTTGCAAGCACCTCATTATTCACAGTTTCCGCAACAAAAACATACTGTTCATTTGTTGATTTATGAATCACATTGGCGGATACCACGATCGCATCTTTTGCAATATAATCATTGATCTTTATTACAGCGATCATATTTGCCCGAAGTTCGTGATTGGCTATTTGGGGAATCCCTGCTTCCACATTAAAAGTACGGTTGATCATATTGATGTACTTACTTGTAAAACTGAGTTTTGATGCGATTTCTACGTCAAAGTCGGGGAAATAAATCCGGACGCTGTCTCCAAGCTTCACCTTGGGGGAATGGACTTCGGCAACTTCTGCAACCACTTTTAACTTGTCAAAGTTCACCACCCTGAAGGTTGGATACCCGGGAGAAATTGCCTGTCCTACTTTCAGTGAGATCTCTTCAATCGTACCATTGATAGGAGAAGTTATTGTTGACATCGAGATCTGGTCCTTCATGGTTTTAATTTTATTTTCCAGGCTTTCCTTATTATTTTTTGCCGTCAGGTACTGAACTTCCGAACCTATTTTCTGATCCCACAGGTTTTTTTGGCGTATGTATAAGTCGTTAACAAAATCATACTGTGTTTCCATATCACGGAGGGTTGCATACAAAACCTGGGCATCCAGGGTTGCCAGCAACTGTCCCTTGGAAACCTTCTGGCCTTCTTTTACATCAATGCTTGTAATCACACCAACATTCCGGGAGCTCACCGAAACGTTATCATCGCCGTCAACCCGTCCCTGCACTTCTATGAAATGCTTAAATGTAGCAGGTTTTATTTCCGTGACAACAACCGGAACAACTTTTTTATCAGACTCTGCGCTCATTTCTTTTTCAAGTGCCAGGATTTGCATGGTAATGTTATCACGCTCTTTTATCAATTTATCGAGCCGGGATTTTTTATCTTCCCTGTTGCAGGCGGTAACTGTAATTATCAGACTTAATATTAAGATTATTCTTTTCATAGTACTTTTTTTTTCGATTTTAAAATGTGTTAAGCGCTTTATTCAGATTAGCATATGTATTTAGTAACTGAAGCATGGTGTTCAGATAGGTGCCTTGTTGGGTAAGAATTTGCAGGTATGCCTGATTAAGGTCCATCGCCGATGCCAGGCCTTCCTTGTATTTTGAATATGTTTTATCGTATATTTTTATTGCCAGCTCGTAATTTTTTTTATCGGTATAAAACTGGTCGCTGTATGTTTTCAGAAGGGATTTTGAATTGTGTATATCAATCTTCAACCCGTCTTCCGCCTGTTTTAAAGTAATCTGATGGCTTTGCAAGGCATATTTGTCCTGCATGATCTTATAGTGTTTTACCCCTGAACTCCAAATTGGAATAGTGAGGTTTACACCGATGAGTGTTGTGTTGTACCATTTGCTATCGTTAAAAAAATCAAATTTATCGCGCATGGCATTTGATTGTGTATTAAAAATCAGTGACATCGACGGATAATAAGCAGACTGGTCGACCTTTACGACCTGGTTAAGCAGACGTTCCTGATTTTTTAATAATTTGAAATCAATGTGGCTGTTCACATCAAATTGTTTATCGGCTAAATTTGACGCAATAGCCTGATCAACCAGGGTAGGAAGATCATCTTTCAGCAATATCGGTTCGTCAATATCCATACCCATCTGCAGCTGCAGAAGGTCGGTAACCAGGTCGATATTCCTGTCGGTCATATCCATTTTATTTTTCAGATTGGACACTATGAGCGATAATTGTTCAACATCCGTTTCTTCAATAAATCCGTTTTTCTCAAATTGTTTGGTTTGCTCAAGAATCACATTCATTTTGTTATAGGTAGAATCAAGAATAAGCCTGTTCTCGCTGGCTACAAGCACCAGGTAGTAGGCCTGTGCCACGGAAGATTTTATCTCAATGATGGATTTATCAACGGATGTTTTGCTCAGATCCACCAGCATGGTGGCGGCTTTCAGCCCGACAAAGAATACTCCGTCAAATACCAGCTGGCTTGCAGTTAAGCCGACGGATAAGTTATTTTTAGAACCAAATTGTATCGGAATTTTTTCATCGCTGACGGGTGTCATCTGGTCGGGCGTTATCAGGCCGTGTTGTACTAATGACCCATCAATAGCTGTTGAAAGAATATTTGGCATGAGCTGCGTTGGGATGTTAAAGTAATACTGATAGTTTACTCCGGCATTGATCTGGGGCAGCGCCAGAGAGATATAGCCCTTTTTCCTTGCAATGACCGACTGCAGTTCAATGGCAGCCGAACGCGCCTTGTAAGCGTGGGTGACTGCATAATCCATCGCCTCTTGCAGCGTAAAACTTTTCACTTCAGCTTGCTGGGCAACCAACTGAAAAGTAAGGAAAAATAAAAGTGAAGCAATAGATGCAGTTTTTATTAAAATCGTTTTCATTCGTACATTATTTATTTTTTGTAAGACAAATCTTTTTTTCAAAATATTCTATACCTTTTTTACTTGCAATTCCACGAAGATGATAGGTGAACATAGCGCTAAAAAGTTCATCGGTGGTATATTCATAATTGGTAATAAAATCGGCACCCAGAGAAGCTTCAATCTGATTTATATAAACCTGTGCAATAATGTCAGGATTAAAATCCGAACGGTACACTCCTTCTTTAATCCCTCTGTCCAGGTTACCTTTCGTGCTGGCAAACATAAAGCTCCTTTTGTACTCAAAAAACGATTTGAATACGGTAGGATAATACTTCTGAAGATCATAGTGAATCGTCGGGCTGAAGTTTTTTAAAAATGCCGTGATGATCTGGCTGATCTCAAGCAGATGGTCGATAGCATTGTTATTGTCTTCTTTTTCTTCTTCAAAGACAAACCGGATTTTTGCAATCTGAAAATCCAGAAATTTGCTTACCAGGTCATTTTTATCGGTAAAGTATTCATAGAGCGTTTTTTTGGAAATGCCCAGTTCATGGGCAACATCATCCATGGATACGCTTTTTATACCATATTTCTTGTATAAATCCGAAACCAGTTGCAGGATTTTTGTGATTTTTGCTTCCATAATGCAAAGATAAACAACAAAAACGTTGGAAACGTTTTTTTTTAAAATAGTTTATTCAGTTTTTTTAACAATTAGCTCCTAATGGCTAAAAAATCAGTTTCATATCAAAAACTGAGGCTATTTTTTCTAAAAGAATTTTCTTTACATCCTCTATATCCACAACCGTTTTGAGTTCTTTCGACAAAGAAGTAACCGCCTTGTCTGTATATCCGCAGGGGTTTATATAGTTGAAATAATTCAGGTCCGTATTTACATTGAGCGCAAAGCCATGCATGCTCACATACCGGCTTGTGCGAACGCCGATAGCACAAATTTTCCTGACTTTGGGAGTTGCAGTATCGAGCCAGACTCCGGTGGCTCCGTCAAGACGTTCGCCTTTCAGGCCAAAATGTGCAAGCGTCAAAATGATGGATTCTTCCAGCGAATGAATGTATGTTTTAATTCCCAGCCCAAACTGCTCAAGATCAAGTATCGGATAACCGACAATCTGTCCCGGGCCGTGATACGTGATGTCACCTCCGCGGTTTGTTTTAAAAAATACGGCATTTTTTGCCTGAAGCTGAATATGGTTTATCAGTAAGTTTTTTTCCGAACCGCTTTTTCCCAGGGTATACACGTGAGGGTGTTCGCAAAAAATCAGATAATTATTTTGTTCGCTTTTATCGGGAGCCGATTTACCTGTTTTAAAACTGATAATCTCGTTGAATAAATCCTCCTGCTGGTCCAGGACTTCTTTATAGCTGACCAGGCCGAGGTCTTTAAAAATTACATTTCTCATATTTTTTTTACTGAAATAGTTGGCAAATTTAGTAAAAACAAATTTCTATTGTCATTTACGGGAAAGGTTTTTAAATGAAGTTCGTAATGTACAGTCAAAAACTTTAAATTTGCAGAAAATTTGAAAAAATGAATAACGAATTCAGCGAACAGGAACAGATAAGGCGGCAGGCACTGGAAGAACTTTATAAATTGGGGATCAACCCTTATCCGGCCGAAACATTCGAAGTTAATGCCATTTCAACAGAAATTCATGTCAATTTTCCTGCGAATACACATATGTATCAGGATGTAAGCATTGCAGGCCGGATCATGTCGCGCCGCATTATGGGCGCAGCCTCCTTTGTGGAGTTACAGGATGGTGACGGCCGGATACAGCTATACTTTAAACGCGATGATATCTGTCCGGGAGAAGATAAAACCTTATATAATACAGTATTCAAAAGATTGCTTGACATCGGCGATATCATCGGTGTAAAAGGATTTGTTTTTATTACCCAGATGGGCGAAATAACCATACACGTCAAAGAATTCAGGTTGCTGAGCAAATCACTCCGCCCCCTGCCGATTGTTAAAGAAAAAGATTCTGTCGTCTATGATGCGTTCACCGATCCGGAGCAGCGTTACCGCCAGCGTTATGTGGACCTTATCGTAAATCCTGAAGTCAAACAAAACTTTGTTAAAAGAGCGACCATATTATGTTCTATGCGGGAGTTCCTTAATACCAAAGGATACCTTGAGGTGGAAACACCTGTATTACAACCTTTGTATGGCGGAGCTGCAGCACGGCCATTCAAAACATTCCATAATACTTTAAACAGCACATTGTATCTTCGTATTGCCAATGAATTATATCTGAAACGCCTGATCGTAGGCGGTTACGACGGGGTATTTGAGTTTGCAAAAGATTTTCGTAACGAAGGCATGGACCGGTTTCACAATCCGGAATTTACACAGATGGAACTCTATGTGGCATACAAGGACTATGAATGGATGATGAACCTCGTGGAAGAAATGGTAGAGAAAATTGCCATAGACACTAACGGAACTACCCAAATTAAAGTTGGCGAAAACATCATCGATTTCAAGCGTCCGTGGAAACGTTTTACCATGTTTGAAGCCATAAAAAACTTTACCGGTATTGACATTTCATCCATGGACGAGCAGAAACTCAGGGAAACAGCATGCAAGCTTTCTGTTGAAACAACAGAAGCCATGGGAAAAGGCAAGCTGATTGATGAGATCTTCGGAGCCACCTGCGAGCCGAACCTGATCCAGCCAACATTTATCACCGACTATCCCGTTGAAATGTCACCACTGGCGAAAAAGCACCGTAGCAAAGAAGGCCTTGTTGAACGTTTTGAAGCCATAGTAAACGGCAAAGAACTCTGCAATGCTTTTTCCGAGCTGAACGACCCCATTGACCAGCGCAAACGGTTTGAAGCACAGCTGGAGCTTGGCAAGCGCGGTGATGACGAATCGATGGTGCTTGACGAAGATTTTTTGCGCGCCATCGAATTTGGCATGCCACCGACAGCAGGCCTCGGCATGGGTATTGACCGGCTTGCCATGGTAATGACCAATTCTCATTCTATTCAGGATGTGTTGTTTTTCCCACAGATGAAACCTGAAATAAAATCTATTGTAACTTCCGTGGATGATTTTGTGGCAAAGGGAATTCCGGCAGAATATGCAGAGCTTATTATGAAATCCGGATATTCAACCCTTGAAACGCTGAAAACAGCGGTTCCGTCTAAACTTTTTAACAGCATCTGCGGGCTACGGAAAAAATTAAAACTCGACATCAAAGCCCCGACGATTGAAGAAGTGACGAATTGGGTTACTAATGCTTGATTGATTTACACAAAAAGTGCTATCTATGGGAAAATAAATGCATTTATTTTCCCCGGAATTCGCAGATAAAAAAATAATTCATGCATCCTGAAAAAATTCCATATTTATTATACAGCAACGATAAGGGAATTATTTTCGAGGATACTTCATTGCTGGCAATCGGGCGCAGTGGAAACAGGCAGGAAATTTTATCAGCAACTGATTTTATTGAATTACCGGAAGGCAGTGATTTTTTTCATTTGCCCGGGAGAAGAGCCATCGGCTTTGACCCTAAAACAAATAATTTCCGGGAATGTGAAAAAGGATGGGCCGTGGCAGCTTTCGTCGCCCCGGCATACACGATTACACATCATGCCGCATGGAATACAGAACGTGATGCCCCGAGACTGCCTTTATATGCCTACGCCGCCATCGGCTGGCTCAACGATAAATTTTATTCCACCGCATTCCGCATTGACCCTGATATCCGGCAGGATTGCAACCAGTTTAACCAGTTTTATGTTGAAAAAAATGCCAAACGCATGCTCAAAGCCAACCCGGCAAATCGTTTGCTGAAGCATCTTTCTCATTGTGCACTGGTATATTTTTGCCCGGCGGCCCGCAACTATTTTATGAACCGCTGGGAAGCGCCACTGCCAACATCGCCAAGCTGTAACTCCCGTTGCGTGGGTTGCATCTCTTATCAGCCAAAAGACCATCATATCACTTCCACACAAAACCGCATCACTTTTATTCCGACGCCTGAAGAAATTGCTGAGATTGCTGTGGAGCACCTTAACACGGCACCTAATCCGGTGGCCAGCTTCGGGCAGGGTTGTGAGGGTGAACCGCTGCTGGTCTGGGAAACACTGCGGGATGCTATTAAACTGATACGGGCAAAAACTCAAAAAGGCATTATCAACCTGAATACCAATGCCAGCAAACCTGAAGCCATTGAAGAATTATGCAAGGCAGGATTGCAGAGCATACGCGTAAGCATGAACAGCGTACAGGAAAAAAATTATTTAAAATACTATAACCCCACCAATTATTCATTTGCCGATTTGATGGAGAGCTTGCGGATTGCAAAAAAATACAAGATCTGGATTTCTATAAATTATTTTGTTTTCCCCGGTTACACAGACGAAGCCGCTGAAGTTGCCGCACTGAAAAAACTAATAACAGAATTTGATGTCAGTATGATCCAGTGGCGGAATTTCAATATTGACCCGGAATGGTATGCGGAAATTGTTCCGCTAACCGCTGACACACATCCTATCGGAATAAAAAACATGGTTGACCAGATACAAAATGATTTTCCGAAACTCTATCACGGATATTTTAATCCGGGTGAGGGAATAATCAAGAACTATCTGAAATGATAAGAAGTTTTTAAAATTTGTAACAATTACCTATTCATACTATCCAATGTTCAAACTCTGAACCACGATGAATCCGAAAGAAGAAAAGTTTCGAAAAATAGTGGAGGACCAACAGCAGCGAATCTGGAATATATGCCGGCATTACTCCCGATCGGATGAAGACACGCAGGATTTGCAACAGGAGGTCCTGATCAATGTCTGGCGCAGCCTTGACAACTTTCGTGGGGACTCTGCGCTCAGCACCTGGATCTACCGCATTGCAGTTAACACCTCGCTGAATTACATCATGAAGGAAAACCGCAGGTCTCAGTTCAATCTTACCCTTGATCATCAAAATATAAATATGCTGATGCAGGAAGAAGACCATGAACATAAAATTGAAACTGAAAAAAAACTTGATGAGCTTCATGAAATAATCAACCAGCTGAATGTCATTGATAAATTGCTGATCTCACTGTCTATTGAAAAATTGACTACCCGCGAAATATCGGACATCATCGGAATCACAGAACCTAATGTGCGCACCAAACTTCACCGTATCCGTGAGGAACTGCGTCAAAAAATTCAAGGAGGTAATCATGAAAAATAATAATAGCAATACTGCATCATCGCAACCAATTAATGTTGACAACCTTATCAGCCGCCTGCAACGGGAAGACAAGCGTAATAAAAGAATCATGATGGTCATGTTCTTTATTTACCTGGCTTTTTCACTTATTTATTTGTTCATGTTTATCATTAATCCGGATCCTTCATTATCCATTACTTACCGCATGGCCGGGTTGAGTTTCGTAATTGCATTTTTTATCGGAACGGTATTTTTCTGGTTTCGGTACAAAAACCTCAAAAAGCTGGATTATACGCTTCCTTTGGTACAAGTACTTGAAAAAACGGTAGAACGATTCAGGTTTTGGGGAACTAAATGGATACCCGTCTTAATTGTAGTTTTATTGGTAGATATTGGGTTTACCATCAGTTACTACCATAAATTTGAATATTGGGATACTGCCTTTTGGATAAAGATTCTTTCGATACAGGCTTTATACTGGGGCATAATGTTAGCGGGAGGATTGATCGGATACATCCGATGGCTCAAACGCTCAAAACCGATCTGGAAAGATGCAAAAACACTGCTGGAAGAGCTGAAGAACTGAGAGCAGCTTGATCGCATTGGGAAAAGATATAGTGCCTCAATTTATTTTAGTTCATAAATTTGTCTTAGCTAAACCACGAAGTGGTTTAATGTGAACGCAAGTCCGGATACCGGACATAGTCCAGTACAACCAGAGATCCCCCATATACCGGACAAAGTCCGGTATAGTAACAGCAACAACCAACCCCAACGGGGTTGAATAAAAAAATAAAAGCCATGAGCACCTATACACAAATCCTCTATCAAATCGTCTTCAGCACCAAAAGCAGAAAAAAAATCCTGCAAGACCCCGAAAGAGCTGAAGTGCTGCGGTATATGTCCGGCATCATCCAAAATAAGAATTGTCACTTATACCGTATCAACGGCGTAGAAGACCACTTACACATCCTTACGCATCTGCATCCTTCGGTAGCATTGGCAGACCTTGTAAAAGACATTAAGCTGGCCTCCTCCGAATATATAAAACGCGAAAACCTTTGCCAGGGCTTCGGAGGATGGCAGGCGGGCTACGGAGCTTTCACCTATGCTTATAAGGATATAGACAGGTTAATAGAATATGTGAAGAACCAGCAACAGCATCATAAGAAGAAGGACTTCAGGGGTGAATACATCGCCTTGCTGGAAGAGCATGGTATTGAGTTCGATGAGAAGTATCTGCTGTAATATATTGGACACCTTCAGTGTCCTGATGATGATTATGTTCTTATTGTTCGCACTACGTGCGAAATTATTCATATTGGACGCCTTCGGCGTCCTACCTTGTCTGTAGAAAAAATAACTGCTTAGATCCAATTCCCAAATCCCCTACGCTCCTACAGCCTTCTGATAGTCATTGGACCGCTGAACTGTCTAATCCGCCACAGCGGACCTAACAGCCTAACAGCCTAACAGCCTATACCCATAACAACAAATTCTCCATTACTCAAAAAGTTTTTTCCTTACCTTTACACTAAATAACTTTCACATGTCTTCAGAAAAAAAACTGTACCTGATTGATGCTATGGCGCTTATTTACCAGGCATTTTATGCATACCGCGACCGGCCGCTCATTAATTCAAAAGGGGTCAACACCTCCGCAGTACATGGTTTCGCCAATGTCCTGTATAAATTGTTGAAAGAAGAAAAGCCCACGCACATCGGTGTTGCTTTTGACACCATGGCTCCCACCCTGCGTCATGATGATTTTATTCAATACAAAGCCAACCGCCAGGAAACGCCGGAAGACCTTGTTTCTTCCATTCCTTATATAAAAAGACTGATTGAAGGATTTAACATTCCTACACTTTATGTTGATGGATATGAAGCCGATGATGTCATCGGAACCCTGGCCAAGGAAGCCGAGCAGGCAGGATATACTGTTTATATGGTAACACCCGACAAAGATTTTGGGCAACTGGTCAGTGAAAATATTTTTATTTATAAACCTGCCCGCTTTGGTGATAAGGCTTCTATCATGGGGCCCAAAGAAGTTTGCGAAAAATTCGGCATACAAAACCCGTTACAGGTAATTGATATGCTTGGTATCTGGGGTGATGCCTCCGATAATATTCCCGGAATTTACGGTATCGGCGAGGTCGGAGCGCGAAAATTGGTCAGCGAATTCGGTTCCCTTGAAAAAATACTCGAAAACGTTGATGCTATTACCCCTGAAGGTTTGAAGCAAAAAGTAATTGCCGGGCGGGAGCTTGCCATTCAGTCGAAGGCTCTGGCGACTATCATCCTGAATGTTCCTATTGCGTTTGAAGAGCACAAACTTATCATGGAACATCCAAACGAACATGAGTTGAAAGAGCTCTTTGATGAGCTCGAAATGCGGACTTTTGCCAAACGCGTATTCACAGATATCTCTTTGCAAAAGCAGGCAGCAGCGCAGACTCAACAAAATTCACAACCGGATCTGTTCAGTGAAGTTCAGCAGGAAAACGTTCCACAAAATGAAAGTTCATTTAAAAATATTTACACCACGCCGCATGAGTATATTTTGGTTGATACCGAAGAAAAGAAAGATGCGCTGATCGCTGAACTATCTAAGTCCAAAGAATTTTGTTTTGATACCGAAACTACCGGCTTAGATCCGAATTCAGCAGAGCTGGTTGGATTTTCATTTTGCATGAAACCACACAAAGCATACTATATAGCGGTTCCGAAAGAATATAACGAAGCATGCCGGATATTATGTGATTTTAAACCGGTTTTCGAAAACGCAGATATATTGAAAATCGGGCAAAACATGAAGTTCGACATGGAGATGCTGAAGTATTATGATGTTGAAATAAAAGGCCCTTTGTTCGATACCATGCTGGCGCATTACCTGATTGAACCGGACATGCGGCACAACATGGATAATTTATCGATAAGCTATTTAAATTATGAACCGGTTCATATTGAACAACTTATTGGTAAAAAAGGTAAGAATCAGCTTTCTATGGCGATGGTGCCTGCCGAAGAAATAAAGGAATATGCCGCCGAAGATGCCGATGTTACGTTTCAGCTGAAACAAATTTTTGAACCGCTGCTCAAAGAATCAAAGGTTACTTCGTTATTTCAGGACGTTGAAATCCCGCTGATTCCGGTGCTTGCCTCGATGGAAACGGAAGGTGTAAGGGTTGACAAAAAAGCACTGGATGACTACTCTGGCCAGCTTCTTACCGAAGTAAAACAACTGGAAAAAGAGATCTTTGAGCTTGCAGGAATGGAATTCAATATTTCATCACCCAAACAACTGGGTGATGTGATTTATACACATCTGAAGATCGTTGAAAACCCTAAAAAAACAGCAACCAAGCAGTTTTCAACTGCCGAGGATGTAATGATTAAAATGGTGAACAAACATCCGATCATTCAAAAATTGCTGGATTACCGGTCGCTGACCAAACTGAAATCCACTTACGTGGATTCCCTTCCTGAGCTGATCAATCCACGCACCGGGCGCATCCATACTTCGTATAATCAGGCGGTGGCTGCCACCGGACGCTTAAGTTCGAACAATCCGAACCTGCAGAATATTCCGGTACGGACAGAAAAAGGCCGTGAGATCCGTAAAGCGTTTGTCCCGCGGAACGAAGATTATGTGTTGGTTTCCTCCGATTATTCGCAGATTGAATTACGCATTATCGCTTCCATCAGTGACGAAACCAATATGATAGAGGATTTCAGACAAGGACACGATATCCATGCGGCAACAGCTTCAAGGGTTTACAATGTCCCGCTGACTGATGTTACCAAAGAAATGCGGCGCAATGCCAAAATGGTAAATTTTGGAATTATTTATGGCATTTCGGCTTTCGGCCTGGCCGAACGACTGAATATACAGCGTAAAGAAGCTGCCGATATTATCGAGCAATATTTTACAAAATACCCGGCGATAAAAAAATATATGGAACATACCATTGAAACAGCACGTCAGAAAGGATATGTTGAAACATTACTGGGACGCAGGCGTTATCTGCGCGACATTAACTCTGCGAACGGAGTAGTGCGGGGCTATGCTGAGCGCAACGCCATCAACGCGCCGATACAAGGCTCTGCAGCCGATATCATCAAAATTGCGATGATCAATATTTACAAACAAATGACAGAAATGAAGACCAGAAGCCGCATGATATTGCAGGTTCACGATGAGTTGGTTTTTGAAGTTTATAAACCGGAACTGGAAACCATGCTGCCATTGATTCGGGAACAAATGCAACATGCAATAAAAATAAGTGTTCCGCTAGATGTAGAGATTAGCTCGGGGAATAACTGGCTGGAGGCACATTAAAAGGCAGTCCGCCGCGGCGGATCAGAAGTCAGAATTAAGAAGTCAGAATTAAGAAGCCCACAGCGGCGGTTATTAAGTCGAATTATAAAGTCAGAATTTTTTAATTTCGGATGATATGAAAAAATTAATGCCTGTCTTATTTGTCGGTCATGGCAGCCCGATGAATGCTATTGAAAAGAATGAATTTTCAAATACCTGGGCCAGCGTTGCTCAATCTATTCCCCGGCCCGATGCGGTATTATGTATTTCGGCGCATTGGGAAACCAACGGTGCTCAAGTCGGCGCGATGGCTAAACCTGATACCATTCATGATTTCGGAGGATTCCCTGAAGAACTTTTCGATGTGGAATACCGTGCCCCCGGTAGCCCTGAGTTAGCTAAAGAAATAATTCGTACCGTCTCAAAATTCAATATCACAACAGATAAAAACCGGGGGCTTGACCACGGCTGCTGGAGCGTGCTACGGTGTATGTATCCCAAGGCTGATATCCCTGTGTTGCAGCTAAGCCTGAACTATGCTGCAGATACTTCTTTTCATTATGAACTTGCCAAAGAATTATTTTTTCTACGGAAAAAAAATATCCTGATCATCGGCAGCGGTAATATGGTACACAACCTTAGATTGATCGACTGGGAAATGGAGGAAGGTGGCTCTGAATGGGCTGTTACCGCTAATAATGTATTGAAAGAGCTCATCGATCATGATGAACACCAGAAGTTGATGGATTATAAAAGCCTTGGAAAAGAAGTGCAGCTTGCTGTTCCAACACCCGAACATTACCTTCCGCTGCTCTATGCGTTAGCATTAAAGCAACCGGACGAAACAATCACCTATTTCAATGATAAGCTGGTGTTGGGTTCTTTGTCAATGACTTCGCTCATAATCGGATAATCAACCTTTCACCATCAGTCTGGGTTCCATCATATCCATTATGGCATATTTAATTCCTTCCCGCCCTAATCCCGAGTCTTTCACGCCGCCATACGGCATGTGATCCACCCTGAATGTCGGGACATCATTGATGATCAGCCCGCCAACCTCAATATTGTTAAACGCATAGTCCATCTCTGAAATACGGTCGGTAAACACACCTGCCTGCAAGCCATAGCGGCTGTTGTTCACCTCTTCAACTACTTTTTCAAAGTCTTCGTAAGGCTCAAGCACCACCACAGGCCCGAAAATTTCGCAACAGCAAACACTCATTTCATTTTTGGTGGCAGTCAACACCGTTGGTTCAAAAAAGCTTCCGTTTCTTTTACCTCCGCACAAGAGCTTTGCACCGCCGGCAATAGCATCATTCACCCATGATTCAACACGGATGGCATTTTTTTCATCGATCAGGGCTGAAATATCGGTGTCGGGATTTTCTGATGGCCCTGATTTCAACATTTTTACCTTTTCTACAAAATGTTCCGCAAATTCACTGAAAATATTTTTATGTACAAAAATTCGTTGCGTGTGAATGCAAACCTGTCCGGAATAAGCAAAGCCCCCAGCCACACATTTTGCCACGGCTTTTTCTAGTTTTGCAGTATCAGTTACAATTAAACCTGCATTTCCGCCAAGTTCCAGCACGATCTTTTTTTTGCCTGCATCGTTCTTCATGTTCCAGCCAACCTCCGGAGAGCCTGTAAACGTCAGAAGTTTAAAACGTTCATCGGTAACTAAAAGATTACCTGTCTTTCGGTCCATAGGCAAAACCGACAGGGCGCCCTTCGGCAGGTCCGTTTTATCAATCAGTCTGGCCAGTTCAAGGGTAGAAAGCGGCGTGGAGGATGAAGGTTTCAGAATGATCGGGCAGCCGGCCGCGATAGCCGGGGCAATCTTATGAACCGCAAGGTTCAGCGGAAAATTAAAAGGCGAAATACCGGCTACTAAACCAAGAGGAAAATATTTTACCAGTCCTTCTTTACCTTCTCCGGCCGCGGTCCAGTCGATGCTTAAATATTCTTTTGGTAATCGTTTTGCTTCCTCGGCGGCAACAATAAACGCCTGGATCGCCCGGTCCACTTCGGCCAAGGCCAGCTTTAACGGTTTGCACGCTTCATTGCTTAAAACAAGGGCCAGCCGGTTTTTTTCTGATTTCATAAGCCCGGCAATGTTCATCAGGATATCGTAACGCTGATAAGACGGCATGGCTGCCATTACTTTTCCAACTTTTTGAGCTGCCGTAATTGCTTGTTCCAGCTCGGTTTCAGAAGCCAGTGAGACTTCAGCAACACATTTATTTGAAAATGAATTAACAATTTTTATTTTGTCTTTTGTCTCAACAAAACTGCCTGCCAGATAAAGCTTGTAGGTTTCCATGAGTGGTAAATTATTTTATAAATGTCAGTTGTGAAAGAGTTGCGATAATACTTCCAAGGATTTGATTTCGCCGAATCCGATATGATGAAGCTGATAATAGATGATGATTTTATCCAGCAGCTTCTTCCTTAAATCAGACGAAAGCTTTATTAAGCCTGAATCTTCAAGTGTGGTTGTTAGGAGTTTGTGAAAAAGCTCCGATAGCTGCTGGTCGAGAAAAAAATCATCCGCCGGTTTGAATTTGCTGAAAACGCCTTCTTTCAGCAGAAAGTAAGGTGTTTGTGGAGAAAAGTTTCCTAAAGGATAAAAGCCCAGAAATTTTGTCAGTTGTAAGGCGAATGAAATATGGATATTTCCCTGGACGGTTTTGGCCTGATCGATCGCCATAATACTTTGGGAAAGAAAATTAAAAAAATCGCGGTTGGTTTCTTCTTCACGCACCGAGCGATAAATAAGCTCGTTGATAAAAATTGCCTGCGAACTTTTTACGACATCAAACGGTATGCTTGTAAACTGATACCATGCTGAAAGTTCTTTTGGTATGTAAAGCTGGTCTTTTTCTTTGTTAATAAATACCACCTCGACAAGGCTTAGCGGTTGAAGCAGGTTAGCACTAATCTTAGCATGTTTTTTTCTGACTCCGCGAATAATAAATGATTTCAGCCCGAAAAGTTCGGTATACATTTTAACAATGACGCTGCTTTCAGAATATTTGACCGATTTAAGGACTATCGCTTTGGTCGTTGAAATCATAGCTGCAAAAGCGGCTTAGTTGATGACCATAATTTTGGTAACCAGTTTTTCGGTTCCGTCTTCGCTGCTGCAAAACACAAAGTAAACTCCGCTTTTAGCGCTTTCGCCATTGAAATTTTTTCCGTTCCACACGGCCTGCCCCCCTTCGGATTTCGTCTCATAAACCAGCGTACCGCTGATATCGGTAATTTTTACTGTTGCATCTTTAACGAGTCCTTTTATTCCGATCAGTCCGTTAAAATTTTCACGAACCGGGTTAGGATAGGCGTAGACATTTGAAAATGTTTCCCCGCCTTTGGTTGCGTATGCCCTGAATGAGACTATCCCGTTTGAAGTGCCGAAATAAACGATACCTGTTTTATCATCAATGGCTATGCTGGTAATCGTATTCGATAACAACGGGCTGTTTTCTTCCGTGAAATGAAATATCTCTTCCTGCCCGTCTTCACTCATAAGAAAAACACCGGCTTTCTCCGTACCAAACCATTTTTTGTTCGCACCATCAACGGCAATAGCGGAAACTCTTTCAAAAGCCAGCAAGTGCTGCGCTGACCCATCTTGCATGATGGTAATCATCTGTGAGTCGTAATTTCCACCGTTGGTAATATTTTCAGGGTTATAAAAAACTGCAACGCCTTTATCGGTTCCAACCCATATTTGTCCGTCAAGGTCTTCGGCAATGCTGAACACTGAGTTGCTGGGTAAATTTCCTTTCCCCACGGCTGTAGTCAATAATCGGGTAACATTATCGGAGTTATCTGTCCAGGTTCCGTTTTCATTAAAAACCAGTAATCCCGAACCATTCATGATCAGGACCCATTTCTGTCCATTCTGGTCGATAAGCATTTTCCCTCCCACTGCCTCATACAGGTAAGGAACTGTAGAAAATGAAGCCCAGGTTCCGTCTGCTTTAAAAACTTTTAGCAAATCATTGCAGTTTACGTTGACGACCCAAAGATTATAATCTTTATCATAGGCTAATCCGCCTATTCCAAGCCAGTAATAGAAAGGGTATGGTTGTTCGAGTGCTGAATTATTTTCTCCGTATATATTTGTAATCATTCCATTCCTTAATTCAATAAGGCCGCGGGCGCGGGATGCAGCCCATACATGGGTATTGTCACGCGGATCAATTTTAATATCAATAATGTCGTACAAGGTGTCAAAAGCAGGATTTTGGTCTTTCAGTGTGTACCAGTTATTGCCGATATATGAAAATACGCCACTGGTATTCCAGGCGTTTCCCCAGGAAGAAGTCACGCTCCCGGGTGCCACATACAAGTCGCTTCCGGCAATATCCATAGCGAACACGTTGTTATTCCCCGGGCCGTTTGGCGCTATTTTTTCCCCATGCCAGTTTTTATACCGAACCAGGCCGCTGCTCAGGTCAGCGATCCAGATAGTGCCGTCAGGGTCATAAACTGCGCAATATGGATTGGCATATCCAGGGAAATAATCGTAGACAATATCTACCTGCTGCACATCCGAATTATATGTTACCAGCAGGTAGTCATAAGAAATCAACAGGTAATTATTCAGAACCCGCATAGTGTAAACATCATAAAAAATTGAAGTATCAAAAACAGACCATCCGCTGCCATCAAACACAAATATCGTATCGTTTCGGTAATCCGGAGTGGAATGAGTTGTATATATTTTATTTTGAAAGGCAACAATGGAGTTGTACGTACCATTTGGAGCGGGCAGCAGCGTATCTTTGGACCAGTTGGCATAATTGGCAAGATTGGCATTGTTATAATCGGCTTTAAAAATGCCGGTACTTGTAGCCGCATAAAACTTTGAACCATCGCAAGCAAGGTCCAAAACATTGACCGATGTTCCGTTCGGGCCGATATAATAAGTATCTTTAATTTCTTTGTGAACAAGATCCAGAACCACGATGCCAAACCCACAGGACAGATAGGCATAATTACCTATAAAAGTAATGTTATTAATGTTTTTATTCCCCAGAATTGGTTTGCGCTTTATATCAGAAATATTAATTATACCATCCGTCGAAATCAGGTCAATATTGGCATTGGTGTATGCAACGACCAGATACCCAAACTGCTGGCTATAACGGATCGTGCTTATATTTACATCCGACAGGCCGTTGTTTTTGGTTATGGTGTTTACACTGTTGTCACTTTTATCATAATAAAAAATACTGTACGGGGTGGCACAGTAAATTCTATCGACAGCGATGTCAACAGCTATGCATTTTTTGTACGGCAGGTGGATCTGCCATTCAGCAATTCCAATATCTTGTGCGTTTGTTGAAAAAACATAGATGATGAAGAAAAATAAAATAAACAGAATTTTTTTCATGAAAAGAAAAATTGGAATGAAATTATAAAAAAAACTGATTTATTTAAAATTTATTGCTTTTAAACAATCTGAGTAACAAATTCTTTTGCAAGATCAAATACCCTGTTAAGGCCGTCTGGATTTTTGCCTCCCGCCGTAGCATAATAGTCCTGGCCTCCGCCGCCACCTTGAATTTCCTTCGAAAATTCACGAATGATCTTTGACGCATTCCATTTGTATGCTTCTACCAGATTATCCGAGATCATCAGTGTTATAAAAACCTTACCTTCACTCACAGTTCCAAGTATCATAAACAGATTTTCCACTTCATTTTTCAGTGCAAAGGCAATGTCTTTAATATTCGCCACATCTACCTCAACTTTTTCTGCAATGAAATTTATGTTGTTTAAGGGCTGAACTTTTGTTTGAAGGACATTTTTAAGATCGGCAGCTTTTTCCTTCTGGTATTGTTCGATTTGTTTTTTTAATGAGGAATTATTTTCAATCAATCCATTGACTATTCCGGGGAGTTCTGTGTAGGGTTTTTTCAGTAATGCTTTTATCTGGTCCAAAGGTTCCAGGTACTGCTGAAAAATATAATTAAAAGCGGTTTCCCCGGTGATGGCTTCAATACGCCTCACACCGGCAGCCACAGCTGTTTCCTCCACAATAATAAATAAACCGATCTGGCCTGTGGATTTTACATGTGTACCGCCGCATAATTCTTTGGAATAATTATCTCCAACAGTAACCACACGGACATCGTCTCCGTATTTTTCGCCAAACAAAGCTATAGCGCCTTTTTTTTGTGCGCTTTCCATCGTTTCAATTTCAGTTTCGACCGCCAGGTTTTCTGAAATTTTTTCAAAGATCAGCTGTTCAATTTTCTTTTGTTCCTCAGGGGTAACGCCTGTAAAATGTGAAAAATCGAAGCGTAAACGTTCATCGTTCACATACGAACCTTTTTGTTCTACATGATTGCCCACAATTTGTTTGAGCGCTTTATGCAGTAAATGTGTTGCTGTGTGATTATTTTCGGTGAGCCGGCGTTTTTTAAGGTCGATTTTGGCTTGACAAACAGACGAAATATTTTTAGGAAGCAGCGTGGTAATATGAACGATGAGGTTATTTTCTTTTTTGGTATCAATAACAGGAATTTTTTCATCTCCAAACTCAAGGATCCCCTTGTCTCCTGTTTGTCCGCCCGATTCAGCATAAAACGGTGTTTGATCCAGCACCAGCTGAAATTGCTCTTTATCTTTTATTTTAATTTTCCGGTATTTAAGAATGGTCGCATCACATTCTGTGACAGTGTAACCGACAAAATTTGTTCCTTCTGATGTCTCGGAAACGATGACCCAGTCTTCTTTATCAACAACGGCAGCCTGACGCGACCGGTTTTTTTGTGCTTCCATGCTTTTACCGAATTCTGCCATGTCAACGGTCCAGCCTTTTTCCTTTGCCATCAGTTGTGTTAAATCGATTGGGAAACCGTAAGTGTCGAACAGTTCAAATGCAAACTGTCCGTCAATGATCTTACTTTCCGGCACTTTATAGTTATCAAATTTATGAATACCGACATCCAGTGTACGTAAAAATGCAGATTCTTCTTCTGCGATCACTTTGCAGATCAGGTCCATCTGGGCTTTGATCTCAGGAAAGACATCCCCCATTTGCGATACCAACAAAGGAACCAGGTTATTGATAAATGGTTCTTTGAATCCAAGAAACGTGTACCCGTACCTTACAGCCCTGCGCAATATACGCCTTATCACGTATCCGGCTTTGTTGTTGGATGGAAGCTGTCCGTCAGCAATTGCAAATGTTATGGCTCTCAAATGATCTGCTATCACGCGCATCGCGACATCTTTTTTCGCGTCATCGCCATAACGGCATCCTGCCAGCACCGCAATCTGCTGGATCAACGGCTGAAAAACATCCGTATCATAGTTTGATTTTACATCTTGCAATGCCATGCATAAACGTTCAAAGCCCATGCCCGTATCAACATGTTTGGCAGGGAGGCTTACCAGCGATCCGTCGGCTTTGCGGTTGAATTCATAAAAACAAGGTTCCATATCTCAATAACCAGCGGGTTGCCCGTATTGACCAATGCTCTTCCATTTATTTTTTGTTTTTCTTCTTCGCTGCGCAAATCAATATGAATTTCGGAACATGGTCCGCATGGGCCGGTATCGCCCATTTCCCAGAAATTATCTTTTTTGGAACCCTGGAGGATCCTTTCCTCAGGAATGATGCTTTTCCAAAAATCATAGGCATCCTTATCCATCGGTATCCCATCATTTTCATCACCTTCAAAAACGGTAACATACATCGAATCGGGGTTGATTTTATAGACTTTTGTCAACAATTCCCACGCCCATTCAATGGCTTCTTTTTTAAAGTAGTCCCCAAACGACCAGTTGCCAAGCATTTCAAACATCGTGTGGTGATACGTATCATGTCCCACTTCTTCAAGATCGTTATGTTTACCGGAAACCCTGAGGCATTTTTGTGTATCTGCAATACGCTTATTGGGGGAAACGGCGTTCCCCAGAAAAAAATCCTTGAACTGATTCATGCCGGCATTTGTAAACATCAGTGTGGGATCATTTTTTATAACCATTGGTGCGGAAGGAACAATCGTATGTTGTTTCGATTTGAAAAATTCAAGGAATGTTTTTCTTACTTCAGATGATTTCATGTGGGTCAAATATTTAACTTTTGGATTTAAACGACTGTATATGAAATAGTTAGATTGCACCATCCATAATTAACAGTTTTTTACAACACTAATAACACTGCAAATTTAATTTTTTTTGTTAGCTTTGCATCTTAGTGTATATCATTTAAGGAACAAATTACGTTTAAATACTCCTTTTTAAACTAATTTTTGGTAGATGAAAAAAACAAAATATCATTTTAATACCAAGACTCTTTCGTTTGAAGAATTCAAGGTCTCTTTAAAACAAAAATTTTTCAGATTTTTTTCTATTCTGACATCAGGAATGGTGATTTCTGCTGTATTCATGCTTGTTTTATACAGTTTCATTGATTCCCCGAAAGAACGGGTATTAAAACGTGAAAATGAAAAGTTGAAACTACAATATTCATTACTTGATAACCGCATGGATCAAGTTTCGGCTGTGCTGACCAATATGCAGAACCGGGACGACAACATTTACCGGACCATTTTTGAGGCTGAACCCATTGCCGACAATATACGCAAGGCCGGTTACGGCGGTGAAGACCGTTATAAAGACCTTAAAGGATATGATAATACCGAGCTGATGAAAAATGCCGCCACGAGGCTGGATATGATTTCACGCCAGCTTTATGTGCAATCTAAATCATTTGATGAAATCATCCTGATGGCAAAAAATAAAGAGAAGATGCTCTCTTGCATTCCTGCCATTCAGCCTGTTTCAAAAACCAGGACCAGCATTGTTTCAGGTTTCGGATACCGCATCCATCCTATTTACAAAACAGCCCGTATGCATACGGGAATTGATTTTGCGTCCAAGACGGGTACTCCTATTTATGCCACCGGTGATGGGACCGTTGTTGATCCCAAAGGAAATCAGAGCGGTTATGGGATCGTTTGTGTGATCAATCATGGATTTGGATTTCAATCTTTGTACGGGCACATGAGTAAGATGATTGTGAAACCCGGTGATAAAGTAAAACGAGGACAAGTAATAGGTTTTGTTGGAAGTACAGGATTGTCGGTTGCCCCGCACTGTCATTATGAAATTATCAAGAACGGAAATAAAATCAACCCGGTCAATTATTTTTACAACGACCTTACTCCGCAGGAATACGAAAAAGTGATTGAGCAGGCTTCGAAACTTAACCAGTCGTTATCGTAACCTACAACAATAATATTCCCCTTTATGAACAAAAATCGTTTCGGATTTATCGGGGAATACTTCAAATCAGAAAGGTCGTTTGACCTTAAAATTTATTTTTTTCTTTTAATAATTACCATCGCCGGTTATTACAATGTATCGCTGTTCATCCACCCGCTTAAATGGGACATGATTGACCAGTATTATCCTTACCGGTATTTAATAGGAGAATGCTTCAAAAATAATATTTTCCCTTATTGGCAACCTTATCAGTTGCTTGGAATACCATTTTATGCTGATCCTTCGAGTGGCGTGTGGTATCCTGTTACATGGATCATTGGTTTTTTTTCAGGCTATAACGTTTATGCACTTTCCTTTGAATTTATGTTGCATATATTTCTTGCCTCGGTGGGATTTTACCTGCTGAGCAAAACCATAGGCTTGTCAAAATGGGTTGCCCTGATCCTTGCTGTCTGTTATGCTTTTTCCGGTTTTTTTGTTGGCAATTCACAACATATTACCTATATTATTTCCGCAACATGGATACCCTTTATTTTGAACAGTTATATACTGCTGATAAAAAATAAAAAAGGCATTCACGCCGTTGCTGTTTCTTTATTCTTATTCCTTCTGACAACGGGTGGCTATCCTGCTTTTGGGATAATTTTGTTTTATCACTTATTGATAATTTTTATCGGGATTTCGATTTACCTGCTATTAAAGAAAAAACGCAAAGAGTTACTAAAGTTCCTTAAATTGAACCTGATTACTTTTTTTGTGTATGGCTTGTTAGCGCTGTCTTTTTTTGTATCCATTTTGTATAATAAAGGCCAGATAGGCAGATTCAGCACCATTGACCTCGAAAATATATTATTCTCACCCTTCTCACCCAAATGCCTCGTTTCATTTATTTCGCCTTATGCCGTTGCCGGAAATGCAGACTATTTCAATACGGATCTTTCCATGTCAAATGCCTATTTCGGAATATTTTCCTTTGCATTTTTCCTGCTGTATTTTTTCCAGAAAAAATCAAAACTTTCCATACTCATCCTTATCGCCGGAATCCTCAACCTTCTGGTTGCCTTTGGAGGTTATCTGCCGTTCCGGGAGTTTTTGTACCACTATGTCCCATTTATGGATTTATTCAGATTCCCTTCAGTATTCAGGTATTTTACTATCGTTTCTTTTCTTTTGGTTTCCGGTTTTTCCATCCAGCGTTTCATTGAAAATAAAAACAAAAAACTTTTTTTTATCATCCTTTCCATGATTAGTGCTTTTGTAATTATTATACTTATTGCACGATCCATGGATTATCTGAATTTGAAAAACATGGCCACTGATCTTGCCTGGAAATTCCCGAACGGATCAACCATCGCTCAAAGAATCGCTTTCCAGCTTGTCATTCAGTCGGGGTTGCTGTTGATATTTTTGCTTTTTTATCGTTTTTCAAAAATTAAAATTCATTATTTACTGTTATCCTTCGTCATACTCGATATGTTTATTGCAACACGCCTCAACTCAACCTGTACCATTTATTATGAGGAATATGAAAGCAAAGACATCCGGGCTTTTGAAAAACAAAATTTTGTCAGCGGATTTCCCGTACCCGACAGGCCTGTAACAGAATATTCAGACTCCACAGGTTATTATAAATGTTTCTGGCGAAACCTGAGCAGTTATTATAAGAGGCCTGCTTTCGACGGGTATAATTCTTTTCAGATCCAAGAGTGTGAAAAGCTCAAGGAAAACCATTACAGTTTTTTTAAGGAAATAAAAAAGAACAGCCTTTTTTATTTTGCCGATACGGCCATTTTTAAATTTGACAGCTTAACAGCCCTGAATTATGGCAGGCCGGGCATGGTGTTTATAGAGGATGATTTTTCAGGTATTAAAGTCAAACCATTAAAAAATAAAACCATTACCATCACAAGTTTTTCTCCTGAAAAAATTGAAGTTACTGCCGAATGTGATGATGACGCGCTGGTGGTTTTTATGCAGAATTACAATAAAGGATGGCAAGCTACCGTCAACAATAAGGTTGCAAAAATCCACAAAGCCAACATGACAATGAACTCCATTATGGTTCCTCCCGGAACCAACAAAATAATATTTTCATATAAACCGTTCCCTGTGACGATTGCACGCTATATCTCGTTTGCTTCTTTACTGTTTGTTATTTTCTATTTGCTTTTCATATTATACCGTAAGCCTTCAGGCTCTAAGAGCACAAAATTTCCTGAAGCATCATGAAAATTCTTTTCAAACGCTTGTTGCTGTTTTCATTTTTTATTTCCCCGGTTACCTATTCTTTTGCGCAGCAGGAAACTATGACCATCATGGCTGTTGGCGATATCATGCCGGGAACCAATTTCCCATCGGAAAATTATTTACCGGCCGACAGCGGAAGAAACATTTTCAAACCGGTAAAACACATCCTTGAAAATGCCGACCTTACTTTTGGCAATCTCGAAGGCTGCCTGCTCAATGGAGGCGGAACCGTAAAAAAATGCCAGGATTCAACAAAATGTTACGCGTTCAGAATTCCAACATATTTTTCATCTATAATTAAAGATGCCGGATTTGATATGTTGAACCTTGCCAACAATCATTGTGGTGATTTTGGCACTGCAGGGCGGCTTTCAACAAAAGCATCACTGGACAGCACCGGAATCTATTATGCCGGGTTAAACGCTGTGCCCACGGTTATTTTCGAAAAAAACGGATTAAAAATTGGGTTCTGCAGTTTTTCTCCTTTCACTGGAACTGTAGATATTTTAAAAACAGATACCGTAAAAAAAATCGTGCATACGCTGGATTCCCTTTGTGACATTGTTATTGTTTCCATGCATGCCGGGGCCGAAGGCGCTAAATATGCTCATGTTACAAAACAAACCGAAATTTTTTATGATGAGGACCGGGGCAATGTTTTCGAATTTGCTCATTTGGTGATTGACTGCGGTGCGGATATTGTTTTAGGGCATGGGCCTCACGTCACCCGGGCCGTTGAATTGTACAAGGATCGCTTCATTGCCTACAGCCTCGGAAATTTTTGCACTTATGGCCGTTTCAACCTGAACGGGCCCAATGGCGTGGCACCCATAATAAAAGTTTTTGTGAGTAACAGCGGTGCCTTTATTAAGGCAGAAGTATTTTCAATAAAACAGACGGGAGAAGGCGGGCCTGTTATTGATCCTGAAAATAATGCGTTGAAACAACTGATAGAACTCACCAGAGCAGATTTCCCTGAAACGCCCTTATTGATTGATGAAAAAGGTGAGATAAAAAAATCTACGATAAAATAATTTTGATTCCCAAGTTAGAACTTATATCTCCGGCACATCAGAAAACGGCGTTTATAATAATCGCAGGTGTTGTATTTTTCTATTAAAACGCCGCGCTGGCATGAGTGCATCATGGTTATCTGGCCTGAGTCGGCTTCAATTATTAAAGCTACATGCCCTACATGGCTTGATTTCGTGCTTCTTCCTTTGAAATAAATAAAATCGCCTTTGCGTGCCTCCTTGATACCAACTTTTTCGCCAACAGTTGCCATCCCTGATGAAGAGCGCGGGAACGAATATCCGTATTTACCGAAAATATACGAAACATATCCGGAGCAATCGAAGCCTTGTGGTGTATGACCGCTGTATTTGTAATGCAACCCCAGAAATTTTTTCCCGAATTGGATCACACTGTCAATCACAGCTTCATTATAATTTGCAATTTTAACTGAATCAGTAGGGATGGGGGCCAACTTCACGGGTAAAATGGAATCGTTGACCTGATAACCATTGCGTGGCTGGCTTTGGATGTTCGGAATGAGTACTGCCATGAAAGCAATAAACAATATATTCAGAATGTACTCTATTTTTATTTTTCTATGCATCTTTTGTTGTTTCTTTCGGGATAAATCCTTCAAGGCTTATGAGGCTAAGAATTGCAGTCTCAACATGCAAACATTTTATATCATGTTGCAGAACAAAGATATAACTTATTTTTTAACCGACCAAATTTTTTTTCTACTGATTGTATTTCCCGAGCCTGCTGTGCTTGTACCCATATACAAAGTACAGCGAAAGCCCCACGACCAGCCATATCAAAAAACGCATCCAGTTGGTAATACCCAGTTCGGTCATAAGGTAAAAATTGGTCAGCAGCCCGAGTACGGGAATAAGGGAAAATTGTTTTACAATGGCAAAAACTGTCAGGGTAATGGCTGCTAAGATAAAAACCATCAACGGGATTTTCTGAATTACCACCTGCCATTCGCTGAACAAATCCTGCCTGAAAAAATTTTGTAAAAAAGGCTTGTTCATGAAATATATTAAAATAAAAACGCCCAGCCAGATTAGCGGAAGAAAGTACCGCGAATTGAAATAAGGGATTTTAAAGGTGTTAGTATTGGAAAGATGTTTGTTTTTTTTAGGGTCATCCAGTACCAGAACACCTCCGGAAACAAGTACAAAGGCAAAGAGGGTGCCTATGCTGGTCAGGTCGGTTACTTCAGTCAGGTTCATGAACAATGTTGGGATAGCAACCAGAAATCCGGCTACCACCGAAGAAAAGGCAGGAGTTTTATACTTAGGGTGGAGTTTTGAAAATCGCTTGGGAAGTAGTCCGTCGCGGCTCATGCTCATCCAGATGCGAGGCTGTCCCAGCTGAAAAACCAACAAAACGCTGGCCATAGATATTACAGCACTTACAGCAATGATACCTGAAAAACCTGTCAGGTTCAGGCGCGCAAACACATGTGCCAGCGGGTCACCGACCGCCAGTTCGTTGTATGGCGCCATACCCGTGAGTACGAGGCTTATGATGACATACAAAAATGTGGAGATTAAAAGCGATAATAATATGGCCCGGGGTAGGTCTTTTTGCGGACGTTTACATTCTTCTGCCGTGGTCGAAATGGCATCAAAACCTATATAAGCAAAAAACACAGCGGCAACCCCTTTCAACACGCCTGACACTCCGTGCGGCGCAAAAGGGCTCCAGTTGTCTGTGTTCACATAAAATGCGCCTACGGCGATAATAAGCAACAATATGATAATTTTCAAACCCACCATCAGGTTGCTGGCAATCTTCGATTCGCGGATACCCACATAGACGAGGCTTGAAATAAAAACTACGATACAAAAGGCAGGTATATCAGCAATAATTTTTAATCCGAAAATCTCAGGAGCCGTGGTCCAGGCAGTAAAAGCTTCCTTCATACCGGATGTCATGGAATTAAATGAAACGCCCGATGAAAGCTGTTCCACAACACTGGTAAATCCCCGCGAAGCGCTTAGGTAATCGGTTGAAAGATAAGCTGGAATATGTATGTGTAATCCGTTACACATACCGACGAAATAATCCGACCATGATATGGCTACTGCAATATTCCCCACCGCGTATTCCATGATCAGATCCCAACCGATGATCCAGGCAATGAGTTCTCCAAAACTTGCATAAGCGTATGTATAGGCGCTTCCACTGATCGGGATGGCGGAAGCAAAACGCGCGTAACACAAACCTGAAAATCCGCAGGCAAGGGCAGTAAAAACAAATAACAACGACACCGCAGGGCCGCCACTTGCCGCAGCATTTCCTATGGTGCTGAATATCCCTGCACCAATTATGGCGGCAATACCCAGCGCTGTTAAATCAACAACATTAAGGTTTCTCTTCAGCCGGTGCGCATCATGCGACATGTCGTCCGCATGGCGAAGGATATCGGAAATTGATTTTTTTCTGAAAAGACTATTGATCCGCAAAACTTATTATTTGCTTAATAGTTTAACTGCTGTTTCAAAAATACTTTTTTCATCGTAGCCGCATTCGGCATATAGCTCTGCCAGCGTACCCTGCTCAACAAACCGGTCGGGGACACCCAGTTTTACCACCTCTGCATTATATCCGTGCTGGTTCATAAATTCAATCACTGCGGTTCCCATACCACCAACGACAGTGCCGTCTTCAACCGTAATGACTTTTTTATAACGTTTGAAAACTTCATGCAGCAGGTCTTCATCAATTGGTTTCAGGTAACGTAAATCATACAAGGCCACACTGTATCCTTCCGCATTAAGTTTCTGTATTGCATCTGCTGCGAAATTACCGGGATGACCAAGAGTGATAATTGCCAACTGCGTTCCGTCAATAATCCGTTGCCCTTTCCCTACAGGCAATTTGTAAAAATCTTCTTTCCAGTTTTCCAGGACACCGGTGCTTCGCGGGTAACGTATGGCAAAAGGAAGCTCGACAAATTGTGCTGTGTATAAAAGGTTGCGCAGCTCTTTTTCGTTCATAGGTGCAGCAATAATCATATCGGGTATGCACCTGAGGTACGCGAGGTCGAAAACCCCGTGATGAGTGGCACCGTCTTCGCCAACTAGTCCGCCGCGATCAATACAAAATACCACATGGAGTTTTTGAAGGGCAACATCATGAATAATCTGGTCGTAGGAACGTTGCAGGAAGCTGGAATATATGTTACAATAAGGGATAAATCCTCTGGCCGCCATACCCGCAGAAAAAGTAACCGCATGCTGTTCGGCAATACCCACATCAAAAGCCCGGTCAGGGAATCTGGCTGCAAAAATATTCATAGAACAACCGGTAAGCATGGCCGGTGTCACACCAACAATTTTCGGGTTTTGTTCAGCCAGTTCAACCAATGTTTTTCCAAACACCATCTGGTATTTTGCATATTTTTTCAAGCCGGGCTTTTCAATATTGGCGCCGGTCTCAGGATCAAAAGTCCCAGGTGCATGAAATCGCGTCTGTTCCTTTTCTGCGTAAGAAAATCCCTTACCTTTTACTGTAATGCAATGAACAATTTTCGGCCCTTTAATATCTTTTATATCATTAAAAATCTTTACCAGGCGAATAACGTCATGTCCGTCAACCGGACCGAAATAACGGAAGTTAAGTGATTCGAAAAAATTACTTTGTCTGGCAATAGCATATTTAACAGAAAGCAACAGTTTGTTGATCATCTTTCTGGCGGCCTTACCCTTAAGGGCATTCCAGATATTTCCTTTTAGCCTGTTATAAAAACGTGATGTGGTGATTTTTGTCAGGTATTCCTTTAATGCGCCCACGTTCTTGTCGATCGCAATTCCGTTATCATTTAGAACTACCAGTAAATTTGTCTTTGCCACTCCGGTGTGGTTCATGGCTTCAAAAGCCAGACCCGCGGTCATGGAGCCGTCGCCGATAAAAGCAATATGCTGCCGGTCGTGTTCGCCTTTCAGCTCCGAAGCAATGGCCATACCCAGCGTAGCTGAAATAGAGGTAGAAGAATGCCCTACGCCAAAAGCATCAAATTCACTTTCCGCCATACGCGGATAACCGCTTATGCCTTTGTATTTGCGGTTGGTATTAAAAACATCTTTGCGTCCTGTGAGAATTTTATGCGCGTATGCCTGATGGCCAACATCCCACACCAGTTTGTCATACGGTGTGTTGAAAACATAATGCAATGCCACCGTAATCTCTATGGAGCCCAGGTTGGCACCGAGATGTCCCGGATTAAAAGACGTAGAGTCGATGATAAACTGCCTGAGTTCTTCGCACAATGCAGGCAATTCCTCAACTTTCAATTCCCTTAAATCAGCGACAGAGTTAATTTTTGATAATATGGCACCCTGTTTTACAGTCATGAGATAGCAAACTCACATTTATTGAAAATCGTGTGTAAAATTATAAAAAAATTAAAGGTACCAATTTATTTTATCAACATGCACTTTTGTTAATTGTTGATTTATAGCATATTAGTATTTTGCGGAAACAATAAAGTTGTAAATCAGCCTGAAATTTGCTTTTTTTGCATAAAAAATGAGCCATGGAAGAGCAATATACTTCATATAAAATAAAAGATTTATTAAAACTGACAGATTATGGAAAAATAGTGAACCTGAAAGGATGGGTCCGTTCGAAAAGAGGGAACAAACAGGTAGCATTTATTGCCATGAACGATGGTTCTATCATTCACAACATTCAGGTTGTTGCCGAGATTGACAAGTTTGATGAAGAAACCATGAAACTTATCACTACAGGTTCCTGCCTTTCCGTAAACGGAACCCTGGTGGAATCTCCCGGACAGGGCCAGAATGTCGAGATACAGGCCGTTTCTATAGAAGTATATGGCACAGCGGATGCCGCAACATATCCATTGCAAAAGAAAGGGCATACGCTGGAATTTTTGCGCGAGATTGCGCACCTGCGCCCCCGTACGAATACCTTCAGCGCGGTTTTTCGTATCCGCCACGCGATGTCTTTCGCCATACATAAGTATTTCAATGACCACGGATTTTTTTATCTTCACACCCCGCTCATTACAGGCTCGGATGCTGAAGGCGCCGGCGCTTTATTCCAGGTAACCACGCTGAATATGGATAACCCGCCCCGTAACGAAGACGGCAGCATCAACTATGCAGAAGACTTTTTCGGAAAGCGCACGAACCTTACTGTTTCAGGACAACTGGAAGGCGAGCTTGGCGCTATGGCGTTGGGGTTGGTTTATACGTTCGGCCCGACATTCAGGGCTGAAAATTCAAATACCCCGCGCCACCTTGCAGAATTCTGGATGATTGAGCCCGAAATGGCTTTTTTCGACATCAAGGACAACATGGACCTTGCCGAGGACATGCTGAAATACCTGATCCGTTATGCATTAGATACCTGCATGGATGACCTCGAATTTCTATGTAAAATGTACGACAATGAATTACTTACGCGCCTGAACTTTATTCTGGAAAATCCCTTTGAACGCCTTACCTACACCAAAGCTGTTGAAATATTAATGGCATCAGAGAAGAAATTTGAATATCCTGTAAGCTGGGGCACCGACCTGCAGTCTGAACACGAAAGGTACTTAGTGGAAAATCATTTTAAACGTCCGGTGATTTTGACCGATTATCCCAAAGAGATCAAAGCTTTTTATATGAAGCAGAATCCCGATGGAAAAACGGTGCGCGCCATGGATGTCCTGTTCCCGAAGATAGGCGAAATTATCGGCGGGTCGCAGCGTGAAGAAAACTACGATCTGTTGCTGGGCCGTATCCGGGAACTCGGTATTCCGGAAAAAGATAATCAATGGTACCTCGACACACGGAAGTTCGGCACGGCGCCACACAGCGGCTTTGGACTCGGGTTTGAACGGCTGATACTTTTTATTACCGGTATGGCAAACATCAGGGATGTGATTCCTTTTCCGCGTACTCCGCAAAATGCAGAATTTTAATCATCCTGACCATTTGCTTTGTTTTTTATTAAAATTTTGAATTTTATAAGCTTTTTTATTGCTTACGTCAACTAAAAATATTATATTCGTAGTAAATTAAAGACTGCTTTTTATGCTCAACCAGAAACTTCAGCAGAAATTACAACAAAAGCTTTCGCCCCAGCAGATACAACTGATGAAATTGCTGCAGTTGCCGACTATTGCTATTGAACAGCGTATTAAAGAAGAGCTGGAAGAAAACCCTGCCCTTGAAGATGCCAATGAATCCGATGAAAAAGACGAAGCACAGACTCTGGATGAAAACAATCCTGATGCTGAAACCCCTGCAGAGGAAGAAGATGAAGAAATAGAAAAAGAAATTGAAGAAGTTGAAAAAGACCCCGAAGAAATTTCTTTTGAAGATTATATAGATGAGGACGACACCCCTGCATACAAGTTAAGCACTTACGAATATAATCCCGACGAAGAAGACCGTAAAGAAATACCTTTTTCTGTAGGACAGACTTTTCACGAAAATCTGATCACCCAGCTCGGAATGCGGAACCTGGACGAACGCCAAAGACAAATTGCCATATTTATTATCGGCAATCTTGATGATTCCGGCTATTTGCAGCGCGACCTCACAGCCATGGTGGACGATATCGCTTTTACTCAAAACATTACCACGGAGGTTAAAGAACTTGAAGGACTGCTGTCGGTCATCCAGGAATTTGAACCCTACGGCGTGGGCGCGAGAAACCTGCAGGAATGCCTGATCATCCAGCTCAGCAAAAAAGAAGAAATTACTTCATCGGTGTTATTAGCACAAACTATATTGTCAAAGTTTTTTACAGAATTTACTAAAAAACATTATGATAAAATAGAGAAACGGCTGAACATTTCAAGCGAACAGCTCAAACAGGCCATGAACGAGATCCTACAGCTGAATCCAAAGCCGGGAAATTCAATGGTTGACAACGCCAAGCCCAACCAATACATTACAACAGATTTTATTATCACCAACAACGACGGGCAGTTAGAGCTTACGTTAAATTCAAAAAACGCCCCCGAGCTTCGGATCAATAAAGCCTACCTTGAAATGATCGAAGCCATGACGGCCAATAAGAAGAATAAAACCGGCCAGCAAAAAGAGCTTGCTGTATTTGTTAAACAGAAACTTGACTCAGCCAAGTGGTTCATCGATATGATCAAACAACGCCATGATACCTTGTACAGGACCATGAAGGCTATTATGGATTTTCAAAAAGAATATTTTCTCGAAGGCGATGAGACAAGCCTGAAGCCAATGATATTAAAAGATATCGCCGAGCGGGTTAACCTTGACATTTCAACTATTTCGCGTGTGGTTAACAGCAAATATGTTCAGACGCATTTCGGAACTTTTCTGCTGAAAAGTTTTTTCTCCGAATCATTACAGACCGAATCCGGGGAAGAAGTGTCCACGCGTGAGGTAAAGAAAATACTCACCGACTGCATCGAAAGTGAAAGCAAGAAAAAACCGCTTACCGACGAACAGCTTACTAAAATTCTTAAAAACAAAGGCTATACTATTGCACGACGCACCGTAGCCAAATATCGCGAACAGCTAGACATACCTGTCGCACGGCTCCGTAAAGAGCTTTAGTCTTTATATGGGAAACAATTTCGCCAAAGTTATTTCGGTTATTTTCCAGCCGCTGTTCATGCCAACTTACACATTGTTGCTGGTCTTTAATATCAACATGTATTTTACAGCCATACTTCCTTTTTTTGCTAAAGCGCTGCTGCTGGTAATGATATTTTCTTCCACCGTGGTTATCCCTTTTATCATCTTCACGGTTTTAAAAAGAAAAGAAATCATCCACTCCTATCATATGGAAACAAAAGAAGAGAGAAACTATCCGTATATCGTGACAGCCATCATCTATTTTCTTATGTACATGCTGATTTTACAAACCTCTGTTCCTTCTATCTACAGTTTTTTCCTGCTTTGCGCCACTGTATTATCATTGTTGCTGCTCACCATAAATTTCAAATTTAAAATCAGCGCACATACGGCAGGTATAGGTGGCGTAACCGGCCTGCTGATCGGCCTGGCTTTTCGCCTGAATCTTGATCTGATGTTTCTAATAATGATCGCTATCGCCTGCGCGGGGCTGGTGGGTTATGCCCGTTTAAAACTAAACTCCCACAAGCCATCCGAAGTTTACCTGGGATTTCTTGCGGGAGTATCCGTTTTTTTGGTTTTTGCGCTGCTGCTATAAAAATTCTAGTAGGGTGAAATCGTTAACCCGAGTGATATAGGGTACATTTCGGGGCCCATGTCTTTTTTAAACAAATCTGATAATGAATAATACGCGTAAACCTGTACCCATTTCCAACCGGTACGCAGCGTGATGCCATAACGGACACGGTTCATATTGGCTATATTATATTCTTTAACTTTCATGGTAGGTGTAGGATAATCTTCATTGTAGTTATCTCCGTTGTATTTGGTATGGTTTCCCATCATCACGCCAAATTTACCGCCAAGGTAAAATTTAAAAGCATTATTCTTAAGGCGGAAACGGAATTCCAGTGGAATGTCGGCATAAACCACGGTGAATTTATTGGTCTTGTAATGGATATCCTGTGAACCATCAGTCGATTTCGAAGGAATTTTGGTAAAGGTAGTGGCACCACCGTATACCTTATTTCCCGTTGAATCAAACGTGTAATTTATCGGCCTTGCATCACTGTATAAATTGTGACAGCTCACGCCCAATCCGACGGCAAAGCTGAAATTGCTTGTACCAAAAGGAAATTCTTTCATGATATACACATTACCCCCCAGGTTAATCTGTTTGGGAGTAATGGAATCACCGGCGGCGCCGGCCCTCATCCACATATCAGTAAAAACATCGGCAACAACCCTGTCGGCCTGTGTCAGTTTTCCATAGGTTGTTTTTTTCTTGTCTTCTTTATCCTGTGCACTCAGGCTATATGAAAGAGCCAGGCAAAGTGCAACGAACATTATTTTTTTCATGTATTATTTTTTTACAAAGATAGCAATTAAAACAATTAGTGTATTTGAAATTTATCTCGTTTAACGACAAACCAAAACAGAAACTACCAACCAATAACGAAATTTTCCGGCTTATAATATATGTTGCCAAAAATGTTTTAATTTTGTTATGGAGTTTCTGCAAGATATTTTATTAAAACTATCCGGCCCCGTCTTCTAGTGGTTAGGAAAATAGATTCTCAGTCTAAAAACATGAGTTCGATTCTCATCGGGGCTGCAAAAATTCAAAAGCAACTGTCAATCAGCGCTTTATTTATATTGGTATTAAAGTAAAATAAAAACGATTTTAAGAATTATAATTATTTCTCATTAAGAATCCTGTATTCTTTTTCAAAATACCGACTTGCATTTATTGAATCGCCCAAATTCATATAGGCTATACCAAGAAACCGCAGACATTCGGTATTTGTTGAATCAATTTCTAAACCTTTGTTCAGATTTTCTATGCCTTTAGCATATTGCTTCATATTTATGTAACCGCAGCCCTTATTCATATATGCAAAAATGTTTTGAGGATCAATTTTTAAAAGTTTATCGCATTCACCGATGGCCTCTTCATTTTTTCCCTCACATAGATACACATAACTTTTCTTGGCGTAAGCATCAGTATTACGGGGATAATATTTCACGGATGAATCAAGGATGCTGATTGCCTTTTCGTATTGTTTTTCATTGCAATATAATAATCCTAAATCACAATATAACTGTGCAGGGGCTATCGGATGAAATAAACGGGCAGCCTTTTCGTAATTAATAATGGCATTTTTTACATCACCCATCTTTACATAAGCGCCACCGAGGTAATAATACGCGAATGAAAAATCGGGGTAAATAGCCGTTGCCCTGGCATATTCTTTTACCGCGCTGCTAAGCAGGCTGAATTGTTTTTCCTGATTTTTTTCCTGAGGATAACGGGTAAACAATAAAATGTTTCCGTAATTAAAATGTGCCCGCGAACTATTGGGGACCACGGCCACATCATGGCTGAATAAGGTATCGCTGTCTTTCCAATCCGGGTTTCTGGTGATGATCCTGAAGGAATAAAACCCTGTTATCACCAACAATAGTATAAATAAGCGTGAATTCATTTTTAACAGTTGTCCAACGGTTTTGAAATGACTTTTAAACATTTCCGTTTTGGTGATTTTCATCAGCAAAAGTGCCAGCACCATACAAAATCCCAGGGAGGGCATAAACAGGAAACGTTCCGCCATGGTCCAATGGATGAGGAAAAATATATTTGATACCGGCGCAAGTGTGAATAAAAAAAACAGCAATGCAAAAGCTAGCGGGTCTTTTTTTCGAATTTTTACAATGGCATAAATTCCAATGAATAAATACAATACGATCCCTGCTATTGCACCGGGACTAAGTATTTGCTGGTTTTGAATTACAGCAAAAGAATAATCGTAGGAGAGGTTATACGGGAAGATCAGAAGGAAAACATACCGTAACAAGATATAAAAGGCCGTGGCTTTCTGACTCACAAAATCAGGTGAAGCTAAAAGCGAATTATAGTACGATGAATTCAATACTTCCATTTTATCTTTTGGAAATGATGCTAAAACATTAAAACGAATTAACAGGAAAGCCCCGGTAACAAAAGCCAGCGCAAGTGTAATAAACAACATTTTTTTATAACCGGTTTTTGCATCGTACATAAAAAGGATCAACGGTATAATGATTAAAAAAGCTATCCCAGTTTCCTTTGACATCAGAGAAAAGAAATAACAAACGGAGGCAAGAACAAATTTCAAAACAGATTTCTTTTCGACAACCTCAATAAACAAATAGGTCGAAAGCAGTGCAAAGAGAAAGCACACTATTTCGTCTAAACTCTTAATATTAGAAACCACTTCGGTATGGATGGGATGTGCCACGTACAGCAGGGTGCAAATAAGAGGTAATATAAGGTTCCGGTTTTTAAATAATTTGCAAAGCACTAAAAACATCAGCCAGCATGTCAGCGCATAAAGCAAGACATTCATAAGATGATAAACGTGAGGGTTGTCGGGGAAAAATTGCCATTCCATGGCGAATATAATCATCGGAACCGGGCGATATTCAGGCATTCTCTCGCTTACATCGTTAGCGCCAAAAAGCCTGTCTGTGGTCAGAAGTGTTGGGATGGCTGAAAACCCCTTCTGAACTAAATTATTTTCAGGTATTACGGAAATGTCGTCACAAGCATAATCAAAAAATACGCTTTGTACATATAATAATAAAGCAAAAGCAATAATAATTATTCCAAGGACAGTTTTAATTTTTCTTAATGCTGTCAGATCCAACCGTAAATTATTTTTAGTCTCTTTCATTTAATTATTTGTAGTTTTCTGCTATTAACCGTCAGGCTTATAAAAGCTTTTTTTGTAACCGTTTTTCATGATTCGTTATGATTTATATAAAAATCAAATGAAAAAAGAAATCATAACGATGAAAATAATTATGTTTTTCCGGCGAAGCCAAATAAAATGTATGAAAAAGTAAAAATAAAAACTTTTTATTATTATTACGCATACAAAATCATAACTTGTTCTTATTTAGAATATTAGAATATTATTCTGAAAATTTCTGTTTATTCTTTTGATGATGAAAATTGTTTTAACAAATTCATAAAGTGGTCCTATTTAAACTCTAAGGACGATGCAAATAAACTCAAAACGGGGAAACCAAATAGCGCCCCGCCATTCAAAGTCATTGTATATCAGCATTTTTCGTCATGCAAATTTTTATTTATTGAACCTGGATATTTGAATGCTTTATAAAAACATTTTACTTGAACCAACCAAATCTGAAAAAATCATGTCTAATCAAAAAATCCAATTTTTTATTAATACTATTTTTTATTTTTTATTTTTTATATATTTGTGACCCCATACATTTTGAATAAATTTAGTTTTTTATACCAGGATTTAGTTTTTTTGTCATTATAATATCTAGCTTAATACATATACCATGAATAAAATCGACATACGTTTTTTAAAAATCACCCTAATTTTTTCAGTACTCTACCTTTTTTCATTCACTGTTAAATCTCAAACAGGTATCGACTGGACAATAAAATGGAACTATCCGGAAGTTTTTATAGAAAATAAAGGGCAATTCGATGGCCGGGATAAATTGCCCGGATCCCAGATTTTATATGCGGTTGACCATACTTCTGTGCAGGTTTTTTTCACAAAACAAGGCCTGACCTACCGTTTGGACACCAAAATAAAAAACAAAGAAAGAAAAAAAGGAGATATCACTAAACCCAAACGCCTCGTCATCAGTGATTTTGTTCATATGACATGGGAAGGGGCCAATCCCAATCCTGAAATCGTTGCGGAACAAATGAGCCCTGATTATCAGACGTATTCTATGCTGAGTAAGGACCGAACCAGTTATTATGATATCAGAGCCATTAAAGGGTATAAAAAAATTACTTATAAAGATTTGTATCCGGGGATTGATGTTGAATATACTTTTCATCCTCAGTCAGGAATAAAATATGCGCTGGTGTTGCACCCCGGTGCCGACATCACCAATGTTAGAATGAAATACACCTCTGACACATCAATTACTATTGGCAACAACGGTGATTTGAAAATTGCCACTTTTTATGGAGATATTATCGAACATGCTCCTGTCAGCTTTTACGCGGATACCAAGAATCCAATTCCATCACAATTTCAATTAAATAATAAAAATGAAGTTGGTTTTATTCTGAATAATTATGATAATTCCCAAAAAGTGATCGTGGATCCCTGGGTACAGACACCAACCCTGGCTAACTCAAACGGTGTCTGGGAACTGGATAAAGATGCCGCCGGCAATATATACATCATTGGCGGAGACATGCCAATGAAACTGCAGAAGTACAGTTCAACCGGTGCATTACTATGGACCTACAGCACCCCATGGGATACAGCTAACAACTGGCTTGGCACGCTGACCACTGATCAAAACGGGAATTCTTACGTCACATCGGGTTCTTCGGCTGCTATTCAAAAAGTAGATGCATCTGGATCTATGGTTTGGAGCGCTAACGGCGGGGCAATGGACGAATATTGGATGATTGCCTTCAACTGCGATCAAAGCAAGCTTATTGTCGGCGGCACCCGCCTTGACCCAATAAATATACCCAACAGCCACGGCGTTATTTTCGATATCAACATCACCAATGGAAGTGTTATTTCTCTTGTTAATGTTTCCAAAACCAGAACATCCACTATGCTGGGCATACCGGTAACCGACCCTAACGAAGTCAGGGCTTTATCTTCATCAAGGGATGCAAAATATTATTTTCTCACCCTCGATTCTGTTGGCGCTATTAATCAGAATCTGAATTTGTGTTCATCAAACGGCCCGGTATTTAAGCATATTTCTGATTATAATTTCTCTTATAAATCCGAGAATTATCGTCCTAATAATGGTAACGCCGGTATCCGCGCTATCAGGGCCAATAACAATTTTGTTTATACCCAGAATGGAGCTACTATTCATAAACGTTCGTTATCAGATGGCTCTGTAATTACGACAGCCGCTATTCCGGGAGGTATTTCTACCAACGTTTCGATGACAAGTTTTTATCAACCCGGCAATAATGGTATAGCTGTCGACTCCTGCGGAAACGTATATGTCGGTTCAGGAGACAGGGTTATAAAATACGATGCCAACCTTAATCTTTTATCACAGACCATGCTTCCCTTTGCCGTATATGACGTAGTAGTTTCTCCGGGTGGTAACGTGGTGGTTTGCGGAGCCACCGGAACGTCTTCCAGCACATCAAGAACCGGCTATGTACAATCCGTTAACATGTCTGCATGTCCTCCTTTTGCCTTGATTTGCTGCAACACCAGTATTTGTCCTGCCGGGCCTTATTGCCAGAATGATCCGGCTGTTGCCCTGGTATCAGAAACTCCCGGTGGTACCTGGAGCGGTCCCGGAGTCAACCCAACGACAGGCATTTTCACGCCAGGAGCTGCCGGTTCAGGTTCTCATACCATTACCTACACACTACCCTGTGGTTCAAGTTCAATCACCATTGTTGTTAATCCATGTGTTCCTCTCACAGTATGCCAGGAATTGAATGGCGATATGACCGTTTACGGTGGAACAGGGCCATACAACTGGCAGAATTGGGCTCCTGCATCCACTTACCCGATAACATCAGAGACGGAATGTGTCTCTTGCGGTTACACCTGGAACGCACTTATGGGCATGTGCCTGAATGGCATGATGCCGGTAACGGATTGCAACGTACCTGCCGGATGGCAAACGTATACAACCGGCACAACCGTGACTCCTTCGGGGACATGGCCAATCAGAGTAATCAACGCAAACGGTGATTCGGCGATCATTAACAGCCTGGCATCGTTGTCTCCATGCAGCACATGCCCGCATTTCACATTCGACATCACCAATGTTGTCAATGTCTGCCCCGGACAAACGAACGGAGGTTTTACTGTTACTGCCAGCGGTGGCGCTACCCCTTATGATTATGTGCTGAAAAATCCCGGAGGTGGTATTATTGCTACATTTAACAACGTAGGCGGCTCACAGACTTTTACGGGATTATCAGCCGGAACTTACAATCTTGTCGCTACAGACAATGATACATGCAGCGATTCCACGCAGGTCATTATTACCCAACCAACTGAAATGAATATTGTAATTACTCCTCAGGATGAAAATTGCCCAAACAGTTGCGATGGTTCTGTAAGTGTTCTTGTTGCCGGCGGAGACAGCCCATATTCTTATGTATGGAACAATCCCGCATATACTACTGCCACTGTTAACGGGCTTTGCACAGGCACGTATTCTGTAACTGTCAGCGATGCTAATTCCTGCACCAAAACGGCAAGTACCATCGTTGGTTCTGCCGTGCCTCTCAGTGCTGACTTTACAGCCAATCCTCAATCAGGAAATATTCCCTTAAATGTAACTTTTACCTATACCGGTACCGGGGCAGCTACCTGGTTTTGGGATTTTGGTGACGGGGCAACATCAAGTGATGCAAATCCATTTCATGTTTACGATTCAATAGGAACATACACAGTAATCCTGATAGTTTCATCAGGCCCGCCCGATTTCTGCCTTGATTCTTCAACGCTGATCATTGACGTTCAAAAGCCATCATTGCTGGTTGTTCCAAATGTTTTTACGCCAAACGGAGATTTGATAAATGATTTCTTTGCGATGGAATCAAAAGAGATCAGGACTTTTTCGTGCACCATTTTCAACAGATGGGGAAAGAAAATTTTTGAATGGACTGATGTCAATCAAGGATGGGATGGCAAAACAAAAGGAGGCAACGCAGCTGCTGACGGGGTTTATTACTTCATAATTTATGCTGTTGGAAATGATGATGTCGAATATGATTTAACTGGAACGGTTACCCTTATCAGATAATGAAAATCCAATACCAAATTAAAACATAGTGTTCTTCGTTTTTTCTTTTATTATTAAATATATTATTCTATTATGCATCATACCAGAAATAAGTTTTTTGTGTTTTCGGTGAAAAAACATAAAAAACTGTCTTCATTTTTTTTGTGTTTGGGTTTCATGCTCAACCTTCTTTTTGTATTTAGTACAGCGGGATTTGGCCAGTCGGACAACTGGGCTGTAAACTGGGACTATCCGAATGTGTTCACTGAAAATAAAGGACAATTCGATGGCCGGGACAAATTGCCCGATTCTCAGATATTATATGCTGTTGACCAAACTTCTGTCCAGGTTTTTTTCACCAAACAAGGCCTGACATACCGTTTAGATACCAAAATAAAAAATAAAGACAGAAAAAAAGGCGATATCACCAAACCCAAACGCCTCGTCACCAGTGATTTTGTTCATATGACATGGGTAGGTGCTAACCCTGACCCTGAAATTGTCGCTGAACAATTAAGCCCCGATTATCAAACGTATTCTATGTTGAGTAAGGACAGGAAAAGTTATTACGATATCAGGGATATCAAAGGATTTAAAAAAATCACGTATAAAAATGTTTATCCTGATATTGATGTGGAATATACTTTTCATCCCGAATCAGGCATAAAATACGCGCTTGTGTTGCACCCCGGTGCAGACATCACTAAAGTCAGGATGAAATATACCTCGGACTCTTCAATTTATGTTGACAACAATGGTGATTTAAAAATTGCCACCATTTATGGCGATATTATCGAACATGCACCTGTCAGCTTTTATGCAGATGACAACACCCCGATCCAGTCACAATTTCAATTAAATAATAATGAAATTGGATTTGTACTGCATAATTATGACAACACGAAAAAAGTAATTGTTGATCCATGGGTTCAAACACCCACTCTGGCCAATTCAAAAGGTGTCTGGGAACTGGATAAAGATGCTGCCGGCAACATCTATATGATTGGCGGGGACATGCCTATGAAATTGCAGAAGTACAATTCAACCGGTGTATTACAATGGACATATACCACACCATGGGATACAGCCAACTTCTGGCTGGGCACACTAACCACAGATCAAAACGGGAACTCATATATCACCGCAGGGTCTTCGGCTGCTATTCAAAAAATAAATTCGGCCGGCTCTATGGCATGGAGCGCCAACGGCGGAGCTATGGACGAATACTGGATGATTGCCTTCAACTGCGATCAAACCAAGCTTATAGTCGGCGGCACCCGCCTTGACCCTATTAATATCCCAAATAGCCACGGTGTTATTTTCGATATCAACATCTCCAATGGCAGCGTTATTTCTCTGGTTAATGTTGCCAAAACCAGATCATATACGATGCTGGGCATTCCTGTAACCGACCCTAACGAAGTAAGGGCATTATCTTCTTCAAGGGATGCAAAGTATTATTTTCTTACGCTGGATTCACTTGGAGCCATTAACCAGAATATGACTTTGTGTTCTACCAATGGCCCCGTATTTAAGCACATTACCGATTATAACTTCTCATACAAATGTGAGAATTACCGCCCAAATAACGGCAACGCAGGTATTCGTTCCATCAGGGCAAATAATAATTTTGTTTATACCCAGAATGGAAGTACCATTCATAAACGTTCTTTATCCGATGGCTCAATAATCACAACAGCTGCTATTCCGGGCGGTATTTCTACCGCAGTAACCATGACTAGTTTTTATCAACCCGGAAATTCAGGTATTGCAGTTGATGACTGTGGGAATGTTTATGTCGGCTCAGGCGACAGGGTAATTAAATACGACGCCAACCTTACACTTTTGTCGCAAACCAATCTTCCATTTGCTGTTTTCGATGTGGTTGTTGCTCCGGGAGGAAATGTTGTTGTTTGTGGCGCCACCGGAAATTCTTCAAGTACAAACCGAACCGGTTATCTGCAATCCCTGAACATGTCGGCATGTGCTCCGTTTGCCCTGATATGCTGCAATACCACCATTTGTCCTGCCGGCCCCTTCTGCCCCACCGACCCTGCTTTTTCACTCATCTGTGAGACTCCCGGCGGCACCTGGAGCGGCCCCGGGGTAAATCCTACTACAGGTGTTTTCACTCCTGCAACAGCCGGCCCCGGTACTCATACGATTACTTATACACTTCCCTGCGGCTCCAGTTCAATCACCATCGTTGTAAATGCTTGTGTCCCTCTCGCCGTTTGCCTTGAGTTAAACGGCTCCATGACTGTTTCGGGCGGAACAGGGCCTTATAGCTGGCAGCAATATACCACAGGATCCACCTTCCCGATTACAAACCAGGCAGAATGCCAGTCGTGTGGGTATACATGGAACGCCCTTATGGGCATGTGCCTGAACGGTATGATGCCGGTAGAAGATTGTACGATGCCAGCCGGATGGTCAACTTTTACAACAGGCACCACAGCTACACCTCCGGGGACCTGGCCAATAAGAGTCATCGACGCAAACGGAGATTCAGCGATAATTACAAGTCTGGCTTCTTTGCCTCCATGCAGCGCTTGTCCAACATTGACAATCTCGTCTTCTAACATAGTGAATGTTTGTGGCAGTGCAACCAACGGGAGCTTTTCGGTTTCTACGAGTGGCGGTACAGGACCTTATGACTATACATTATTACTCGGAAGCAACACCGTCGCAACTTTCAGTGATGTGACCGGTTCACAGAACTTCACAGGGCTGGGTGCTGCAACATATACGGTGAACGTACTCGATGCAAACAATTGCCCCGGAACCATTACTGTTACTATCATTTCAGTAGCCAACCTCACACCTGTGATATCAGGCCCGACGACTATCTGTGCAGGCAGTTCAGCAACACTGGATGCCGGAAGCGGATATACTTCATATGCATGGTCCACAAGCGCAGCCTCCCAAACCATATCAGTCTCTGCAAGCGGGACCTATTCTGTGACAGTTTCAAACGGAAGCTGTTCCGGAAGTGCTTCAATTACAATCACACAGGCAAGCAGTATTACTCCTTCAATCTCAGGGCAAACAACAATCTGCCCGGGTGCTTCCACGGTCCTGGATGCCGGAGCCGGATATGCATCCTACGTTTGGTCAAATGGCGGATCCACACAAACCATAACTGTAACTTCCGGAGGGGTATATTCTGTTACCGTTTCCGACGCCAACAATTGCACAGGTACAGCCTCTGCCACAGTAACAATTATCTCGACGCTTCCTGTAACAGCCAGTGCTAATCCTCAAACAGTATGCCCTGGCAACCCTGTGACACTCACAGCAACCGGAGGCCAGAACTACTTATGGAATACTACACCTCCGAGCTATGACTCTGTTTTTGTTGTTCACCCGACAACGGCCACCACCTATGTGGTAACCGCAACATATAACGGGTGTACGGCCACTGCTTCCGTAACTGTAGCTATCGATGCGTCTCTTAATGTCTCGGCAACATCCACAAATGCGGGATGTGCACATAATGACGGTACCGCAACAGCCGATGTTACGGGCACCGGATATACCTTTGTCTGGAGCACGGTACCTCCTCAATATACTCAAACTGCTACCGGCCTTGCTGAAGGCACTTATACTGTGACAGTCGGGTATAACGGATGTTCGGGGGAAGCAACCGTCACCGTCTTTAAAGATTCCGGACCGGAAGCCGCATTTTACACGCTTCCTGAAAATATTTTTCTTGACGAAGGGCCGGTATTATTCTTTGATCAATCTGTAGGAAATATCACTGACTGGGACTGGAACTTTGGTGACAGTACCTCTGCTACCGGAGACCCTACCAGCCACCAATATGCTGATACCGGTTCTTATTTGATCACATTAATTGTTACAGATGCCGAGGGATGTATTGATACGGCACAAGGTTATATCCATGTGAATCCGATGTTCACTGTCTGGATCCCGAATTGTTTCACGCCTAACGATGATGCCCGGAATGAGTTTTTCAAACCTATTGGTGTGGGTTGGGATACAAAAAATTATTTCATGTCTATTTACGACCGGTGGGGGCGGGAATTATTCTATACCACGGATGTCAACGAAGGCTGGGATGGAACTTACTGCAACAATTACGATTATTCAAAAGGTGTGCAGGGAATTTATGTATATCTCATCCGGATCAGTGACCTGAAAGGAAAAAAATACCATTACAAAGGAATTATCACGCTAATCCAGTAAGAGTCTTGCTCCTATAGAAAAGATTGCTCTTTGCATAAAAGAAAAGAGCCGGATATATATTTTGTTCAGATTTATTTTGAAAAGGTATCTCCGATCGTAATTTTTAATGATAAAACGCCTGCATATAATAAGGGAATTCCGTCTTTTTATTATCTCAGGATCATCAGTGAACTAATCTCAAAACCAGGCATTTTGATTGACTGAGGCTGGAAAATTCCAACTTAAAAGAATATACACCGGCAGGCAGATTTTTTGAGGATAATTCTATTGTATGTTTACCGCTTTCCTGAGTTTCTTCTACAAGTTCTGAGACCATCTCGCCTAATGCATTGTAGACTTTAAGTTTTACCATGCCGTTTTCCGGTAAGTTGTACGTTATAGTTGTTTCATCATTGAAAGGATTCGGATAGCCGGCAAACTCAAATCCTGCCTCATCGCCGCTGCCCGTTACAAAGATTTTGGGCATTAACAAATGTGTCTCGTCATTTTCTTCACCGAACTTGTTAGCAACAACACCTGTTCCGGATAATTTAAATTCAAGATCACCGTGTTTCAGTTTATTGAGGGCGCGGAAGCCAAGAACGATGACTTCATCATTTGCTGCAACATCAAAATGATTTGTCGTGGCATACACTATTCTGACCACGCCATCTTCATCAGTTACCAGCAGGTCGCTGTTGCCGGTAATAACTTCCTCCAAAACCGGGTTAATCTTTAATGCATGGTTTTTATTGATTGCTTTCGGTATAAAAGCATTTACAAGTTTGTATCCACCGGGATAGCTCAACTCCAGTCCCAGCGCTGAAAAATCATTCATCTTTGAGCTGATTCGCAATGGTATTTCAAAATAAATGGGGTCGGTTATAGAAATAACCTCGTCTGAAGTAACAATAATATCATCGGGTAGTGTTTTTGCACCGGTCCATGTTGTTAAGGAATCACGGTATTTGCTGCTAGATGCATTATAGTCGCCGTTGCAAATTGTTTCCAGGTTAATGTTTAGGTCCGAACCTGCAACAGTAACAATAGTGTTCAAAGCATCCCAGTTTCCTTTTGGGAAATTCTTGCTGACCAGGTATGGCGCTCCTATCTTGGCTTTTAATCTGGCGACATCAACTGCATTGATAAAACTGTTATTATCAACATCAGCCGCTTTCTTGTATTTTGCAGAGAAACATCTGGATGGATCGAAAAGTGTATCGCTTGCAATAAAATACATAAGCAACGCCACATCGGCTGCATTTACATCGTTACCCCATTGCATGGTATCTGCCGCATATTTATCATAAGACATCATATAGTTGCCATCCATAATATTGCTAAATTGGTAATGCCCCAGTGCATCACTCGTATCCCTTGCTACTTCTGTTCCTGCAGGATAATTTTTTAGTATCAGGATTACGTTATCAATATTGTAATTTGCCGAATTATATGTAGGAAGATTTGGTGCAGGGCTGCCAACAAAGGCCCTTCCGGCATAAACGGTTTTTCCGTTGATGGAATGCCCGGCACCTCCACAGGTAACCGTAACGGCATCTGTTGCCAGGCAATTATTATTGTTAATGGTCAATGTGTAAGTTGTGGTAGTTGCCGGTGATGCAGCGGGCTGGGAAATATTCGGGTCATCTAAACCTGTTGCCGGTGACCAGCTTATACTTCCCGGGCCATTGGCAGGGCTGCCTATCAGAATGGGTGACCCCGTATATGTTGCATCAATGCCGGCTTCTGCAACAGGCATTTGGTTTACCGTTACGTCCATTGTTGCAATAGATGAGCAAAGTCCGGAAGTTGGTGTAAAAGTATAAGTAGTAACTCCTGCAAAAGAAGTGCTGATAATATCAGGACTCCATGTCCCTGTTATCCCGTTTATTGATGTTAATGGTAAAACTCCGGGGGTATCACCGGTACAATAGGGTCCTTGTTGTGTAAATGCCGGTGTGACCGAGGAAACTGCTACCGTTGTGCTGCCTGAAGTCGAACAGCCATACATATTAGTAGCGGTCACAATATACTCTGTGCTCGCTAAAGGAAAAACAGCAGATTGGTTTTGCAGAGCGGATGTAAATCCTGCCGGAATTGATGTCCAGGAGTATGAGCAAGGATTGCTTATGGTATGTTCAATCATAAAAACGTCAACATACAAACTACCCTGGTTGGCAGCAGAAAATACGTTAAGCGCAAAATAATAAGTGCCGGTGGCTGCAGGTGTATAAGTTGTGGTAACCTCGGTCCAGACAGCATCAGTGATATTGTTTGTTGACCAGATAGTGGTTGTTTGTTGTGCTATAGATTGCACAGTTCCAACAGTGAGTTTTAATTGATTTGTTTTACCGGATGTTCCACGATACCAGAACGTAAAAGTATAAGTTGTTCCGCCGGCTAAAGGCAAGCCGGGTGTAATTTCCCATGCATTGGCAACCCTTGTGGCATGGGCAACAAAGCAAAGAGAACGATCGGAACTGATATACGTGACAGCATTGTAGCCCCAATAATTTCCGGTATTTCCTCTCAATGTGGCCCATGCTCCATAAGTGGGGTTCGTTAATGTATAGGGTGCACTCCCACCGCTCCAATTTGCAGATGAAAAATTTTCGGCAAAATCAATAACCACCTGATCAGCATTGGAATTTGATGCCGATGCCAAATCAACAGATTCACCCAGACAGATAGAATTATCAGACGCTGATGCGGACACACCGGTTGGAACTGCGTTCACAACAATATTCATGGTGTCCATTGATGAACATAAACCCTCATTTGGTGTGAAAATGTATTGCGACGTACCCGAAGTTGCAGAATTTATTGTTGGCGGGCTCCAGGTTCCTGTAACACCATTGAGTGAATTTACAGGCAAGGTCTCCGGAGTAACTCCCACGCAATAAGGCCCGAGTTGGTTGAATGCTGATGTGACATTAGGGACAGGAGTAATAGTGATGCTTGTACAGGAAGTAAGGCTGCAGGAATTTTCCCAATGAGCAAAGTATGTTATGGTATCTGGTGGGGAATCTAGTATTAGCGGATTCCCCGTACCCACAAGAGCTCCGGAACATGAGCCTGCTGTCCACACAAGAGTTGTTCCCGACCCGTCACTAACGCTGAGGCTGATTGTTCCGGCATCGTCCATGCAAAAATTGTTTCGATTGCTGAATGCTGCTGTGGGCAGAATACAAGGTGAATACAGCGCTATTTCAAAAGCGTTGCTAAGTGTCCCTGTAAGTGCCGGGTTACTGCTGATGACGCGAATCCTGTATGCCGTGCCACTTGCCGTATTTGCAGGAATAATACAATTAATGGTTCCGCTGTTAGCATTACTGCTAAATGTTCCAATAGCTATCGGAGTATTAAAAGATCCGGAAGCATCGGACAATTGAGCTGTATAACTATTGGATGTGAATGTCCCTGTTGACGTAAAATCAATGGAAGTGACAAATCCTACAGTGGAAGTTATACAATACTGGCTTTCCGGTGTGGCGGCTGTGATTAAGGAATATGTTACCTGGTTTGCAGATATCCCCGGCGTAAGGTATAACTCAGAACCGGTGGTGCAATTATAATCAAAAACGGTTACATAGTAACGCTGCCCTGCAGTAAGATTTGTAATAGTTACATTGTTTCCGGCACCATTATATACAATGTACTCTCCGCTATTTAATGTATTTCCGGCGCCAAAGGCTGAATTGGCCACGTAGGTGGTTCCGGCCACCGGGCCTCCGGTAACCGCGCTGCCTTGTTTTACGACAACCATTCTGGCGGCTCCGTCACCACTAACCCAGCTGAGGGTCATTCCGGTTTCGGTAATAGCTGAAAACGATAGGTTTCCCGACGGTATTGTAGGTGAGGCGCAGGATGTTCCACATTCCATAATATGACCGCCAAGAAATGTGGCCACATCAATGCCACCTTGTGTCCACTCGGTTGCAAGTGTTGGAAACCCGGAGGCCGGGTTGACAGTCACACCGGAGGTTACGCTTGAATTTCTCACAAGGGTTGAATTTAACGATGTTAAAGATCCACTTGTCCATGCTGTTCCCGGGTCCTGACCAATTCTGCCAAAAATATCCACATAAGAAGCTGTGGAGATTTTGTACAAACCGAGTGCGTCATTCCCGTTGAAAAATGTTGCCGTTGTGATTATGGTATCTGTAGTAAATATTGTTGCCGCTGAATTGGAATAAACATTAACGGCCTGGTCCGCAAGTGTTCCGCTTAGGAGTTTATCTGTTGTCGGAGTTGTAGCTCCGTTGGGGAACAGCCTTAATCTGTAATCGGAGAGGTTTACCACAGCGCCGGTACCATTATAGATTTCAATATATTTATTATTGCCCGAACCTTCCACATATTCAGAAATAATAAGGTCCGTTGCGCAGCCGCTGCCCGATCCACCGGTTGACGTGGTACACGTTGCCGTGACGGCTACCGGAGAGGTTTTATAATTAATGTTAACGGATGAATTAGTATAAGGGTAAATCTTAAAATAATAGGTGGTTGATGGCGCCAGTCCGGAAAAACTTACTGATTGGGTTCCGGCGGTTATGTTTTTCGCAAAGGATCCGTCGGTTTCAGGTGTTCCGTCAACAGGATCCGCGATGGATGCAAGGCTCGCAGTACTGGCTTTTATGAGGTATCCTGCCGGAATTACCGTTCCGGTGGCATCAGTCCAGGATAAAGATATAGAAGAACTTGTAGTCGTGCCGCAGTTAAAACCAGTTGGATGGTTGGTGGGTTCCGTTTGCAAAACGGTATAGTTGCAAGTTGCAGAAGTTGTTGAATTTGCTTCGTTATCTGTGGCAAGAATTCTATAAGTTACGGTCGTGCCGGCTGTTTGTGCTGGAATTAAGGTCGATGTGATATAAGAGGGAGCTCCGTTTAATGCCATGGTAATGGAATTCCCAAAACTAATTCCGTCAGTACACCATTGCAGGATGGCAGACGTAATGTTTCCATCATCGGTGATATCAGCAGTAACCGAAACCGTATTGGACGGCCCCGGGTAAACCGGGTTGTGCGTGATATTTGTAATTATGGGGCCGGACACGCAGTTCGTGGAAGTCCACACAAGACAAACATATTCCGGATGGTCAATATAGGGATTACGGTTGTGTTGCGGAGTTGCGTAATAAATGCTGTCGTTGCGTGCAATTTCCTTTGTGCTCACAGGATCCTGATTGTGCCAGCGAACAAGCATATCAATATACCATTGCAGGTAATTACCCCCCGATGTGGTAATAATATACTGAGAATCATATGTGTAGGTGTTTCGCCAGGTGCTCATAGTATTCATATAGCGGGTTGCCAGGTACAAAAATGCCCGGGCAAAATCCCCTTTATATTCATTGATGGGCTCAAAAATAGTTCCAGTAAAACCGGCAAGAGAACAGGGGCCTACCTTACTGCCGTTAGTAGATGTCCATGTGGGAGCAGTGGTTTCTGCAACGATGTTATTGGACTTCTTGTTGTTGACATATTGATCTGCGGGAAACAGATGATGAAGATCGGAATATTGGGGGTTACTTGCATTGTCAAAGGTTCCCCACCATGAGTTTGGCAGGAGGTGTTCCCTGGAATAACAATCACCTTCCTGAGAAGCTGACCCGCATTGATCAGTATAAATTGTAAAGGTATAAACCGGGGAGCCACTGGGAATATCGGAATACATATCCCATACAATTGTATTATTGGGTGAGGGCCGAACATCAGTATGAGAATAGGCATCCCAAACATCGAAAGCCGTGCTGGTATAAGGCAGTTTTACATGTCCTGCGGTGATAATATCGCGCAGGTTTGCGCGTAAAACATCTCCGGTGCCGGTTGCCGCATTATAATACCCTGCAGGAATCTGTGCCGCCAGGTTTATCAGCAATAACAGGAATGTAAGAAACAGTGTAATCCGCTTAGGAAATACTAAAGAATGTCTCAGGATGTTTTTTTTGCTTTTTGAGCGAAGCGCTTCCTTTTCTGAATTGAAGCTGATGAATTGTTTTGGAATCGAAGTTCTCATGAGCTAAAAAATATCACAATTTTTATTAAAAATATCATGTTACTTTTAAGCCGGTTTCAGTAGTGCGGTAGCGTTGGAAAACGCGACACTCATCAAGGGTGCTCAGCCAAAACAATACAAACAAGTATTATTCTATGACAAACATACAAAATTTTTAAGATATAAGCAATTTTTTTTGATTTATTTTAAACTTTTTTACAAATTATTATTTAATAAAAAATTCTTTTCTTAAATTTTTTCTATATTTATACTCAAAAAATTCACGGATTATGAAGAAAACAATACTCTTAATTTGTTTAATTCTGGTATCATTATCAGTATTTTCACAGACATATAACGGAAAAGAAGCCCAGTCAGTTCTTCCCGGTTCCGAGATGGTAGTGAAAGACCAACTGCTTGACATTCCTACCTTCATTAGATTCGCAGAAGGCTCGGAAATAAGTTTTAGTGAATGGCAAACCTGGTTCAAAAACCATTTCAAGATCAGTCCGGATTTTGGACTACAACTTTTGCGTACCGAAAACGACAAACTCGGGTTTACCCATTACCGTTATCAGCAGACGTACAAAGGTTTCCCAATTTATTCAAATATTTTCATTATTCATGTAAAAAACGATTTTGTTGTTAGCATGAACGGACAGTTATTCGTGAAACTTAATGCCCCTGCTGTTGTTTCCCTAACCGAAACACAAGCATTAGACAAGGCCATATCGTACGTTGGGGCTGAAAGTTACAAATGGGACATAGCCGGAGAAGAGCAAATGTTTAAGTATGCACTGAATGATCAGGAAGCCACCTTTTTTCCAAAAGGTGAACTTATGCTGATACCTGATGATAATAATTATAAAGGTTCGCATTACAAGTTAGCCTATCGGTTTGATATATATGCACATCAGCCGATGAGCCGTCAATGGGTTTTTGTTGATGCGGCTACAGGAAATGTCATTAAAACACTTCAGCGCATACAATCAGAAAATGAAGACATTATGTCAAATGCAACCGGAACTGCCGTTACTGCTTATAATGGTAGCCGCTCAATCACTTCTGATTTCACAGGCAGCACCTATCGTTTGCGCGAAACAGGAAGAGGCCTGGGTATTGAAACTTATGATATGAATACGGGGACCAATTATTCTTCCGCTGTTGACTTCACGGATGCGGATAATAACTGGAACAATGTAAACGCACAGTTGGATCAGGTTGCTACGGACGCCCATTGGGGGGCAGAAATGACTTACGATTACTATTACAACAAACATGGCAGAAACAGCATCAATAATGCCGGTCTTAAGCTGTTGAGTTATGTTCATTATGATAACAGTTATGCCAATGCTTTCTGGGATGGGTCCAGTATGTCATATGGTGATGGAGACGGGACCTATGGCCCATTTACAACACTTGATATTTGTGCGCATGAGATAACGCATGGCATTACTGAATACACAGCCAGCCTGGAGTACCAGTATGAATCGGGTGCGTTGAATGAAGGATTCAGCGATATTTTCGGCGCCAGTGTTGAATTTTTTGCAAGCCCGCCAATTCAAACCGGTAACTGGTTAATTGGTGAAGATATCGGGGATGCCTTCCGCAGTATGGCAAACCCGAATCTTTATGATCAGCCGGATACTTATCTTGGAGATCTATGGTATACCGGCACAGGAGATAACGGAGGTGTCCATTATAATTCAGGAGTGATCAATTTCTGGTACTATTTGCTCTGCCAGGGTGGTTCAGGAACCAATGACAATGGGAATGCCTACAGTGTGACTGCCATTACCATGGCAAAAGCCGAACTCATTGCATACAGAGCTCTAACTGTATATCTTACCAGTACTTCACAATACGCCGATGCCCGGACCGCCACAATACAGGCCGCAGCTGATCTCTATGGCGGGTGTTCACCGGAAACACAATCAACAACAAATGCCTGGTATGCAGTTGGCGTTGGAGCAGCTTATTCTGCCTCGGCCACAGAATCTGATTTTTCTGCCTGTCCCCGTACCCAATGCACGGCTGCGCCTTTTACCGCCCAATTTACAAATATGAGTACCAACGGCAATACCTACAAATGGTATTTTGGCGATGGCAGTACAAGCACTGTTGCCAGCCCCTCCCACGCATATTCAAGCAACGGCATCTATGATGTGAAACTGGTAGCTTATGGCGGAACCTGCGGCAGCGATTCTGTAACGAAATCAGGTTACATTGCTGTTGGCCCTTCTTATCCATGCCCGGTTTCCATACCTTCGAGCGGGACAGGCACTACGCAGACAAGTTGTAGTGGCTCATTGTTCGACAGCGGCCTTTGCGGCGACTATGCCAATAACACGGCCGGTACCATCACTATTTCTCCTACCAGCGCCACATCGGTTACACTGACTTTCAACTCTTTCAGTTTTGAATCAGGATATGATTATCTGTATGTTTACAACGGGCCATCCACAGCATCGCCACAAGTGGCGGGGTCACCATTTTCTGGCACATCGCTTCCCGGGCCTATCACATCCACCGGCGGTTCGATCACGATACGGCAGACAAGTGACGGAGGCGTGATAGCATCGGGATTTTCACTTGACTGGACGTGTACAGGAACAGAGGTACCACCGGTAGTAAACTTTGTTGCCGGCACTACAACAAGCTGTACCGGTACCATCAATTTTACAGACCAGTCGTCAAACTCCCCCACTTCATGGTTATGGAAATTTGGCGATGGACAGACGTCAGCTCTGCAAAATCCCGTACACACTTACAATGCAAGTGGCACATACACCGTCAGGCTGCGAGCCACCAACCAATACGGTACAGATTCACTGATACGTACAAGTTATATCACGATCAACATGCCTGCTGGTCCTATGGTGACAGGGGCTTCCGTCTGCAACCCCTCAACTGCAACGCTGACAGCTGCAGGAAGCGGCATCCTAAAATGGTACAGTTCGCTCACAAGCAACACTGTGCTGCAAACCGGCAATTCATACACCACACCTACGCTTTCATCAACAACTGATTATTATGTAAAAGACAGTGTTTCCGGGGCAATAACCCATGGGGCAAAAACAGATTCTGTGGGAGGTGGCAGCATGTTTACCAGCGCCTATGTACATTATGAAGTATTTGACTGTTATATTCCTCTCGTTTTGCAGACTGTAAAAATTTATGCCAATGCAGCGCAGACTGGAAAAGTAATAACGCTTCAAAATTCTTCAGGGATCACTCTTGCAACGGCCACTGTTAACCTTGCAGCCGATATCAATACGGTAACTTTGAATTTTGATCTTCCTGTGGCGAACGGTTTGAGGTTGGTGGGACCTGCATCACCAGGTTGGTACAGAAACACTTCTGGTTTGACTTATCCGATTACCGCACCCGGTAAGTTTTCCATAACTGGGAGCAGCGCTGACCCCACCCTGCGTTATTATTATTTTTATGATTGGGTGGTAAAAGAAGCTGATTGTGTAAGCCCGAGGGTGATGGTTACTGCCACCGTAAATAATTGCACCGGTATAGAAAGTATCAATAATGATCCGGGGATTTCCATCTCGCCGAATCCGACAGATACTTATATCAATATTGATTTTGCCGGACATTCCGGTGAACAGGGTGTCATTGAAATTTTTGGCTTGCAAGGGCAGACGCTTTATAGCGAAAAGATTTCATCCTTGACGGAAATGCAAAGAAAAACCATTGATCTTACAGGGTTTGCCACCGGTGTTTACTTCGTCCGTGTTTTTGCCGGCGGAACCGCCACCGTGAATAAAATTCAGATCTATTAGTAGTTGTATAGTCAAATAAAAAAGCCTGCGAAATGCAGGCTTTTTTTGTGGTCCCACCTGGACTTGAACCAGGGACCACCTGATTATGAGTCAGGTGCTCTAACCAACTGAGCTATAGGACCTATTGCAAAAAATGCAACATTCTTGGTTTTGTGCCCGCAAAATTACATCTTTGCAGCATATTATCCAAAAAAATTTTCATGCACGGGCAAATTATTAAAAATATCATTTTCGATTTCGGGGGCGTCATCATAGACATTGATTATTGGAAGAGCATCAACGCTTTTATTGAACTCGGTTTTGAAAATTTCGACCGGATATATTCACAGGCCGGCCAGTCTGCATTATTTGACGAACTTGATAAAGGCTTAATCAATGCCGAAGAGTTCAGAAACAAACTGCAAAAATTATTTCCGCGGGGTGTTAGCACAAAAATGATAGATGACGCCTGGAACGCCATACTGATTGGGATCCCGGCACACCGGATACAGTTGCTTGAAAAAATCCGTAACAACTACCGAATTTTTCTGATGAGCAATACAAACACGCTTCATTATGCAGAATACATAAAAGAACTGAAAGAAAAATTCGGATATGATGACCTTTCCTGCTTATTTGAAAAAGTCTATTTGTCGTTTGAGCTCGGGATGAGGAAACCTGATAAGAAAATTTTCAAACTCATATTAGAAGAAAATAACCTTAACGCCACTGAAACACTTTTTATCGACGATTCAGAACAGAACCTCCCTCCTGCAAAAAGTTTTGGAATAAACACCCTGTTTTTAAAAAGCGGCATGGATGTTACCGAACTTTTCGAAAACGGGTTTCTTAAAGCCGAGAAATAAGCTATTAATACATTGCTTTTACTTTTTTTCTTTCAATGACAGCGTGGAAGTAAATACCAGCTGCGATGTTTCCGAAACCATAAAGGCCCCGTAAAAATTCACTGTACCCGATCCCGCCTGGGGGGCTTTCCAATTAAACGACCAGTTTTTACTTCCCTTAGCTGTTGAACCTTGGTCGGTATGTGTAATATACTTTCCTTTACCGATTAGTTTTGTTTCATCCGTATTGGTCGGTATGAGCGTACCCGTCAGCTCCCCCGAAGGGTTTTGCGGGGATATTTCAAACCCTATACGCTTCACGCCAGCCGTGCCTTTGGCGGATGCTTTGATGGTATATGTTTTTCCCGGTTCATATAAATTATTTACCGCATCGGAAGTAATCATGCCTTCCTGTGTTTTTAGCGTTGCATTGTGGCAGGCCATACACGTTTTTGCATCAGACGGAGAACCTGTTTTTCCGGCAGGTGCACCTCCAGAGTGTGAAAAAAGTTGCAGGTTCACAACACCTGTTATAAATAGAACTGTAATAAAAATTGCGATTGTTGATTTTTTTCTCATAATGTCGAGTATTATTTAACGGTTATTAATTATTTATAAAAGTCAGCTATTTCATCCAAAACTTCTTTTATTTCTGAAAACGAATTCACGGTTACCAGTTTCATGCGAAACTGCTTGAAATCTGCCAAAGCCCTGAAAATACTACTGTAATGTTTCCGCATTTCAAGAACAGCCAGCCGCTCCCCTTTATTATTTATTGAGCTTGATAAATGCTGTATGACGATCTCAATTCTTTCGCTGATCATCGGCGGATCAGATATTACACCGGATTTCAGGTATTCTTTAATGTCTTTGAAAATCCACGGGTTACCAATGGCTGCTCTTCCGATCATGATACCATTAACGCCATAACGATTTTTCATTTCCAGCGCTTTCTGCGGTGAATCAATATCTCCATTGCCAATAATGGGAATTCTTATCCGGGGATTGTTTTTTACTTCCCCGATAAGAGTCCAGTCGGCTTCGCCCTTATACATTTGAGCTTTTGTCCTGCCGTGAATGGTAAGCGCGCTGATTCCCGCGTCCTGAAGCTGTTCTGCAAGTTGGGTGATTACAAGATTTTTTTCATCCCATCCCAGCCGTGTCTTAACAAAAACGGGTTTATGTGTATTTTTTATTACTTCGGAAGTTATGGAAATCATTTTTGGAATGTCTTTTAATAAGGCCGCACCTCCACCCTTATCAACAATTTTCTTTACCGGGCATCCAAAATTGAGGTCAATAAAATCGGGATCCGCTTCTTCGGCAATTCGCGCTGCAATAACCAACGATTCGGCATTATTTCCAAATAACTGAATTCCGATCGGCCGTTCGTCTTCATCAAATTTCAGCTTTTTTTTGCTTTTTTCTGCGTTTCGTATGAGTCCGTCAGCGGCAACAAATTCAGTAAAGACCAGGTCGGCGCCATAGGTTTTGCATATCTTACGGAATGTGGTATCTGTCACATCTTCCATAGGTGAAAGAGCCAGTATAAATTTAGTAAAAAGATTTTCAGTCAAATTATTCAAAATAAAATTTTTTCTTATATTTGTCAAGAATACATTGTAACAAAAGTATCTAATTTAGCGTATTCAAGCAACCATTTTTTATTTTTGAATGTCTAATGTAATATTCCTATTAAACACCAATTAAAAAATAATATTAAAATAATGAAAAAATTATTTATCCCTATTTTTTGTATTTTTTGGATTATAGCTTTTTCTGCAACATCAATTCAAAAGGCTCAGGCACAGTTAGCAGTTACGCAGGGAGCGGCTCTTAATTTGACGCCTTTGCAATTAATCCAGCAGGTACTGGTGGGTACAGGTGTTACTGTAAGCAATGCCACATTCAATGGATCCGGAGCGCTTATCTCCTCCAATATGTTAGGTTCTTACACTACAACTGGTGTAGCAACCACTCAGCTTGGCTTTACCGGAGGTGTAATAATCGCTTCAGGAAATGCAAATGTTGCTATCGGCCCTAACACATCGGGTAGTGCAGGCAACACTGTTGGAACAGGCTCTGATCCTGACCTCCAGCTGTTGATCCCATCCCATACTGTTTTTGATAAAGCAGTTTTAGAATTTGATTTTGTTCCTATTTCGGATACCATCAAATTCAGGTATGTTTTTGCCTCCGAAGAGTTTGATGAATTCTGCAACTCTTCTTATAATGATGTCTTCGGGTTTTTCGTCAGCGGCCCCGGAATCACTGGACCTTTTTCAAATAATGCCATGAACATTGCCCTTATGCCGGGATCCTCCAATTATGTTACCATTGACAACGTCTGTGCATGCAGCAGTTCATGTTCATGGCTGAACACAGCTGGAACCTATTACCAGCATGACAGGCTTACCAATGTTTACACCGCCTGGTGCATCGTTCAACCCTGCCAGCAATATCACCTCAAACTGGCTGTTGGCGACGCCGGTGATGGTGCTTATGACTCCGGCGTGTTTCTTGAGGCAAACAGTTTAACTTCAAACGGACTTTCATACAACACCTCATATTCTTCCAATGTTGACACTGTAGCTGTTGAAGGATGCAACAATGCAATTATTGCATTCCACCTCGGTGACCCGGCCACAGATACTATTATCATTAATTACACAGTCTCAGGCTCCGCTATTGAAGGTGTAGATTTTCCGGATATTCCGGACAGCCTTATTATTCTTCCGGGTCAAGATTCCGCAGTTTTTATCATCCTTCCGATCTCTGACGGAATTTCAGAACCTGCAGAAACAATTTTTATTGAGTATGTTAACACCGTTTGTGGTTCTATTGACACTATTGCAATTATTATTAAAGACTATACTCCCCTATCAACAACAGTAACACCAGAAGTACATAATTGTAACGGGCAGGCCGCGACTGTTAGTGTTACGGTCGCAGGAGGTTTTACTCCGCCACCATTAGAGTACGAGTGGAGTGAAAGTGCGGGAAACACCCAGTCGGTTCAGGTTAACCCGCCTACACCTACCATGTACTATGTGACGGTTTCCGACGCCTGCAACTATTTTACCGTTGACAGTGTCTTTGTAAGCATCAGCAACCTGTCAAACCAGGTAACCAATGTGGATTCCGTAACCTGCTTCGGATATACCGATGGATCTGCAACTATTACTGCCGTAAACGGACTTGTGCCCTACCATTATATCTGGTCGCCAACCAATGATACCACACCTACTGCAAGCAACCTTGGTGCGGGCACCTACTTCGTGACCGTAACGGATGATATTGGTTGTTCTTCTACCAATTTTGTAATACTCGACAGCCCGCCTGAAATAGGGTTGATACTTACACCGACAGATGAAACATGCATTACTTATTGTAATGGAGTTATCGCCTCACTTCTGACAGGTAATTATGATCCACCGGTAACTTATATCTGGAACACCATTCCTGCCCAGAGTAATGCGAATGCCACAAGTCTTTGCCCTGGTGATTATGCGGTTACCGTCACGTATTCTCCGCATAACTGTGTTGTTTCCGGAACCGGCAGTATTATTACCTCAACCCTGATCAGCGCAGATTTCACTGCTGATAGCGTCGAGGGTTTTATTCCGCTTACGGTTCATTTTACCTATACAGGCAGCGGGGCTAATATATTTCTGTGGGATTTTGGAGACGGCACTCCAACCAGCTCAGACCAGAATCCTGTTCATGTTTATGAAGCAATGGGCACTTATTATGCTAAACTTATCGTCAGCAGTGGCATGCCAAATTTCTGCGAAGACGAACACCAGATAACGATTATTGTGCTGCATCCGTCCAGCCTGGTCGTTCCGAATATTTTCACTCCTAACGGAGACGGCAAGAACGATATCTTCCAGGTTGAAGCAGAAGGAATTCAGTCCATCGAGGTATCCATATATAACCGTTGGGGTAAAAAAGTTTACGAAACCAGTGTAACAGATTTTGCAGTGGATAAAGAGACAAAAGACTTGTGGGACGGCACCAGCAAAAGTGAAGGTAAATGCGCCGACGGCACTTATTTTTATATTTTAGATGCTGTTGGATACGATAAAAAAGAATATAACATGCAGGGAACAATATCGCTGTTGCGATAACTAATATTTCTGAATGATCATTAACCCATCACGAAAGGGCAGCAATAAATTGTCTGCCCTTTCGTCGTTTCTGACATAATCATTAAATTCGGTTATTGCTTTGGTTCCCCGGTAGTTTTGTTCATGCTCGTCAAGGATTTTACCATGCCACAGCACATTATCGGCTATGATGAACCCGCCGTGAACCACTTTATCAAAAACGAGTTTGTATATTTCAAGATATATCTCTTTGTCACAGTCGATATAAACCAGATCAAGCGGGTCATTAATATTTTTTATCACGTCCCTTGCATCACCGATTACCAGTTCAATTTTTTCCTGAAAACCACTTTCAGCGATATTTTTTCTGCAGATTTCTTCCAGTTCCGGATCCGATTCTATGGTAAATAATGTTCCGTTGTCTTGCAGCCCCTGTGCGATACATATGGCTGAATATGCAGTATAAGTACCCACTTCCAGGGCAATATGCGGCTTGATCATAGAACTTAATAGGCTGAGAAATTTCCCCTGAAGGTGTCCCGAAAGCATGATCGGGTTCATCACTTTGAGATTGGTTTCCCTATTGATACGGCTGAGTATTGCTGATTCGGGCTTGGTTATTTTTTCAGCGTATTCAATTATACTTCGACTGGGCATGAATTGCGATTCGCTTAACATAATTTCATTAATATATCCTTATATTGTTTTGTTAGTTCTGTTTATACCTGCTCAGCATAAATCTTCTGTTCTGTAGGATTCATTTGAGTGATAAATTATCTGTGAAAAACTATTGGTATCGAAAATATCGTTGGCTGTTTCCAATAATTCAGAAGCATTAATTTTTTCAATTTTACTGTTAATCTGTGGGATGGTATCCACTTTGTCAAAGACCAGATAGGCTTTTCCTATGGACAGCATTTCTGCAATTTTTGATTCGTATGACAATGCAACATTGCCAATCATTTGTTTTTTAACTCTTGAAAGTTGCAATGAACTCAGTTTGTTTTCGCGTAATTTTTGCAGTTCCTTGTAAATTAATCCCAATGTTTTCTCCATGCTGTCGGTTTCCGTGCTGACATAGATCCTGAATAATCCTGTATCAGAAAAAGCAGAATAGCCCGACTCAATATTGTATGTCAGGCCATGTTTTTCACGTACAGCCATATTCAGCCGTGCATTTGATGCCGGTCCACCCAGCAGGTTGTTCAACAATACCAGGCCAAGCCTTCTTTTATCAAAAACGGAATATGCAGGCCTCCCCATAACACAATGCGACTGGAATATCTTTTTCTTGAACTCTTTATTAACCGGTTTGTATCCTTTAAAGGCTTTACGAACTGTTGGTTTTCCGTTTGAAGGGTGCTCCAGGTCAAAATACTTTTGCAACACCTTTTTCATCATATTTTCATCAAGATCGCCGACGATGCTGATAACCATTTTTTCGGGCTGGTAATTATTATTTATAAAAGTGGCGACATCTTCACGCGTAAACTGTTTGACCCTGGAAGGTTCTCCCAGAATGTTCCAGCCTAAAGGATGGCGTGGAAAAACAAGTTCGTCAAAATCATCAAGGATCACCTCCTCCGGAATGTCTTTATAGTAATAATATTCATCAACAATAATGTCTTTTTCCTTTTCAAGTTCCTTTTCGGGAAAAATGGAATTAAAAACAACATCGGAAATCACATCGGCAGCCATTTCAAAATGTTCTCTGAGTACTGAACAATGTATGCAGGTTTCTTCTTTTGCCGTATATGCATTCAGCTCGCCGCCTAAATTTTCAATACAGTTGAATATCTGTGAAGAACGGCGGTTTTTTGTCCCTTTAAAAATCACATGCTCGATAAAGTGGGCCATACCTTTTTCAGGTAGCGTCTCATCGCGCGAGCCGGCATCAATAAAAAAGCCTAAATGTACGATCGGGGTATTGCTGTTTTTATGTATAACGCGGATCCCGTTGTTTAGTTTAAAAAAAGTAAATTCCTTCTTATTTTCCATAAGATGCAAAGGTAGGATTAATTTCAGAAGTCAGACCGCCGCGGCGGATAAGAAGTCTGAGTTTGTTCTGAATTCTGTCTTCTGAATTCATAAATAACTTAGCTTTGTATGATAAAATTATGGTTATGAAAAATATTGGGGTTTTTTGTGGTTCATCGGTTGGTGGCCGTGAGCTGTACGCTGAAAAAGCCAGGCTTTTGGGAAAATTATTTGTAAAAAATAATTTCTCTCTTGTCTATGGGTCCGGAAATATAGGATTAATGGGCATACTGGCCGATTCCATGCTTGAAGAAGACGGCGAAGTAATTGGCGTTATTCCTCAGCGGCTGGTTGATGTAGAGGTGGCGCACAAACATATTTCCAGAACCCATATTGTGGCTACGATGAGCGAACGCAAAACACTCATAGAAGAACTTTCCGATGCTTTTATCATCATGCCCGGAGGATTCGGCACACTGGATGAATTTTTTGAAATGCTTACCCTGGGCCAGCTTGGGATGATAAAAAAGCCAATCGGGGTCTTCAATATCGGCGGATACTACGACAAGCTGTTTGAACTGTTCGACCATTTCATCGAAGAACGCTTCATCCGTCCTGAACATAAGGATCTTTTTTTTGTAAGCGACGATGAAAACAAACTCATTGACTGTTTAAAAACTTTTGAGCCTAAGGAAACCAATAAATGGCTCGAAAACTTCAAACACACCAAATTCTGATTGGTCAACAGGAATACCTAAGAAAATTTTGCTTATGCGTTTCTGGATTTTTATATTTATCGTTTTGATTATGAAAACAGTTGTTTCGCAAAATGCTAATGAGGTTAAACCGCTTGTAGTGGCTCACCGCGGAGGAAGCCTGACAGCACCGGAAAATACACTGGGCGCCTTTAAAAATGCGCTTAATATGGGTGTGGATCGCATTGAACTTGATGTTCAACTTAGTAAAGACGGTATTGTGTTAGTAATTCATGATGAAAAAATAAACAGGACTACCAATGGTAAGGGAGTGATAAGATTCATGGACTATTCACAGATTGGCTCGTATGATGCCGGATCTTGGTTTTCTGATCTTTTCAACGGTGAAAAAATTCCCTCATTGGATGAAGTTATGACGCTCGTTAATGGAAAATCTACGCTGCTGATAGAAATCAAAAACCAGGATAATGTATATGAAGGAATTGAGCATGAAGTAGTAAAATTAATTCATAAACATAATGCAACATCATGGTGTGTGGTTCAGTCCTTCAACTATGGTTCGCTGCTAAAAATTCATGAGCTCGATCCTGACGTCAGAACAGGCTGGCTCGCTGTTAAACCACCCACTATTAAAATTTTAAATAAAAAAATCGACATCAGTTTTATTTCTGAGATAAACATCAACCAGCATTTCGCAAGCAAAAAGGCCGTCGATTTCATTCACGGATTGAATAAAAAAGTATTTGTCTGGACAGTCAACAAACCTGCGCGTATGAAAAAAATCATACAGCATGGTGTTGATGGTATTATTACCGATGATCCTAAAACTTTAAAAGAATTATTAAGCAACTAATTACAGGGATTTTTCTATTTTTACAAAAAATTTCAGATGGCAGTAACTGTTTCAATACCCAAAGGCACGCGCGATTTTTCGCCTGCTGAAATGAGCCGCCGGAAATACATTTTTAATACTATTGAACTTGTTTTCCGACGCTATGGTTATTTACCCATTGAAACGCCGGCCATGGAAAATCTCTCTACACTTACCGGGAAATATGGTGAAGAAGGCGATCGCCTGATCTTTAAGATTCTCAATTCAGGGAATTTTCTTGAAGGCATCAGCGCTGAAGACATTCAGAATTCCGGAACGGCAAAACTAGCCTCCAGGATGTGTGAAAAAGCGTTGCGTTACGATCTCACCGTGCCTTTTGCCCGTTATGTTGTTCAGCACCGGAATGAGATCACGTTCCCATTTAAACGTTACCAGATACAACCAGTGTGGCGTGCCGACCGCCCCCAGAAAGGCCGTTACCGCGAATTTTGCCAGTGTGATGTGGATGTTATCGGTAGCAATTCCTTGTTGAATGAGGTAGAACTCATACAGATTATTGATGAGATTTTCAGAAAATTCGGATTGAACATTGTGATCAAAATAAACAACCGTAAAATCCTGAGCGGTATCGCTGAAGTGATCGGAGCTAATGATAAAATTGTTGACATAGCAGTTGCATTAGATAAAGTAGAAAAAATTGGATGGGAAAATGTCATAACAGAATTGAGGAATAAAGGACTTAGTGATAATAGCATAATATTATTATGCGATATTTTTAATTATGGAGAAAAATCAGGCAAATCAATCGTAAATAATGCCCCCCCTGCTCCAGATTTTTTAATCTTAGACAATTTAATAGATACATTAAAATCGTCCAAAGTTGGAGCATTGGGGATTCATGAAATAAAAACAATAATTTCGATATTAAAGGACACAAACCCATTAATCGGATATGATATTATAAAATTTGATCCATCGTTGGCCCGCGGCCTGAACTATTACACAGGTGCCATTTTCGAGGTTAAAGCCAGCGATGTTGCCATGGGCAGCATTTGTGGCGGAGGCCGTTACGATGACCTCACAGGGATTTTCGGCTTGCCGGATGTTTCAGGTGTAGGTGTTTCTTTTGGCGCCGACCGGATTTATGATGTTCTCAACGAAATGAATCTCTTTCCTGAAAATACAGATATTACCACGCAACTGCTTTTTATTAATTTCGGAAAAGAAGAAGAAAAATATGCGTTGCAGGCATTGGTGCAACTTCGTAAAGAAGGCATCAGCGCCGAATTTTATCCCGACGGAACAAAGTTAAAAAAACAATTTGCTTATGCGGATGCAAAAAAAATCCCTTACGTTGCCATAGCCGGTGCTGAAGAAATTGCCGCACATTGTTTTAAACTGAAAAATATGGCCAGCGGTGAAGAAAAAAATGTCAGCCTGGAAGAAATGCTCAGCGCTTTAAAAAAATAATTATATTTGGACTGATTTATAAGCTCTTATGTATAACTGGTATTTAAAATTCAAGATAAAGATCAACCGCAGCGGCCTCTGCTGATCTTTTATGCGTATGCATACCCCTTTTTCTCAATACATTTTTTTATAATTTTAAATCATAACTTAATTCATAAATTATATGACAGTCATAGTAACAGGTAAAAATTTAACCATTGAAGACGTTGTAAACGTAGCCCGTAACAACGAAAAAATAGAATTACATCCCGAGGCCGTAGAACGTATAAAAAAATGCCGTGCCATGCTCGATAAAAAAATCGAAGCGCATGAAATCATGTATGGCATCAATACCGGTATCGGCGAATTTTCGGAAATAGTGCTGAACGATGATCAGGTCCAGGATTTTCAAAAATATCTTGTTTATAACCATGCAGCAGGCATCGGAGAACCCATGCCGATCGAACATGTGCGTGCCGCGATGCTCAGCCGTATCAATGTTCATGCAAACGGCCACTCAGGTTGTCGTCTCGTGATCACCCAGACTTATGTTGACATGCTCAACAAAGGAGTAACACCAATGGTTTGTAAAAAAGGTTCTGTTGGCGCATGTGGCGACCTTGCTCCTATGTCACAGATTGCTTTGTTATTAATGGGCGAAGGCCATGCATATTATAACGGCGAGCTGCTCGAAGGAAAAGAAGCCATGCAACGGGCAGAAATAGTACCTCCCGGCTTGCATGCCCGCGATGGCCTGGCTGCTATCAACGGTTCAAACTGTATCACAGGTATTTCCTGCCTCATACTTTTTGATGTGAATAATTTCCTGAAACAGGCCGAGATCGCCTGCGCCATGTCACTCGAAGCACTGAAAGCCAACCTAAAACCATACAATCACAAGATTCTTGAAGTTCGTGGGTTTAAAGGTGGCATACGAAGTGCTGCAGCCATCAGAAAAATTACACAGAACGGCGATCTATCCACAGGAAAAATTAAGGTAAAAGTCCAGGATGCATATTCCATGCGTTCGACACCTCAGGTAATCGGTTCGGCGCACGACCAGATTGCATGGGCTCGTTCACAGGTGGAAATAGAATTGAACGGTGTTGCCGACAATCCTATTTTCTTTGCTGAAGAAAATCTGCAACTTTCAGGTGCGAACTTCCAGGGTTGTCCTGTATCAGTCCCAATGGATATGGTTGGCGCTGTTGTTACCATGGTGTGCGTTCTTTCTGAACGAAGGATGAACCGCCTGAATAACCCTGCCTTAAGCGTCGGGCTGCCTCCTTTCCTTACCAAAGGCGCCGGTATGTTTTCCGGGTTAATGCTCAGCCAGTACACAGCAGACATGCAAATCGTTGAACAGCGGATTTTATCAATGCCCTCTTGCATTCAGTCCATCCCTGCTGCTGCAGATCAGGAAGATTTTGTCTCGATGGGAATGAACGGTGTGTTGAAGAACCTTCAGATCATGGACAATGCTTATGGAATCTTAGGCATTGAATTCTTCGCAGCTGCACAGGCTCTTGATCTTCGCGAAAAGTTTGATGAAGTAAAATATAAACTGGGAGATGGAACAAAAGCAGCAAAAGACACTATCCGCAAACATGTGGATTATCTTGAGATTGACCGCCCGCTTTATCCCGACCACAACAAAATGAAAGAACTGGTGAAATCCTGCGACATACTTCAAGTAGTAGAAAAAACAGTTGGAAGCCTGGAATAGAAAACGGTTTAATAAAAAACAAAAGAGCGGGCGGCCCATTGGCCGCCCGCTCTTTTGTTTTTGGCAACATTATTTTCTAATCAATCTTATTAATTTTATAACTAACCATTTTACCATCGGTATAGAAGTTCAGGAAATAAACTCCGGCCATGTATGCAGCCAAATTAATACGGGTATTATCCTGATTATTTGTCATGGTGAGAAGTTCTTTCCCAATCACATCGGTCAATACTATTTTATCTGTTTTAACATTGTTGAAATTAATCGTTACAACATCCTTAACAGGATTCGGGAATACTTCAATTTTTGACAAGTCATTTTCTTCAACGCCCGTGATGAGTATGGTTACCTGTTGGTACACGGTATCACTGGTACAGTTGTTTGTAGTTATTAGCATTACATCATACGTCCCGTCAGCTGTATAAGTATGGCTCGGACTTGACACAGTAGTGGTCGACCCATCGCCGAAATCCCAGAAATATGTATCACCATTGGTTGATGTATTAGTAAAATCAATTACCGCATTGTTTTGGCTAAAGCTAAACTGTGCAACAGGTGGCGTTGATAATATGGTTGCGGTAACTTCTGTACGGGCGCTGCTGCATGAAGGAGACTCGATTTCCCAGTCGTAATAGTAATAATATAACGTTGAACCGGCATTGGTTCCCGTTATTGATATTTTACCGTTCAAATCATAAGGAAATGAAACCCCTGAATTATCGCGGTACATATTTGGGTTTGTAGTACCGGTGGCAAGCTGCATACCAGTTCCTACAGGCACATTAAAATTCAGGGTTATCCTGCTTTCGCCTGCAGGAATATTTACGGTTGTAGTTTGAATTACGGTGTTGGAACTGTTTCTCAGGTTAATAATCCTGTTGCCCGCGGCACCGGCATATACTTTTACGGATTTTAAAACAACGGGAGCATAACAATCAAAAACAAGCCAATAACTATTATTAGTGTGTAATGTCGCAGCGGTTTCTTTACTAACCTTGCCCACATATTCCAGCGGCGGAATTATAATTTGCTCAACATAATAATTTGTGGTACCCGTGAGTGAAGGTGTTGTATAAGATGTCCCGGTTGTAAGGAGGTTACCACCAGTAGCGGCATCATACCATTTCAGCGTTCCTGCACCTGTGGCATTGAGAGTGACGCTTCCGGGACCGCAATGTGATTCGTCATAACCTACCGGAACCTCTGCGCCAACCGTAATATAAGCTGGTTTTGTTTCCAGGTCGCTCCCGCAAACACCTGCTGAAGCCGTTAAGGTAACAGTATAGGTTCCCAGCGTTGCATAGTTATGTGCTGGGTTGGCGTCGGTGCTGGTAGTGCCATCTCCGAAATCCCACAAATATGAACTGGCATTAGCGCTGTTGTTGGTAAAACTAACTGAAAGCGGTGCGGTGCAGGATTCCGTCGCTGAGCCGCTGAAGTCGGAGCTTATGGGCAGACTAGTTGCTGAAATAGTTTTGGTCTGGCTGTCGTTGGTGGCGTTCTGGTCGGCCGAGCCATTGGGTAACGAGGTTGCCGCTGTAAAAGTGCTGCTTCCTGCAGGAATTGTAACAGCTGTTAAATCGATATCAACCGTCTGGCCACTGGCAAGACTGCCTGCCCAGTTATAGACCTGTGTACTCAATCCGGAGCAGGTAATACGAACGCTTGTCAAGGTAGTGGTTCCGGCATTGCGCACAGTAACCTGAGGAATAACACTGATATTTGTGCAATTGTATGGACCAGCCGGGCTGTTTATACTTACCAGCTGAGCGTCTAAAGGTATACTTGGCGCCTGAATGATCAGCGTTCCGATATAAGGTTGTTTGTTTTGTTTTGTCACAACAACATCTAAAGTATCTGCCTGGTTTATAGCAGAAAAATTCAAGGTAGTAATACCCCCTGCCGGAGCAAGTTCCGCATCGAGCAACACGCCGGCATGCGACACAGCAACATAAGCATCTTCAACGGTATTGACCACCAGTGAAGTTATACCCACATTCTGTGGGGTGGTATAAATAACCTTCATGGTATCGGGAACCGAAAAATAATTCATTACTGAAGGGTCACCCATCAGGTGGTATTCTTCCCAATAATACTGTTTCATTGTCGAAGAACTTTGTTCAACAGCTAGTAACCCGGCATAACGCATCTGATCGTTGGTATAATACCATGAAGTTTTAGGTTCACCATGTTCGTGGAACATACAGTCGTATGTGCCAAGAGCGCTGGCCGTATAGGTCGGGGTGGTCGAAATCGTACTACGTGCCCCAACACCCCAATAGTAATCTTCATCCCAATAAGAATAATCAGAAGCGCCAATATAACCTACAGCGCCTTTGTTGGCGTATGCACGTAACAAAGCTTCTCCGAAACATTCCGTGTCATTAAAAGTATTTGACTGGCAGCAGTTTCCAACAAGCAGTCCATATTTATCGGCATTATACATGGACGCAATCTGGGTTGTAGAAAATCCAGGTTCAGACCAGCCAGTAGAGCCGCAATGAGCTGTATAGTTCGCAAAACCAACACCTTTATATAAAACAGCCCTCATATTAGCACCGGCAGTTGCTTCCGAATTATTAGGGTCATACACGGTATGAGCATACATTCCATGAGCGGTATTAAAATAATTAGTAGTACCGTAATATATCTGTCCGTTCCCATAGGTAGCATCATTCCCATAGGAATCATTCCCTGCAACCATCACTACCGTATCCATGTATGTTTTTTTAGGCATGGTATACTTCTCATACTGCAGGGTTTTATTCACCTGATTGGCTACATGGGTTGTGGTTGTAGCGCTGAAACGTCCATAATACATGTCCGGTATATAATCGCTGCCGCCGTCCATAGTAAAGAAAAACAGGTCAGTTTTATGCGCCGCATCAGCAACACCTGTATATGTAGGAATTTGTGCTACATCTCCCACCAATAATACAAAAGTGGGTGCAGGATCAGCGGTGGTACCGGCAGTATAAAGTCCGGTAAGGTATGTTTTAATTGTTGTTGTTGTTGGTGCAGAGGCATAATATTGTTCTATAACATTAAAACCTTTCTGCCGTTTCCAGTAAACAAAAGGCTGCAAGGCCGACTGAAATGCTGTTAGGGATATAATTACATATTTTACCGGGTATTTGGTAATCACATCCTTTGCCAGTGGCGCAGTGTGGTTTACCATCGAATTTAATGAAGATTCAAAATATGGTGAATAAAATTTTTCCTTCATCTGTTCCGTGAGCGCAATATCAGGATGCTTGAAGACCACCTCGAAAACAAGGTCATTATACACTTTCAACGTATTGGTAACCGGATTGTAACTGAAAGGAGCAATGGACATATTCGCCATACGCACTCCGCGGATAGTACCCGACATGTTAACAGTAATCATTTCAGGAGTGTTAAAAGCATTGGTTTGATAAAAAGCCTGATCGTAATAAAAAGGAATTTCATTCACATTCGCGCTTTTTGAAATACTGGGTTGAATGGGCATGATCTTGTTTACAATGCCCTTATCGGCCAGAGGGATCGTTTGTTCATTGTAGCTGATAACGTTAATCTGAATCTCAGCTCCGTAAGGAACTTCAATCAGTTTGTTTAAAACCGGCAACTGAGGCCTTCCCAGGTTATTGTACGTTTTGGAAAATCCCGGGCAACCCAATTCAACAAAATTGCCTGAAACGGTTGATACAGATTGGGTGTTTATCTTGGCAAGAGATGTCTTTACCTTAATTTTATAGGGGCTTTTTTCTAAAATGCTGAATTCTTTTTTAACCGCATAATTTAATTTGAGTTCTATCTGAGCATAGGTGTTTGAAACCAAAACACATAACAATAACACGAGGAAATATCTGATTATTCTCATAATGATGAATTATTTAGGATTTACTATTTAATTTTCACAAATTTAAATAACCCAAATGTATTTTGCAACGCCACTAATAATGTTAACATTTATTTAACATAAATAAAAAAGCAATACTAAAATAAAAAAAATAAAGACAATATTTCCTTTATCACATACAAAAAGAAATACTGAAAAATAATCCCGAAAAAGTGTTGAATAATTTAACAACAATTAATAATAAAAATTAAAATCATAACTGTCTGTTATACTTTTTTTTATATATCAGCACCCCTGGGGTTCTCATTTTACTGATATTTCTACACACAAATTATAATTTTTAAGAATTACTACAAATCTATTATCTTTGCAGGCTAATTTAATGTCATCTAATATTATGAATAAAGGCACTATAAATACCATAGTCGGGGTTGTAATAATCTTCGGAATACTTATCGGCTATAGTTTGCTTACCGGCCCTTCCAAAGAAGAGAAACTGAAGCTGCAACAACAACGGGATTCAGCCTACACCGCGCAAAAACAGAAACACATCAGCGATTCGACGATTCAAGTCAATGAAGCTTTTTCTAAAAAGCAACATCAGGACTCCGTTATCCAATCACAAAAAAAAGACACCCTGGCTACTACCAGTAATGATACCGTACCTGTAGTTGTAAAAAAATTCGGGAAGTTTTCAGCATCAGCTAATGGGAAGAACAAACATTTTGTTCTCGAGGATTCGCTTGTAAAAATAAAACTTTCATCCCGTGGCGGCGGTATTTCTTCTGTGGAATTAAAAACGTACAAAACATATGACGGCAAGCCCCTGATACTTTTCAACACGGACACCTCAAACTTTTCACTTACTTTTCTTTCCGAATATAAAGATATAAATACCAGCGGGCTTTTCTTCGAGTCCTTTTGTTCCGATAAAAGATTCAGCGGAAAAGATTCCATCGTGATCAGCGGCCATGATTCGGTAAGTTTTGCACTCCGGCTTTACGCCAATGCTTCCGACACGGCAAAAAACAAAGAGAAGTATATTGAATACCTCTACACACTGAAAGCCGATAACTACATGATGGGCTTTGATATCAACCTGGTCAATATGCAGGATATTATTGATGCCAACAGCACCTACCTTGCTTTCGACTGGAAACTTGATCTGACTCAGCAGGAAAAAAGTACCAAGAACGAACTTCTGAATACCAATGTTTATTTCAAACCTGCTGCTGATAAAGTTGATTACCTGAAAGAAAACAAAGATGATAAAAAAGAAAAACTTCCTAACCTGAAATGGATCTCATTCAAACAACAGTTTTTCTCCTCCACCATTATATCCGATGCCGGATTCAAAGAAGCCTCTATTGAAATCGTCCAGCAAAAAGACACACTTTTTCCGGGTTATCTGAAAACTTTAACGGCGTCTATTACATTCCCTTACGACAATGCAACAAAACAAAGCTACCCGATGTCAATGTATTTCGGGCCAAACAAATATAAAATTCTGAACTCATATGATCTTGATCTGGAACGTCAAGTGCCTCTGGGTTGGGGGTTTTTCCTGCTGCACTGGATAAACAGGTTTGCTGTAATTCCTGTATTTAACTGGCTCGAAACTTATGGGATAAATTATGGTATAATCATTCTTATCCTCACCATATTTCTTAAGATCTTCTTATTACCAATTGCCTACAAAACCTATATGTCTTCGGCTCGCATGAGGGTTTTGAAACCCGAGGTAGATGAAATCGGGCAAAAATTTCCCAAAAAAGAAGATGCCATGAAAAAGCAGCAGGCAACCATGGCGTTGTATAAAAAAGCAGGTATCAACCCTATGGCAGGCTGTGTACCCATGCTGTTGCAAATGCCTATTCTCATTGCCCTGTACCGTTTTTTTCCTGCCTCCATCGAATTGCGGCAGAAAAGTTTCCTATGGGCCACCGACCTTTCATCCTATGACTCCATCTGGAACTTCCCAAACGGTTTCAGCATACCTTTCTACGGCGACCACGTAAGCTTGTTCACACTCCTGATGACGATTTCTACGATCTTGTATACCAAACTCAACAACCAGATGATGGGCAGTCAGTCACAGCCGGGTATGAAATTCGTGATGTACGCCATGCCGGTGATGTTCCTGGGATTTTTCAATGACTTTGCCTCAGGATTGAGTTATTATTACCTGCTGGCAAACTTAATCACCTTCCTGCAGATGTACATATTCAGAAAGGTTGTGAACGAAGACAAAATACATGCACGCATACAGGAAAACCGCAAGAAACCGGTAAAAACTTCCGGGTTCCAGAAAAGACTGGAAGATATGGCAAAGAAAAGAGGATATCCGGTGAAGAAATAGATTGCGGCATTTTTTTAACACATAGTATCAGAGGAACACATAGGGGTATTTTTAGCAATTGCACCTTATTTGCCTTTTGGGTAAAGAATTCAGCTATTCAACAAATCAAAAATGACAAAAAAAAGCACAGGAACCACTTTACTCAGCTGGGGTGTTTTATTTTTACTGGTGCTGGTTTGGGGTAGTTCATTCATATTAATGAAACGCGGGCTTGAGCATTATTCAGCTGAACAGCTTGCCTTACTGCGTATTAGTTTTGCATGCCTGTTTTTAGTTCCTTTTGCCATCCGGTCTATTAAAAAAGTTAACCGGAAAAAACTCTGGTATATTGCATTGGTTGGCATTATCGGTAATGGGATTCCGGCCTTTCTTTTCGCCAAAGCACAGACAGGGATCGACAGCTCGCTGGCCGGCATACTGAACTCGCTCACCCCGCTGTTTACATTGATGGTCGGGCTGATGTTTTTCAGCTATAAGGCCAGATGGATTAATATCCTGGGGGTTTTTATCGGCCTTGCGGGAACGGTAGGCCTGATGAGTGTCAGCGGTAACCAAACCCTGGAATTTAATTTCAGCTATGGTATTTACATTATCATAGCCACGTTGCTGTATGCCTTTAACCTCAATATAGTTAAAAAATACCTGAACGACACCGACGCCATTACCATAACATCTTTTGCTTTTTTGATTATCGGGGTACCGTTTATACTGTTTTTATTATTTGCTACTGATTTTACCACGGTACTTACTTCAAATCCTGGAGCGCTGGAGGGATTGGGCTATATTGCCATACTGGGAATTCTGGGTTCCGGCATTGCCGTGATACTTTATAATAATCTCATAAAGTCCGGCGGTGTTCTTTTTGCCGCTTCGATAACCTATATGATACCCGTAGTAGCTGTATTATGGGGCGTTGCTGACGGCGAGGCTTTTGAACCTGTCTACATGCTCTGGATTGCGTTTATCCTGCTTGGAGTATTTCTGGTAAATACACGACTGGGCAAAAACAAATTAAAATCCTGAATTTGTAATCAGTTCATATATTTTTGCGTGAATAACTAACACACTTTGGTGATATTTCCACTGAAAATCAAACCATAGTTTCCTAAATAAATTCTGTTATACCAAGTTCAGATATTCTGGCAAATAGTCAGAAAAGAGTATTTCAACCTTAATATAAAATTTATTGCGTCAATTTTGAGTTGCCGGATTAGTTGATTTTGACAAATTTTTGAGTCGATGTTTTATTGTTGATAGTTATTCCAATAAAATAAACACCATCATTCCAGTTTGAAATATTGATTTTTAATAGCTCCTGTACATTATAATTCATACTTTCATAAACCTTTTCCCCAATTGAATTATATACTTTCGCGTCAATTTTAGAACCTACTGGTTTGTTAAAAGAAATACGAATAAAATCATTTGCAGGATTTTGAATTATATTAAAATCCATTTCATTTCGCTGCTCCTCAACTCCTGAACTAGCTGCGGGTGTATATTCCCAAAAATCATTCAGATAGCTCGTACTTGTATTCCCATCCCATCCTGTGCCAATATAAACCTTTTCGCCAAGGCCAAATCCTGTTGCATCGCTTCTGGGTACGCCTGTCAAATTCTGAAGTTGTGTCCAGGTGTCTGTCAGTATATTGTACTCCCAAAAATCGTTCATAAAAGCGCCGAGGTTATAACCAGAAATCACATAACCGTGCTCTGTTATTGCAAAACCAAGTGCATGGTTTCTAACCCCACCAGGAAGGTTTGCTCTTTGTGTCCAGGTGTCTGTCCCCGGATTATATTCCCAAAAATCATTGGTATTTGTCGGCCCTGCTATTTGTCCGGTACCAACATAACCTTTTTCTTTTAATGCAAAAGCCAGGGCTCCATTACGGGCAGGATAAGGTGGATTGTTTTTTTGAGTCCAGGTATCTGCAACCGGATTATATTCCCACAGGTCATTCAGGTTTGTTCCGTTTGTTCCACCACCAACATAAGCTTTTCCCGATACGGTAAAGTGATGAGCATAAGCCCTTCCGGGCCCGGGGAAACTTGCCTTTTGTGTCCAGGTATTTGTTGCCGGGTCATATTCATAAAAGTCATAATAATAAGTATAGGATGGACCACCGTCTGAACCAAGACCAACATATGCCTTGTTGTTGATGGTAAAAGATATAGCATTCCGGCGCACTATTCCCGGAAAATCTGCTTTTTGAGTCCAGGTATTGGTTGACGGGTCATACTCCAATAAATCCTTTGTATGAACCGTGGTAACACCACAACATATGTATCCCTTGGTTCCGACAGAAAAGGAAGCAGCATTGCATCTATCGCCATTGATCACGTTAGCTTTTGCTGTCCAATAACCCTGTGAAAAAACGTTACCCCATATCAGGATAAAGCACCCGAAAAGAAAAATACTTTTTTTCATATCTTTTATAGTTTATTATTAAAGATTCAAAATTATATAAAATTTTATATTTATAAAAATTTTACTTTTCAAATAAAACAAAGACCCAGTAAGGTACTTTCCTTGATATTACAAGGCGACAGAATTTACATTTAAATTAATCCTGTAGTGGCTGTATTGTGGGGCATTGCTGATGGTGAGGCTTTTGAACCTGCCTACAGGCTCTGGATTGCATTTATCCTGCTGGGAGTATTTCTGGTGAATTATTCCAAAAAAGCAAGCCACGAATTCTCGAAAAAGCTATGAGCATTTAAATGCTTATTTTATAATAAAACTCCCAATCCTGAATAATCGTAAAATTTTATTAAACCGTCTTATAATCCAACTTTTCTTAATTGCCCTGTAAATTAGTCCTTTCCTTGGCGTAATATCCTCAAAACTTTGCACTCCGGTTTTAAGAACCTGAGGTTTGTCATGCATTTGTTTTTCAATAACGATAATACTGTCGTAATAATGAATTGAATCAACATTTTGGGTAAAAGAGTTAACCTTCAATGATCTTTGTTCGGAATAATAGGCATTCAGGTAATCAATGAAATTTTTGGAATATTCAATAAAAGTCCCTCTCCTTTTATGCCCTCCTCCATGTGTTAGGTAATAAGAAGTATGCAGATCTTCGCACAGGTAAACACCACTATCCTTAACATGGTCGAATAGCTCTTCATAAGTAACTATTTGTTGTTTCATGGTATGACCACCGTCATCAATCAGGATGTCAATTTTGGGAATTGTTTTTTTAATTTCCCTGAGAAAATCCCTGTCAGACTGTGACCCAATGAAAATTTTTATACTTTCTTCTTCCAGGTCTTTGCATTTGGGATTTATATCAATGCCATATATTTTAGCTTTATCACCAAAGTAATACTTCCACATCTGCAAGCTTCCTCCTTGCGAAACACCTATTTCCAGAACGGTTATTTCTTTATTTCTGAACCTTGAAAAATGCCTTTCGTAAATGTCAAAGTAATGAGTTAGTTTGTGAATCAGCCTTTTATTATTTTCTTTGAAATATTTTTCTAAATCATTCATGTTAATTTTTTTTGACAAACTTTAATACGACAAATGTAGTAAAGAATTTCATAGATTTTTGAACGTCAATCCTGATTTCATAAAGTATCTTCTTGGCATTCCCATTTCATCCATCAAATGCTAATTAGAGTCTATCCGAAATTCCATGGCTGGTCATAACGCTCCGAAAGTTAAGGAAACGAAGAAATCACGCTTAGGAGACAAACACCAATAAACGGGACAGTATGTTAAACTGAAAAAGTGTAGATAATTGAGAGAACTAAAAGAAGAAATTCTATTGCTTTTTTTCTGTCCCTTTTCAATTTGAAAAACAATGCGCACTCAAATTTTTCAGCCAAAAGTTAGTTTTTATGGATGCCAAATATTCAGCCGCTGGAATTTCCCTGGATGTGTTTTTATTTTTAGCCAGATCGGATAAATCCTAAGGTTTAGTAATGGTAATTATATACCCGAAAGTAATGAAATCTCGAAAATATGGAATAAATCTGATGGGATATAACGCAAGAATAATTAATTTGTTAAGTTTGGGCCATTTTAAAGTATCTGCGAATCTGTATACTCTTTTGGCAATTTTAAAAATAGCTTCCGGACATTGACTGGCAAATTCGGGAAGATTTCTTAGCATAATAACCTTTTTATGGGTTTTGTCAAAAATTCCTCTTGGGTTACGTCGCCATTTTCTGGAAAAAAACACCAACAAGGTAGTCCAATGGCCAAAATTCGGAACAGAAATAATAATTTTTCCCTTTGGCACAAGATGTTTATACAATATTCCGGTAATTTCTTCTATGTTCCAGGTGTGTTCTAATACGTCACCTGCAATTATATGGTCGAAATATAACCCGGACAATTTGTCTTCCAAAGTAACTAAATCATCCAAGTCGAAAGCCCATCCAGCTTCCAGTACTGGAAGGGCCTGTTCAAGGGCTTCAGGATTAATCTCAATGCCCCATACCTTAACATTCGGGAACGTTCTTATTATATGACGGGAAACAATACCCTTATTACAACCTAAATCCAGCACTTTTTCCGGATTTGACATTAGCCTGACTAATACCGGACTTTCATTCTGATATGACTGGTGGTTATGAAATTTCTGTTCACTCATAAACGATAAAATATTTTAACCAAAAACATTAAATTTTTTCTTAACAAGCTTTGATCCGGCAAATGTAGTAAGATAGTACAAAACAGCTTTAACAGACCATCCTGATTTCAGAAAGTATTTTCTTGAAAGCTTCATTTTTCCCATCAAATAATAATAACGGGCAAGGTTTCCGTTAGTTTTATACACGAAGGTTTTAGCTTCTTTCGGGTATTTTACACGGTATTTTTCAATTATTGTTAAGTGTTTGTGATAGTCGTTAATTCTGTATGATTCGGCCAACGAAAGATTGTCCCCCGAAACAAATCTCATATAGAGCGAAGCGGTATATTCCACACTGCAATTGTTTTCAAAAAGCTGAAGCCCGAAATCATAATCGCTCATTCCGTATTCTTCTTCAAACCTGATATGTTTTAGGGCTGAGGAATACATCAGGCTCCCGATATAGGTCTGCTGACCGTTTTTCGATTTGGCCAGTATCTTTAAAAACGTCTCATTCTTATCATAAAATGTATATAACTGGTCGGTGTTTCTAACTTTTTCAACACTTTTGTTATTAATAATATCCACCAACGTGTATCCTGATGTAATGATCGGCGCCTTATCAGAAACGGAAAGCAACGATTTTATTTTATGTTTTTTCCATTCATCATCATGGTCGGCAATACATATAAAATCGCCCGTAACGATGCTCAAGCCGATATTTCTCCCGGCATTCGGGCCGCCGGAATTTTTGGGTGTGCTGATAATTTCAACATGGTAATTACGAAGAATCTCTTCTGTTCTGTCAGTAGAACAATCATCAACAACAATAAGTTCAATGGTAAAAAGTTCATTGATACCATCCTGATTAAGGATAGATTCTATAGTCCTTTTGATAAACTTTTCGGAATTATATGTTGTTAATATAACAGATATTCTTACCATTATTTTTTTTGGTTACTGTATTTTTGGGTTCCGATTATTTTTCAGAATATTTTTTACTTTTCAAAAATTTCAACATCAGGCTATAAATTTCATTTCTATATAAGGCAAATACCAAAAGTCCGGATACTAAAACAAGTATAAACGCAAATAAAAACATATTCCCGCTGGTTTTTATCTTTATAAATTCCAGGATTGCAGCAAGTATTACAATCCCAATCGGCATATAATAAACTTTAATATTGTTCCACGATATCTTTAAAAGCTTTTCCTGAATAATTTTTGAAACAATTACCTGGAAAAAAGACGAACAGAAAAAAGCAATGATACAGCCATAATAACCATATTTAGGCGTGAGGAAATAATTCAGGCCAACATTGATAACAAGCACAAAAATATTGATGTAAAAAAGGAATTTTGTTTTTTTACTATATAAAATCAACAAAGAAAAAATGTTGTATTGTGCTGTAAATATGAATTTTACAAAAACGATAGAAATGATACCTGCTGAAAGGGTTAATTTGGTCTGATAGAAAATTTCAATAAAATACATAGCGGGAATAATACAGCCGATAATAACCAGAATTGATTCAGCCATATACAGATTTAAAATTTGCTTAACTTCTTTTTCCGTTTTTTGTAAACCGGTTTTTAATAGCCCGAAAAGGTCTGGTTGCATGGAGCCGGTAAATCCCTGTATTATGAACTGTATGCCAATAGCAAATTTCATTGCATTATCGTAAATACCCAAATTTTCTGTCTGGTTTAATAAAAAATAACGGTCGGCATAAGCCAGGCACCAAAAAACAAGGTCAGAAAAAATCAGACTGGCTCCAAAAGGAAATACCTGTTTTCGGATAGCTTTATCGTAATGAAATCCGCATTTGTAAAACAGATAAATTATGGCAAACAAGGTGACAATTCCGCTACCAACAGCCGTTCCATAAACATATCCCAAAAATGACATATCCCAAAAACTAACACCAGCCAGCTGAAATCCCGAACGGAATAGTGCTGAAAAAAAACTTATTATTACAAAGGCTGACAACCTTTTTTCCTGTCTGAACAATGCAATCGTGCAGGCAAGAATTGCCCTGCTAAAACCGGATATTACCAGATAAGGCCCGTATAATTGGAAATTTTTTAGCTCAGTTTGTGGAAATAATCTATTGATAAATGGAGCAAGTATAAGGGCAACACCCATCAAAATCAAGCCTCTGAATATAATGCCGCTTAAAACTGTTGAAATTAATTTATTATAATTTTTCTTCGTGTCATTATAATCATAAAAAAAGCGGGTTATGCCAGCACCCATTCCGAACAAACAAAAGAGCGCCACCAAGGCTATTATGGTTTCGGTAATCCCTATAAACCCGAATTGGCGGGGACCCAGCTTATCGTTACCTTCAATCAGCGGGTATACTATTAACTGAAGCAAGGCAGGAAAAGCTGCAAAAAAAGTATAAATACTTGTAAACTTAAGATGTTCTTTGAAATTTACCATAATTGCTTCAATAAAAGGAATATAACCATTGTTTATTCCCTTCTTTTCCGGGTTGTTCTGAATTTATTAGAGTTGCAAAGTTACATTTTTTCCGATGTGAAATCCAGTCAATGGGAAAAATCCCATGCGAAGTTTTTCCAGAACTGATTAAACAAAAATTACTGATGTGCAGTGCCGCTCAGATATTTAACCGGTGTAAGGAACATCAAAAAATTCGGCATTTCAAATCAGTTCTGAATCCTGATATTATAATTTTACTATTTTTGTACTAGTCAGAACATAAATCATGAAGTGTAAATTAATCAGTAAGATCAGGCGCAGGTTGTATGTGAAGACTGTAGTTTTGGTATACAGTCATGAGAAAGATACGGCAGCCACTTCTCCGGTAACGATTGCCAAAGCTGATAAAAACAGCATCAGCGATGTCCTGACATTCGACACAGCCGATTATTTGCCTGTGTATACACGGTTTTTCGATGAGGGCCAGACTTGTTACCTGGCATACCTCGACAATCGTTGTGTGCACCGCTCATGGGTTATCGACAAACCTCAGAATGTTCACTCCCACTGGGCACACAGCATGCCATTAAAAGAAAATGAGGTGTTCATTCATTATTGCTTTACAGATCCTAAAGCACGCGGAAAAAATATTTTCACCTATGTGTTAAGTGAAATCTGTCGTGAATACAAAAATTATAAAGCATTGATTGCGGTGGAAGGTAGCAATAAAGCTTCGAGAAAAAGTATTGAAAAAGCGGGGTTCAAGCCTTTTATGCAAATAAAAGTACTGATAATTGCCGGCATTGTATTTCGAAAAAAAGCACAAATCATCTGATATGGGAAATAATAAAGATGAATACCGCAACTTTTCGGCTTCGGAACCGGGGGTTTCCGTTTTTTCAAAAGGATGGTGGCTGGATGCCGTTTGTGGAAAAGACAACTGGGATGTGGTCACAATCAAAAAAAACGAAGTCATCGTTGCGGCATTACCTTTTGCAACCAGCCGCCGATTCATTTATAAAGGGATAGAACTGCCTCCGTTCACTCCAAGGCTTGGGCCATGGGTGAAGTATCCGGAAAAAATTACACATGTTGATCAGCTTTCCTTTGAAAAAGATATTTTCACACAGTTGATCAATGGCCTCCCTAAATTCGATTATTTTTCTCAGGCTTTCAATCCGGCATTCAAAAACTGGCTCCCTTTTTTCTGGCATGGTTTCAGGCAAATGACCAAATACACATACATTATTGAGGACATATCAGATATTGATTTGGTAGTAACCAACTTTAGTTACGCAAAGAAAAAAAACATCAAAAAGGCTGAAAAATCAGTAAAAATCAGATTCGATTTACCTGCAAAAGAGTTTTATGAACATCATAAATACACTTTGGCAAAACAGGGCAGAAAAATAGTGTACTCGTTTGACCTTTTTGAGAGAATGTACGACGCAGCCTATAAAAACAATTCAGGCACTACCATTTATGCAATCGATGAACAAAAGAATATTCATAGTGCGTTGTTTGTAATCTGGGACGATATCAGTGCCTACGATCTGATTAGTACAATTGAACCTGATTATCGCGGGAGTGGTTCGGCATCTCTACTTATCCGGGAAATCATTAAACATGTCTCCAATAAAACAAAATCATTCGATTTTGAAGGCAGTATGATAGAAAATGTAGAAAACTCATTTAAACAATTCGGTGCAATACAAACCCAATACTTTAAAATTACTAAATTCAATGCCCGGATACTGCGTCTTGTAAAAGCATGGAATAATACTAATTAAGGGGTCAGAGGTATAGAGTTTTTTAATATTTTTGCATAAGATACCGGGGAAATAGGTCTTTCAGGTAAACTTTTTAGATTTCCATATTGGTTATTATCATTAGTATGACGAATCAGCAAATCAAATACGTAATTAATACTTTCAGTCAAGCATTCCATGTTGATAACGCTGCTATTCAATATGGAACAGCAGGTAACAGTAAGCTTATTATTAAAATGAGCAACACTGATTTTTTTACCACAAAGAAAGAATTACACCCTGATAAAGTAATCTGGAAAACATGGAACGGTAAAAATATTCCATTCCTGTTTGATGAAAATGATACTCAAATAATCGAATCATCAGAAGGGTCAGTAAAGATAAATTTTGACATAATAGCCTCCGCATTTTATTTTTTGAGTGGGTGGCAAGAACATGCCTCTGAAAAAAAGGATAATATTAATCGTTTTCCTTATGCTGAAAGCATCCAATTTAAACTTGGGATAATAACACTCCCTGTTGTGAATTATTATTTTGACATTTTGAAAACAGCCTATGAAATGGCTTATAATGTTAAACTTAAACCAAATAACTGGCAGGGACATGATTTTGCAGTATGCTCCACACATGATATTGACGTGTGCCAACGGGCATGGATTGAAGGCAGCTTAAACGAAATTAAGAGGGGGAGAATATTTTCGCCTTTTTCATTGATATATAAAAGAATTTTTAAAGAAGACGAATGGTTCAATTTTAAAAAAATATTAGAAATAGAAAAAAAATTTAACGTCCGTTCGACATTTTATTTTTTAAGTTACCATAAAAAAAGAGAGAATTTAATAAATGCTGATTTCGACATCAGAGATAAAAAATTCATTCAGGTCCTTGACAGTATTATTGAATACGGATCAGAAATTGGCATTCATGGCAGTAGCGGAACTCACAATAATCCTCAAAACTTTGAAGCTGATCTAAAAACTCTCGGAAGACCTGTAACAGGAAACAGGTTTCATTATTTACAGTTTGAAACAGATAAAACACCGGCATTACTAGAAAACGCTGGGATTCAGCATGACTCCACCCTGTATTTTGCAGAACATATTGGTTTTCATAATTCATACTGTCTGCCGTTCAGAATCTATGATATAATTAACGATCGTCCCACGAATGTTTGGGAGGTACCTCTTAATGTGATGGACGGAACGCTTTCAAGGGCCAAATACATGAATATAACCAGAGAGTCAGCTAAGGAAAAAGTTTTTGACCTTATAATGGAAATAAAAAAATTTAACGGATGTTTTACGCTTTTATGGCATAATAATTACTTTTCTGACTAT